>Ga0136643_10000928_pt1 | contig 34360 bp, 16 predicted proteins | sample TergutLab28metaG_FD_96883 | JGI IMG/M metagenome (GOLD analysis project Ga0136643, IMG submission 96883) | Labiotermes labralis P1 segment gut microbial communities from Petit-Saut dam, French Guiana - Lab288 P1 (version 3) (version 3) | ecosystem: Host-associated > Arthropoda: Insects >...
ACTCAACAAATAAGTCGCAAGCTTCTGAGGATCGATGTACTAAAATTCGAAACATGTTGAGCATTAAATAATGAAATAATAAAGCAAGTGACATCAAGTTGGTCTATCTTTATTCAACTATCAAGATGATGCACGTTCCAATAAACATAAAAGTTAAAGCAGTCCCGTTACAGGCCTGGACAGGCCCAGAGTGTTCCAGGAAGTTAAAGCTCCCAGATTTCGTGACAACGGCACAGGATGGTGGTAGGTTGTCAGCCTTACGCATCGGCCACCTTCACCCCCAGGAAATACTCCTGGTACTCATTTCTGTTAGAGGCTGAGTCGATCCCAGGGCCATAGTGCGATCGGAAGGATTTTATGTCAATGAAAAATCCACTGACACCAGCTGGGATCGAACTGGCGACCTTCCGATTTGTAGCACAGCATCTTAACCACTGTCCTACCGCCAATAAACATAAGCTGCATTTTAGTATTTTACTCCTACCTACAACGCTTTCCCAACTTGTTTCTTCCGTGCAGTATTCCAGAAAATATTGTTACGGTACACTAATGAGCCTTAATGTTTTAAACATAGCCAGAAATTTCTTGAGATTCTCAGACAAGTATCCCCTCAAAACCAAACACCCCTCGTGGAGTCTAGAATCTAAGTCCTTTGTATTTAATTATTTTTAAATTTTATGTTGTGAAATTCGTTTTGTATTTAATTAAAACAGTGGTATAAATTAACAACCCACGTGTGAAAACAGGCATTTGTTTTCCTGCTTTTTACTTTTATCTTGGATACGCGATGCGTCTTCCGTTAATTTTCATACGTCCAATCGACCTGTGTGCTCTGTTTTGTGTAATTTAATGCATAACAATTCTGAGCTCGCTTTCAGCACAGCCGTAATCCAGATGTTAAATTGTACACTCTCTGCCGAATTTTAAATGACCTGAATTCAGTACAAAAAAACTAATGGTTTTGTAGGTATTTGTTGTTCGGTTATTCAGTATTCCAGCTGTATATACTGGCTACTCATAACGCATAATTTTTACTGCATAGTAAACGCTTCAGGTTATGTCTAAAAAAAGTGACAATTTCTGGTTAGAATATTATTATTGTCATTATTTTTAATAGTAATATTAATTTCATGCAAGTACAGTGTTGTACTGCCGGTCTCTGTGGCCACGCGGTCTAAGGCGCAGGTCTGCGACCGCTTACCTGCTGAGATTGTGGGTTCGAATCCCACTTGCGGTAAGGATGTTTGTCTGTTGTGAGCGTTGTGTGTTGTCAGGTAGAGATTTCTGCGACGAGCTGATCACTTTTCTAGAGGAGTCCTGCCGATTGTGGTGCAGCGTTGTGTGTGATCTAGAAACCTCAAGAATGAGGAGGCCCTGGACCACTGGCGCCAAAACCAAAACAAAAGGGTGTTGTACTAAAAAAAAAAAAATGTCAGATATCAGAAGCTGGGAATTGTGGGATATTACAGGCTTGTATAAACATGAGTTAAAAGCAGGAAACCTAAAGGAGTAAGTCTAGGCGCAGGTGCCAAAAAAGGTATTGTAGTGTATCTTAACTCTTATCCTGCTAACGTGGAGAATATGGTGAGCTCCTAATAATGCCAGCAGATGGCAGATGGGATTTAAATCGGCGTTTGAAGGGTTAAATGTATTATATACATACAAGATAAGGTTGACTGAACCTGTCTGGTGGAGAGCAAGATTCTTTTACCAGGCTTTACTAAACATGGCAACAAATATTAGGATTCCAAAAAAAAGGCGGGGAATTTCTTGCGTGATTGCAGGCTTCCGCCGCGAAGTAGATGAGAACTGCGCTCTTATGAATCATTATGCAATGACTAGTGGAAATACCTTACCGACGTTTCGGGCCAATCTATAGTGCCTATATTCAATGGTCACGTTCTTGGCTCCTGAAGATGGGACCAATTGGTTGTCCAGAAACTTCGGCAAGGAATTACCACTACTCGCTGCGTAATGACACAGAAGAGCTCAGTTCCCTCGGAAATTCTTGATCATCCGAGCCATACTAGCTTATGGAGAATAATTTGTTTCGTTAAGTTAGTAGTTGGTAGTTTGTCTGTCAGTGAAATGACTTTTACAAAATTTCGTTACGGATTTATAATTTGATTTCAGATTTATTTTAACGTTTTTACAGGATATTACTCTTCTTAAAATAAAGAATCCATTTGTTGCGGCCAAAGCGAAACACATTTTTTAAGAAGTTATGATTTCATTGTTAAACAGCTCGGGTGCTGATGAGAGCCCCCGCCCTAGTAAGCAAATTGTGTAAGTATCAAACAAGATGGCGCACAGACTTATCACATAGATGCAGGCAGGAAAGAGAAGCCTCTGGTGTGATTCTCCAGTCGACGAATTATTTGGGAGAGTAGGACCAAAGGAGATGTAAGCACGTAGCTGGCCTTCTTTTCTTAACATGAAAAGAGGGGGAAGAAGAACTAAAAAGAAGGCATTAAGAAACGACCTGCACAAAAATATGGGTAGAGGCTTGTCGCACTCAGTATTGAAGATGATGACACTCAGTGTTCACTCGACACCTGCAGATATGCAGAAACAGAATTTTATATTAGTGTGGGTTAATAAAAAATTAAAACAGTCCCATTACAGGCCTGGACATACCCTGAGGTTTCCAGGAGGTTGAGGTTCCAAGATTTCAAGACAAAAGGCATATGAAGGTGGTAAGGTTGTCAGTCCTACGCACCGGCGACCTTTACCTCCCAGGAAATATTTCTGACAATAATATCTGTTATAGGCTGAGTCGACCTCAGGGCCATGGTGAGGCCGGAAGGATTATGTCAATAAAAAATTCCAATGAGATAACCGGGAATTGAACCCGTGACCTTCCGGCTTGTGGTGCAGTGCGCGTGGTTAAATACTCGTGATTGATATTCAGGATAATCAAGCTTGGGTCACTGAGCCATAGCCTGGATCCCATTGAGTGAAGTTTTTCTTAATTTTTCTAATCTTTTTTTTAAAAGCATATAATTTTGTATATCTAAAAACAAGTGGCAACTGCTTACAAATCTTTTTCTTATTTCTCAGGCATGTTTCATATGATCTTAGGACACATACTTCTATGAAAAGGAATCGTTAAATAATTTAAGCAAAATATTCCTTCTAACATTCAATGTATAGCCTGAAAAATATCTAAATCTCTTTTTATTGGACTACATAACAATGTTGCATCTACTGATCCTGCTAAGTAGTATGGAATAAAATATGGTTTTTATGAATTGTGACAGGAAAGCCGATAAAAGTTGGTGAATACTTGAAGGCAGACCTACGATACTTATGTTCATATTTGCATGAGAATCGCGAACACAATGTAAATTAGTCTAACTTCTGGCCCGGCTAAATACCTCTCAGATAGGAGTAGCAATCACTGCCCTGCATCATCGTAATATAAGGCAATCAACAGTTGTCGGATATTATTCTAAGTTGCGTGCTAATTAAAGCATTATTTTACGTTTCTGTTTTTTTTAAATTAACGGCAATTCGAATTATAATAAAATCTTGCTCATTCGCTTGCTGTCGCAATAACCTAATAGCCAGTGACATTATAAGCTCTAATACACAAATGTAACTTACTCATAAAGGACCAAGCCCAACACCAAAGTACCGGAACACAAGATAAATATTGGAGAATATTTCCGTTGTTGAAAAACCAGCGTTAAAACGAAGGAAATTCCATGCATGGCGGTCTCAGTAATATACATCTTAATTCTACTGAAACATGAATCATCGTCGTGGCGACGCGCTGTAATTGCTCTATGTGTCGAAAATTTACTAAGCAACGAAACAGCGAATACCGCAAATTCGTCTGAAATACGCAAGAGAAGCTGCGCAACACCCACTTAGCATATTACTTCAGGGTCCTTCGCTCTGTCTTTTCCTCCTGAATTTTAGTTTTCGAATTCAAACTACGGATGTAAATGGCTTAAGTAGACAATTTCATGCAGGATGTTAAAAATGTGTATAGAATAAGTCTTTGTCTAAGAAGGAGGATAGGCTTGTTTCCCTCTAATGAGAAGTTAAGTACACCTGAGGAGGGTTAAATCAGGGTTGACACTGATGGTGGGAAAGTGGTCGTGGAAGGTCGAAATAAGAAAATAATTATATCATAAATAGTACAATGTACAGCGAACCAAATTTGTTATGGACATACGGTTTTAATGGGGGAAGAGTAGAATTAAAAACGTGTGAGAAAGAACCGTGGCTTGAATATTGACATTGTTGCATATGCCAAATAGAGAGAAGTTGTTTACAATGACATATAGGCAAAAGTTAAACATTCTTTATCTTTATAAAAGTAGTCGAATTTTTCTTGCATGTTAACAAAGGGTTCTCGGAAGACAGCCAATAACAGAAATTCCCTTCTGCGGCAATCAATTGTGCAAATTTATTTTCATACACTAATTGACCGCGTGTTTCAGGGAGTTTTGCTGTAATTTGAATCCGTCTTTCTACTTCTTATGCGACAGAAATATCAGAATTGAAATCTTCTAATTAAAAATAGATATTCCCGAAAGGAAATGAACTCTTTCCTCGTTGTAGAGAAGCATTAATTTCACGTGCATTGACTTGCTGCTAGTTGAAGTTCATTTGAATTGGCAAAACGCCAGCAATAATCAACATAGGCCTACAAAACAAAGCAACAGAGTATAAAATAACCATTTTATAATTTGGTGTGAAGGAAGAGCTACAATGACTGTATTATAAGTTGGCTACATTACATATAAAATAAACATGACTGTTTTTGTAACATAATTCAATTTACATTACGCATATTTCGAATGTCACAGCACAGTACGTGTACTCTGTATTCATTCCTCCAACATCAGTGTTATTACACACTAAAAGTTAAATCCTGTATATATATATATATATATATAATAAACAAATAATTTACGAAAACTATCCTCATAGGGCACATACGTAATTTAATTTAGACTTATTTTTAAAGTTATGTTATAATGGACCTTATGTTAAAAGAGAACCACTTTCTGTTTTCACAGCAGTCTGCAAGGAATGAAGAACTGCTTTAGTCCCTCGTGTGGGCGATTGGTAGGCATGTGTTCAGAACCTTTTAGAAATGTTCAATAGGGGAAATGTATTCTAAACACTACATTTCTTTCTTTGTCTCCAAAACCATGAAACAATGAAGCAGCTATATCGGAAGCGAAATGTGTTTTTTTCTTCTCTTCGAATTTCAGAGTTATTCGCTCTGATAACTATAGAGTGAATTTTGCTGGGAATGGGGGAAGAAATTAAGATAGGTCTCTTTTGCTTGATTTAGGTCAACATATAAAGGCGTAACTATTTTTCGTAAAATTTTTCATTACTAAATTTCATGAAAATGTGTTCAGCAGTTCTGGATTTGTTATTTGCTTAGAGACGGACGGAGAGGTTGAGTGTAACAGGCACTGAGATACAGAAATGACTAAAGAAGTTCACGATAACCTAGCAGCAAGAGCCCAGACCTACAGAAACGGAGGAAGAAACGGAGAGTTACTACGAAATGGTTACATAAGGAAGAGATTTGCTGCGTTGCATTGTATACATGAATGTGCCCCACAGAAATTCTTGCAGTGTGAGAGTCCAAACTACACCATGCTTCCCTTCCTATCTCTTCTTCTAAGTAGACTTCCTAATATAATTGCCCCCTCTCTTGTAATTTACATGTAAATTGTGTGGGATGGATATACAGTGGTACAGTGGATGGGAGACAGGAGGACACAACGAAGCACCGCTAGGATCGGGCAGCAGTGTGCGCTTGAGAATGGGTGATTTTGAAACCTACCTTCCTGCAGTTACCAGTGGAATATTGACTCAATGTAGCCTACATATTATATCGGCTGTGAAATTTATATGACAGTGTTCATTTGTGCCGGTATTGGAAACATAAGCAATAATAAAGCTTGTATTTTATTGAATATATTCCTCTCTAAAACTACTCTTCTGACTTTCATTATATATTAATATTTTCAATATTGTTATTTATCCAAAAGCAGAATAGTTTTGAAAATTCTTGTTTTGTGTAAAGAAAACCCACTTGATGCACCACTTATTCTTAGTATATTTCGCCAACCTCTGCATGTTTCAGGCGTATTTAGGCCTCTCATCATGAGGTACAACCGTATGTAGACAATAATTGTTACTTACTATTCTTTTTAGATATTTGTCTGTTGTCCTGTTTGGATTGGAATTGGATTGTGCATCAAGTTGTTTTTTTTTACACGATTATATTCGAGATGCACGGTCAACAAAACATAAAACTTCTGACTTCCTTTGTAGAGAACACCATTTCTGCAATTCTGGAGAAGTATATTTTTTGACTGAAGTTCCTGGAGATCTTTCAATTTTATGAACTATATCTGTTCTTAGAAAACACGTGCACTATTTGGTAAATTAGTAGGTGTAAGTATGTGGTTCATAATAATCTGTCTCAGCAAAGGGCCAGGTGATGAACTGTGCTATAAAATGCCAGTCTTGGCCACGTGTTCAGGCTGTTGTCGTACGTCCCTTTGTCTCTAGTGGCTGTCCATAGAGTTAATTAAAATTCGTCACATCATTCTACTTCATAGTCATCAAGTATTCATCATGCACCATTATCACCCCCATTTTCTTCGATGTTTATAAATTTCAGTTGTAACAGCGTCGTTAAATAATCTATACCAAGTCAGTCGACATCACTTGTTTACAGCACACTAGCACCGCTTTAATGATAAACATATTTGTCTACCTACCTACCTACCTACCTACCTCTCAGTCCAGTGCTAGTAATAATAAACTTTAGAATTGAATTGCGGGAGGTTCCATTGAGTTCATTTATTTTTAATTATACAAAATAATTATAGGTTTGTCATACTTGCTCTTTTGTACCTAGTGTTCGAGAACTGAAAATGAACATACAGTTGAAGAACCCATAGATTCAGAACTGATAACAACCAAGGCCAGTGCTGGATAGAATCTCTGAGCTATTCGTGTTGCTTGAACGGACCGGGGGTCGAATGTCTTTGGCGGCAAGTTGTTCTGCACCCATCTAGACCAGCCTTCAGAGCCACCCAGGCTCAGCCTCCTATAAAATGGATACCTAGTCTATCAAGGGAGTAAAGCGGCCGGAGCGTGGCGTTAAACACTCACCCCATCTAGCGATCAGGTTAGAGGAAGAATAAAGCTGTACCTCTACTCACGTTCTGGGCTTTCATAGCCTGTTCTAGGGTGGAAATGAAATTTGTGCTGCTTCGTACGATTCACCTTATTCTTAACATTCCCTGTGTTCTCAGTATTACACACTGACATTTTCCCAGAAATCTTATTCACAAAATTTCTGTGCAAATTTACTTCTCGTATTCTAAAAATTTTGCTTCACTCTATCGAAATTTTAGGTGATTTATTTTGTAAGGCAGGAAGTTCACTTTTTCAGAGAATTATTTGACGTAATTTTATTAGAGCAAACCTTTCTCTACAGCTGAAATATTGTCCATTCCAGAACAAACTCTCAACACGCAAAAGTAATAGGAATTCACAAATCAGATCTTTCTTTATCTCTTTCTTTTTAAATAAATTTGTAGTTATCTAAATGCTGTGCATTCCATGCATTAAGTTCATAATTATCTGTCTTCATCAAACCAAAGTCTATTGCACGACCTTCCCACACACCAAGTGACACTGATTAGCGAATGCTTGGAGGCGTTTCGGCCCCGATGAAAGCCGAAACGGGTAGGATTATTAGTTCAACAGTGTAATTTTGTGTGTGAGAATTGGCGCATTAAACGTTGGTTTGATGAAGGCAGATAATTATAGACCTGTAATTAATGTCTCTTTCAAATCAGTCATGTCAGTCTTGTCCCACTCAGCGGATCAATCTTCTTCTTTACCTCGCATGCGGAAGCGTTTGCTACAAGACCTAATTTTGTGAAGCTAAAGGTAGCAGATGTCCCAACAGACGTTGGCAAATTTCAAGATCATTAGCAAAGAGCTGGGGTCTTTCATGAGGTAACGTAAAGCCCTGCTTCTACATTTCTACCTGAAAAAATCCAAAGTCACGTCTGCGTTTAAAAGCCACTGCATGCGGACATATAACGTCGTGAAGTTAAAGCTCCCTTTATTCTTGTCCTCGAACCTATCCTATTTATTAACTCAATGCTCCAAAAGTTTTACCTCCTGAGAATGGATGCAGGTAGTTATTTAGTGTGGGGTTTTGTGGACCCCATATTCGGTAGGAGGGGACAGACCAAGATATAAGTCTGAACTGCCCTCTTCCGGGCTCGTACACAGCGTGTAGTGGCAATTCCTTATCGACGTTTCGGGACAGCCTATTGTTTCCATCTTCAAGGGTAAATAATCAAACAATCTCGCAATAATGCGTATGTCTGTTTCAGTGCAGAGAACGAAACGCTAGCTGCCCAGACAGTAGCTTGAAACTGTGTTTTAATTTAGGCTTACTATGAAGGTACAGGAACCATTCGAGGAAAATGGGACACTTCACGCCTTCTGTATCGCGTTATGTTATCAGCAAAACTTGTTAAAATCGTGCTTCTCTCTCCATATCTCCGGAGAGAGAGCTCCAGGTTTTGATTAGTCACGAATGCAGCGTTTCTTACGGAGATGGTCTGAAAGAAATCGCACAACAAATATTACTGTTTAGCAGTTACACTGTCAAGACTGTGCTACAAATATATCTATGACATGAAATAAGTAAATACTCATCTGTGGAATATATATGGGGACATCATAATAAGAAAGTCCAGTTATACCTAAGACATTGTTTACCATATTAAGTAGCTTACCTGGAAGTGACATTTCTTAATTACATTTCTCATATTAACTATTAAACCATTAATTAGCAGAGTGGCAGAGCGGTGTGTTGGAATAGTACACTTACAAAGGAATTAACGAGGGCAGTAATTTAATATACTTCAGATTACTGCAAAATATAGTTTTCATTTAAAATATCTATATATAAGATACAGAAAAATTAGTCGTGATTGATTACCTCAATTCAACTGTTTATCTGTTTATCACAATAGGCTGGGACACACAAATTCCCTGTTTGGTACTGGTCATAAGAAATAAAATTTTTACTTAAGTATATTGGACCGTGCGTCACTGTAATAGTTGAAGAATAAAAGACCAACTTGATGTCACTTGCTATTTTATTTCACTTCTTACGTGCTCAATATGTTTCGGATATTAATATATCCATCATCAGGAGTTCGCGACTGTGCTGTTGAATTACCACATCGGTCGTTTTGTTCGCGGTTTGTTGTGTGTTGGAGATTTGGTGCGGATGGATTTGAGTAGCTCCTGATGATGGATATATTAATATCCGAAACATTTTGAGCACATAAGGAGTGAAATAAAATTGCAAGTGACATCAAGTTCGTCTTTTATTCTTCAAAATTGTTACTTATTTTTATTCGATATGTATCGGACTAAAATGCTTATTCTAATTTACATATTGTTTATTTGATGACAGTTACAGTTTTTAGAACTTTCGAAGTTACCACAATAAAAAGAATTGATGTAATGTGGAGTATACGTCACAGCCAGTTCTTTAACTTCTGAAATTTTCAAACCTAGTGTCTTCCCGTCTATGAAACTGTAAGCAGTGACATTTTTCTTTATCTTACTTGTAAGTGATATTTACCGCTTTGTCTCAGCATCCCGTTACGAAGATGTGTAAAGAAAACTGTGTTACCCTGCACTAGTTAGCTGCCCCTTATCAGCCGAGAAGAAGAATAGCTGTATCCAAATTTATCTTCGCAAATACTACCGAAAATAGAACACAGGCTAGTTCTTGTGGTGAAATTAAAACCTGAAATCTTCCAAGAACTCCCTATAGAAAATATCATTTCACGTCTAATCATAGTCAGACACATTTAACTCCATAATATTGTCATTGTCGTATAATGAGGTGCACTTAGACATAGATCGTTCAACTGATGTACTGGGTTTTGATTTCCCGACGGGACATTTACAATTTGAACTGGACTGGTATTTATGTTTTCCCCAGCCATTTAGGTGACAATCCTGTCAATCAGTCGGTCGTTGTTACCACGATAAACATCTTTAATGATGCACAGCCTGTCACAACATTACCTATCAATCAGTTAATATGTCCTTGTTATCCATTTATTACGTTAATAGTCATATATGTCTTTTGAAGACAGTAATGTGAATTCCGATCTTGCACAAGGAGGTTCTCTTCTTGGCTGCCTAGATTACCAACAGATCATTGATACTGATTCTACACGAGTATTAGTTAAGTTACGTACCAGCATTTGGTATTAATAACAGTAAATACACACATTAAAATTATATGATCTAATTATAGCCTTTCTAATTATCATTCGCCTCAGAATTATCTAAAACATCCGCAGGCCTCCAGCATTGGAGACAGTACTGAACATATTCCATTGCCACAAACTAACTGTCTAAAGTATGCATGAGAACTGGGGTAACGTATTCTATAGAGAGACTAAGCTACAGACTGGAAGATCTAGGTTTATAATTGTGGGGGGGAGGGATGAGGAGGGGCAAATAATTTTTGGCCCTTTAGCAAAATCACGAATAGTGACTATTAGCTTCGTCACGTCTGTCATCTCGTCTGTCCGCACGAAACAACTCGGTTCCCACCGGACGAACATCCAGGAAGTTTGATATCTGCTGGTTTTTCGAGAATCTGTCGAGAAAATTCGTGCTTCATTGAAACATGGCAAGGATACCTGGTATGTTACATGAGGACCAAAGTGTATATATGATAGTATCTCACTGAATTTTTCCTGGAATGAGAAATCTTACAGACCAAAGTTGTAGAGAAAATCAACACACATATTCTCGGAGTAGAACCAACAACCAGCAGCAGGTAGCAGTATTGGCCTGACAAATACCTGACGCTGTATGTGCAGTTTTGAGCTCCTGATGATGGACGGAAATACCGTCTGAAACATGTAGAGCGTCTTACAGAAATAAATAAATTGAGAAACGTTGCACCTTGTTGATTGTACTCCGAGAGTAGATTAGCGATTCACGGAACTATGGATGTTAAATTCAACACAAATATCTTAGGTTCAGTAACTCTCTTCCGAAAATCATGGCGTCACGAGATACTGTGAGAAGTATGGTACAGCCAAATATACCGCAAGTGACAATATAATAAGCGCATGCGCTTTACATGCCGGATAAATAAGGATAAATAAACACACACCCTGAATATGTGATACTTATTCCTTTTCCATGGCAAAAATGGTTACACCAAAGCCCCCCCCCCCACTGTTAAGTTTATACGTATATTGCTTGTGTTATCATTTTCAACAAAGTTATAGACCAGCTCTGGTACCCACTCAACCTCTTATTTATTATCCATGTCCTCTAGGGGATGAAACGGCCGGGGCGCGAAAGTAACCGTACAATTCCACTTGGCGTCGACATTAAAAATGAGTACATAAATACACTTCTACTCCTCCTGCATGCATTCTTGACGTAGAGCAGGTAAAAAAGACACACACGCACACACACACACAAATATATATATATATGATTTATTCAGAGAGGCTATCAGTGGCCGGGTCAGATTTGTAGCGTCCAATTGTAGCCTCATTAAGGAATAACGAATAAAAATTTTGAGAAAGGAGTATCAGGAAACAAGTTTAACCATTTAAAGACGAAGCGCAGACTGCCCTATTAAAGGACCAGTTCGTACCGCGCAGTAAACACTTTTCATCTCGATTGTAAAACCGATCAATTTATGTTGTATGGGGCAAAGATGGCTATTTGTTTTGAAATAGTTACAAAACACGTAAACACAGTGTGGCAGAATGTAAAATTCTTGATTGTTGAACCTGTTGGTGCATCACATAACCAGTAGGCTTTAAGAGGCTAATGCAACTCGGATATTTTTGTAAACACCGAAGAAATCAATGAAAATCTAAGTATTGAGACCTGATTTTATGGCCGTGATTTAAAAAGGGGACCTCCGAATAAGAAGCAGGAATGCCAACTTTTCGACCGTAATTTTTGGGGATCCTATGGGGTGAATTGGAGGACGTTACAAAGTGTCTTAAACCTACACCCTGGCTAAAAGCAGGAAATCCATCCTCAATGATGGGCTTCAAGTGACTTTAATCATTGACTGGAGGAATTTCATTCATTTCTCCAAGCTGCTCTACGAATACATCTAATAAACAAACAAGTCTTTATGAAGAAGCAATCGACTCGTATTTCCTGCGCAATATCGTCCTCATCTACTTCATTATTTCCCTGGAGGGATGCAATAGGATATATTTCTTATTTCACGAAGCTTCTGTCTTATGACTCTCAACTCCTCACAACCGTCAACTGTCAGAAGCTACGCTAATAACTTAATCCAGCTCCGGGCAAGTTGAAATGCGTATTTCTGTTACACATTTGTTAAAGAACTTGCTGCAGTAGAGCAAATCCTAGCCCAAACTGTGGTTGTAGGGTTGTCGTTATTTGTACCAATGATTGTGAATCTGACTCTTCGGGACCTGATGAAATTTATTAAAAGATCTGATCACTTTAATTATTAACCAACAAATGCACTATATAAAATTTCACATTAAAACACTTAAAATCGCTCCGACATGTTGCGTAGGAATGCGTCTGGCTATAGCCAGACGCATTCCTACGCAATAACGTACTCTTACACAGCACGATATGCTGCAACAACACCCTGTTAATATAATGGAATTATTTTGTGAATGTTTTTAAAGTGACTTTAGCAAGGAACAACGTAGCTCCTTGAGGATGATCTTAGGTTCGAAACATGTCGGAGCGATTTTAAGTGTTTTAATGTGAAATTATATATAGTGCTGCTGCCGGCTGCCGGCAGCCCGGATACCACCCTAGCCGAACCGCACCCTAACTCCAACACACAGCAATCCAAGAACAATACAACCAATGTGGTAGTTCAACAACATAGTCGCAAACTCCTGAAGATGGACATATTAATGCCCGAAACATGTTGAGTATCTGAGAAGTAAAGTAAATACAACAAGTAACATCTTGTTGGTTTTTTATTCTTCAATTATTAAAAGATCTCTCAGCAATTTTAGTAAATATTTTCACACGTTTATAACTTTATGTAGCTATTGAAACACTTATTGTATATTTATTTTATTGTATCCTTCCTTCTTTATCCGGGACCAAATAACTTAAAACGCTTAAAATATTCATTAGATTGAAAAATGTACTCCTTTCAAACCTACTTTGTTGTAAATGTTTCGTAATAATGATGTTCAAAGTCAATTTACTTGATGATTTTCCCACTGCTAAAGGCAGAGGGATTGTGCCCTTTAATCTGATAAGTCTTTACCAGTTGTTGGCAGACAGGTGGGGATAGGTCAAGTAAATCGGCCCCAGGCTGAAGCAATTAGCTGGACAGTGAATGGGGTCGGCTGTGGAATAGAGATTCGCGGCACGAAGCCTGTTACCATTAGCTCGACTGTTGCAGGTATTTGTGAGAGGCTGTGCGCTTCTGACACTGAGCCTGTTCAAACAAACTGGATTCTCGCAGTCCCCGTAACACTGGAGTATTTAACATCAATTCTTTCTTTATTATCAATTGCGATAACTTTGTACCTCTGACTTTCTTCTTGCTACTAGAAGCTCTATTATTGCGGTTTCTTGTGAGTATCGTTTCTCACACGCCTATACATTTTACATCACTTCCTTTTTGACGTTATTTGTGAGAAATTCTTCTAGCTTCCGACAATCAGTTGTCATGCACATTAATGTGTGCGTCTCGTATCATAGGTCTCATTAAGCTAACACCAACTTGTGGTGAACTGTGCTGAAAATCTGTCAGTCGCCAGCTCATTGACAGTCAGTCGCGATAATTTCAGTCACGGATTATACACTGCTTTCTCAGACACGCGACATATTAACCCTTTACACGCCAAGTTAAATCCCATCTGCCCCTTGCTAGCAGTATTCGGAGCTCACCATATTCTACACATTAGCAGGTAAAGGGTTAATAATTGTCTGACAAATTACATACATATCTTTAATTTTATGAACGCAGCTCTGTATGATCTACATTTTGACAAATGTTTAGGAAAATATTCAGGTCCTCTGGCATGTTACACCGTGTCTACTGGTAAATAAATATCCACGTATCCAATTATCTTAGCAACTCCATATTTAGAATCAAGCAGTCCCAGAAGGTTAAAACCTTCAGCTACCCCCGCAATAAGAACTCGTCTCAGGCTCGTAAATATTGTGGGCATTAATTTAATTTCAGTTCCCTCTACAATACCTGGAATTATATATATATATATATATATAGAGAGAGAGAGAGAGAGAGAGAGAGCAAGTCGGTAAGTTCCAGTGACAGACACTGTTGCACCTCGAAAGGAAATTTATCACCTAATCAGTTTCAGAATTGAAGTTGTATCGTGGAGGACAAGAAATGTTCTTTCAATACTTAGATCAAATGACAGTGTCATTCAGTATATAATTAAACATCTGGTTGTAAAGATATTTCTTATGATTTTTTTTTGTAAGAGTGTAACACGATTTTGGTCATACATAATACCGAAGCCGGACACTGGAAATAAATTCGATGTCAGTTTTATCTGCCATATTTTCACATTTTCTGTGTATATCAACTGAAAAGTTTAAAAATCCTCGAAAAATTTTGATAAAAGTAAGTACTGTTTGTATTCTGTCGGCCAAAACAAGAAATTTTAAATGACGTAAAAAATCATTCCATATTATGTTTTCCTGCATTGCAAGTTTTTTATTTATAGCAACGATACTTTCTAAAAATAAATCAAAGAGACGACGGTGTTCGGTACAGGAGTTGAGGAGAAACACAAATGAGACACAATTCGGGTTACTCTTTGGAATCAAATATCATTTGAATTTTTTACAGCAAAGAGTCGTAATGATGTTTTAACCTGCCTTTTTTGCAAACAGAGAAAAACTAAAGTTTGTCACGATGTAACATTAAATTTGTGGATGGAATTGGGTTCTGTACTTGCCGTAAGTTTCCGAAAGTGTATGCGATTCACCGGAAACAATTTATTTATACTGACTGTTAAAATGGATAGAGGAAGATCTACATTTTCTTCTAGAAATGTTTTCTGTGTTTTCCTTTGCTCCGGTCCGACTAAACGATAGCCAATGAAGTGTAATATAGGTTACAAGAACAAAGAACTTGATATGCCATTAAGCTGCATGTGAAGAAGAGGGACCATTGTTGAAGAATGAGGGAAATAAGGAGGAAGAAATAAAAGTCGTTCTCGAAAATCTGAAGTTCTTTTAGATAATTGAATATTTTTCTTTCCAAATTTATTATAGCGCAATCAATTACAGCTGTATGGCCTAAAGAGGGGAAACGGTTGCCTTCCTTCCATCCTCTCCACCCCATTTATCCATTAGGCTTTCTTGTACCCTATCCTATTTCATTCCTACTTCTCTTCACTAGAGTACATTTTTCAACCACTCTACACTTTCCTGCTATTTATTCTTTTACAATTTATCGCCTTCCTGGCACATTCTTGAAATTATATATGTGTTCTATTTTAAATTATTTTTCAAAGTTTATTTATGAGAAAGTAAATAAATAAATTATATTAATGATCGATGAAATCATGAGAGATTATTGGAAATGACGTAAGTCGTAAAAGCAATACTGGTGTGAAAGTGTTTGTGACATGAAGGCAATGAATAGGGCCACTTTCAGAGTATTAGTATTGAAGCAGTGAAGTACACTCTCATGCAAGGAAATTTGACTTCTTTATCTCTGTCTTAAGAGGTATAAAATACATAATGTATGTAATTATATATATATATATATATATATAATATATTAGATGTTACATGTATCTATATGTGTTGAAGAAAGCTAACCATATTTTAATTGGAAATTATAGAAAATAAGACAGGAAAGTTAGTGCATGGAGAACGTTCGGTAGCGGTCTGTATCAATACTGAATACTCTTTCAAATCGTGATTGTAACACATTAATACTGTTATAGAATTTTAATTTGATTTTAAAAAAAGCAGTCCCATTACAGGCCTGAAGTGGCCCAGGGTGTTCTAGGAAGTTAAGGTTCCCAGATTTCATGACAGCGACACAGGATGGTGTTAAGGTTGTCAGCCTTACGCACCGGCCGCCTTTACCCGCAGGAAAAGCTCCTGGTACTCATTTCTGTTAGAGACTGAGTCGACCCCAGAGCCATTTGATTTTAAGTACTGTACGATTGACATTAAATTCTGAGCCTTTACATTCTTTCTGTAGTCAACTTATACAAATAAGGAAACAAACTTAATCTGTACAATCTGTTACTTACAGTCAATCTTCATCTCCAGGTATAAATGCAGTCAGCAAAAGAGATAGTTTATATGCGAAAGGAAACTGCTCTGAAAATTATACTTGGATAGAGAAGATGTTTTGGTTGTTGGCTTAACTTCCGACAGGAGTTAAAAAAATATTGCACAGTCAGTTCTGTTAAGTGTCTTATACTAAAGTAATCAATATCGCTGCACAACGATAGTATTTCTTGTAAGAGTATAAAAAGAGCAAATGTGGAATGCCGAGAGTGGAAGTCAATGAAATAGAGAACTTTATTAAAATGTTAAATTAAGCGTAACTTCCGAAAAGACAACATGAAACTTAGAGCATAAGTATGCCAAAGAGCACACGTAACACAAATAGAAACCTCAAAGAAAAATCCTTAATGGGAATTAAACAAAAAAACTGAAAAGCGCGCGGGAATAAAATCTAAACATAAGACTTTAGTCGATTTATTAAATTCAATGCATTTTTATCAACTTTCTCCAAAGCATTACATATGACTACTGTGTTATTATTGCTGATGTGACTAATGTATTCGAAGTTCTCGTATTTTCTGCTGACATTAAGTATATAAAAATTTTAATGAAAATCCTTCTAAAGGTCAGTGCAATATTTGTTGGAGAGCGGAATGAGCAGGCAGGATCACGTGTGAAACTAATTTTTTATAAAGTAAAAAGTTCGATAAGGGCAATATACATCATAAGGATACGTGAATATTTTCTTCAGATAGGGGAGAAATTTAAGAGCTTTCACTTTGTACAGTCCTGGAACACTGAACGACTGCAGCCAGTGTCTGTCTACAGCCTTCAGAGAACTTTCCGAGGAATTATCAAAGGCAAAATAGGAACAAGAATTAGACCTATATTCTCTGATACCTCCTACAGCTCCTGTATTCATACGCACTCCATGCGACTCTTATATTAAATGTAACTGGGAAAGAAACATATAAATAATTCGAAGCTTGAATTATACCATTTTTTATGGAGTACAGTAGGATGGACGCGCTTTCATTTCGACGTGGCTTTACATAATTTAAGAGGTAGTGATACATTGAAATTAATTTCAGTTTTGTGCAGATTTAAATATGATTCTCGGGATTTAGCTTCTAAGTGCAATAATTATTCATTCGATGAAGAAATTGATTTTTTAAATATATTTCTCGGCTTCATTGTCATAATTAAAACTTTGCCCGTTAGATTGCATTTTAAGTCATTTGAATAAATCTCATACCATTGTCAATTATTCTGGTGCCATACATTCTCTTAAAGCTTGTATATGAAATGTGGGCTGTCAGCTGGAGACATCCTCAAAAAATTCTATTTAATTAGAATTTCCATCATACTATACATTCCGGCCTTAGAACCTACATTGTCTCGATCATAAATTCTTATAATAAAACTAACTAGATGCAATAATTTCTCAATTTTATTTTTGAAATAAAACTCTACATGTTTCGGACAGTTCCTCTGTCCATCATCAGGAGTTTTTCCCTGTAAACACAGCAGTGGTATATGTCATACAAGTTTGCTGACAGCTTGCGAGCAGGATCAGGTCGTAACCATTTCCGTCCTGATCCTGCTCGCAAGCTGTCAGCAAACCTGTATGACATGGGGTACACCATTGCTGTGTGTACAGTGAAAAACTCCTGATGATGTCCGAAACATGTAGAGTTTTATTCCAAAAATAAATTTGAGAAATTATTGCATCTAGTTGGTTATATTATAACAATTTTTCACGATGCACGATCACCTGAAAGTCAAACTTCGATCATAAATATGCAAATGAGGAGAATAATTATAAAGGTTTTCGGGATTTGCTTTATTCAAGGATTTAATTCATCTCTTTTAGGTAGGAATGTGTTCCTGTGCGATAAATAATTTATTTTGTCACTCTTCATCAAAATAATTCCACAGTACAGAACATTTACTGAGCCGGCAGTTCATTAAACGGTTTCTCTTCATTGATCCCTATTTTTCCTACACCCAATTTCATAATTTATGTATAATATAGTGTTCCATTGTTCATATTACCATACGTTATTATCTTGGCGCTAAATCGAATCTGAAGGAAACCCCAACGACGTGTCCATGACTTTGGGAGCCGTCCTTTATCGTCCGCAACCAGAAGGCACGGCTTGCCCTAGTGAACTGTACCAATTAAACGAATATCAATCATTGATTTATTTATTGGTTGATTTGTTGTTTGGTTGGTTGGTTGGTTGTTTGTTTGTTTTATTATTCTCCTGGTTAAATATTTCATCGTTTTGATCAATAAAATCTAAGGTGAACACAAGTGGTAACTTAAGCCAGTTGAAACCATAAAAAACATGATATACCAGATAATTATATTTTCAGTCTATTGCGCTAGTGCTATAAGTTGGAAATAAATTCAGCCGTACAAGTTTATTGAAAGAAAGATTATAATATTAAAAAGGATATGCCAAATGTTTTATAGAAGCTTCTTGTGACACAAGACCCGAGTCTACATATTTCTGTTGGATAGGTATGTTACCTAAGACAGTAATGTAATTCTGGTGCTTCTGATCCACACTTTACATGAAAAGAGGATACCAGTTCCAATACTTTAATATTCCAGCCAAATCTAATGCCATAAATCGAATCGGCATGTTCTTAAAAGCAGCCGTTTCCTCGTCCCCCGTTCCCTCCCCGCAAAGTGACTTGGAGTTCCGGCCCAACGAATAAGGATGATAGGTAGCCGAGCTCGTAAAGTTCTGACGTACCCTCAGTGACTCATGAAAACATCTCACGGTTTTCAATAATTCAGACCAAAGGCACCGAAACCAAGATAGATGTGAAATATTCGATTCTGGCCTTAATTTGTTTTAACTACTATAGGCTTAGTTCTAGTTTAACCGCGAAATATTAAATCTACTACTCGAGGCTACTGCTTCGCACATACAGGGTGGGCCAAAATTAGGTATACAGTTAATTACTGCATACTTAATGTATACCTACTTTTGACCCACCATATATATATATATATATATATGTGTGTGTGTGAATCCTGTTAGGAATACTTCCGTTTAAGACACTAAACCTGCAGTGTTACGCAATTTTATGTGGGAGATATCATTATGCAGTTTGAATCAGTGCCGGATATCTAAGAATAGTTTTATTTTGGTATTTTATATTTTAACGTTATTATGCAACAAATTTTCCAGTGTATTTTCCATGATTTTTATGGAAAATTGATTTTGTCTAAAACAGAAATTGTGGCCAGAGCCTGGCAAAGGCAGACACAGAGCAAACCATAGCCATCCTGCTCAGTTATAGAGTTTCCGGGTTAAGTAGCACGCGACTTGCGTAAACTGGAACTTACGTGAAAACTTTTTAATTATTAGTATAATATAATATAATATAATATAATATAATATAATATAATATAATATAATATAATATAATATAATATAATATAATATAATAAATATAATATAACAATAAAATACGATAGTGTAATTATTAAATGTATTTTACATTGTGTGTTTCAAATGAAGAAAATTGACAGAAATAACACTGTAAATATCATCGCCATCTTAAACTTACGAATAACAGATAAAGTGTAATAAATAAGTGGGGGTGGGGTCAATTCGGACTTAGGTAAATTTCGTGAAACCAGACTGTTTCGAAGGGAACTCTTACGTAAGTCGGAATTTGTCCGTATTCCTAATGGCCATTCAACACAACGCTAACATTTCTGTCTGCTGACCATTTCAATAGCGTACGGCAAAAATTGTAACTCTTAGGTAAAAATAATGAAGTATTTTTAAAGAGTCATGACGTTGCTCATGTGGATTGTGACATGTGGATTGTGACATGTGGATTGTGACATGTGGATTGTGACATGTTTGCAGGATTTAATAAAAAAATCTGTCAATATTTTCATCAGATATTTGTAAAATCTACAGCCCTCTGCAGACACACTGGATGACATACACATTTGTATGTACTTCGTATCCAGACTTTATAATTGATTATAGACATTTTAGCACGTAAAATGTTTTTAAGTCAAGGCAATGCCATCAGTGACTCGGCAGTCTCGCCAAGTAAAGTGTAATAACGATAGTCTCATATTCCATTGAATTATGCAGTGATTCAAAGTAATTCGAAATAATCTCCTGATTTGATCAGAGTTTGAAAACTATATGTCCATTTGAATTTGCCTTCGTCCTTATTTATTTGATGCAATTTGGGTGTTAAAATACAAAAATTGAGAAAATGCGGTTCAATGATATTATGATTTGCGACTACGGATTGTCGAAATGAGTAGCAATAAGGGAGTTAGGTTTTCAAATTATTAAATTATAATTTATGCCAGCGTCTGTTTACAAACGTAAGCATTTAAAAATAATTGGGCATAAAATTTCTTCTATCAACCGCCTGTTATTCAAATATGTGCACAGCATGTTATTCATGTACGGCACACACAGAACATGGCAAACAAGCGTGAAATGTGAGAGAACCTGATTAGCTGCATCACATACGTCATTAGAAATATGTACAAATATCAGTATAGTAATTATTTTAATGAATCGTGCAAGACAGTTGTAAGGAAAATTAATGATTTTTTTAAATACTAAAAATAACGAAACGAAAGTCAGTGCTAACGGTCATAAAATAATTACTAGCTAACACTCACTCAATCTGATCAACACAATTCTCACTCTTATGAAGAAAGAAGTTTCATTATCATGTTTAAAAAAAAACCTACATTGCTCTACTGGACCTGTCTTAATAAAAATTATTCTACTGTACACACTCAAACACTACTTTATTAAGGATATTTTTTATATTCTTTAAATCTACTCCATATCTTTCATATGACCACGTCCTCTTAGTTTTTGAAGGTTAAAATGCCTGAATGTTTTACATCTTACCTGCTGTCAGCCTGGACCACGAATCTAATATTCCTTAATTAGATCGTCAATATATTTACATTTTCGGACAAACAAATGTTGAGACTCTTCATTATACTCATGTATTATTTCTTCCTTTACAGGTCCAAACATTAACCTTACCACCATATTCCAAGACACCTGTAATTTGCCTTCTTCCCTGAGACAGCGAGCATAAAAGAATTCAATTAAAGTCACATTTATTAACATGTTAAGTTAACTGCGCAGTGAATAATTATAAAACCAGCACAAAATATATGCAACAAAAATCACGCGAAGACACAAACACACACACTCACTCACACACACACACACACACACACACTCACTCACACACACACAAACACACACACTCACTCACTCACACACACACACACACACACACACTCACTCACACACTCATAAACAACCCCAATTAACAAAAAAAACTTGAGGGTTTTTGACCGTGCATCTTCCTCATGAAATAAAGTGAAATGGTAACTTGATGCAACTAGGTAATTTTATTGATGTATTCTTAGCTTGACATGTTTCGGGTACATACACCCATCATAAGGAGGATTAGATGTTGAGTTGCAGCATATGGCTTTCTGCACCGAGTATTTGGATGGGTGGTGGTCTTGAGAGCCATGCGTAGGTCGTGTTTACGACGCGGATGGTGCCGTGCACGGCACCATCCGCGTCGTAAACCGTATTAAAAATACATAAAATGGACCCACTGGAGATGCTTTACCACCAACGAAGGAGTTTCATATACCCCTCATACAGAAGACTGGTTGGCCCCTCAGAATGGCAGCAGAAGAAAATCCATTCCTATCCAGAATAAAACCCAGTTCGTCTACTAAGTAGAGCTTTATTTCAGAGGAACTTCACGGTGAAGTTAAAGAGAGTAACATTAATAAACACTGAATGTAGTGTCCTGGTTCCTATTCCTACTGAGATACTGGCAACAGTGCGGTGGCGAGTGAGGATATTGTACAAGTTATAGTAAAAACTTTTCTCATTCTTATTCCCTTTCGCGTATTCCTTCTGGTGTTGTTTGTCAGAAGACCATAGTCCTGTCGATTTGTTGTCACCGATGATTCTTCGCTAGTCAGGGTGTGTAGTTTCGCACATACAGCAGAATACCTGTCACTTCAAGACTTACTATATCGCGATCCTTTATACCAAACTATTCAAACCTTGTGTTTTGTTAGAATAACGTCTTTCATAGAATTCATTTTAACAATGAGTATAAATATTCAATTGTTCCTTGCAGTGCACTAATATTACGTGTTAGTAAGCTGTAATTTTTCTCAGTCACATTTTTCAATGTATTACTTTAATTATTTATTTACGTATAAAAATCAATGTACTCTACACATAACCACGGGAATAAGCAACGATAATAAGGCGCGTGATATAAGGTTACAAGACATTTAATTACGTACGATATTATAAGAAAAATTCATCTGGGATACACAATACTTTCACTCCGATATTCCACGGATTTTCTGAGTCCTACCCAGGAAAAAGAGGAGAGTGCGTCTAAATGTGCCACAGTCATGTCATTTACTCTCCTCTGCGTTTCACGTAATGCAATAATTCTCTCATTTAATTCGAAGTTAAATGACCGCTGTAGTTGATGGGGTGTCCCTATGCAGCCCCTAATAAATCTCTCTGTTAAGACAGATGTCAGTCCGGAGCTTCTGATTACACAGACATATTGCCAGTAATTATCGGTTTATTTATATTGTTGCTTAAATTGTGAAATATGGAAGCCGTAACAATGCAGTTAACATGTGTCACTTTTACATGACATTCTCTGTTCACAGGTACAGACAGAGTTTAACAGTGGAAGAGATAACTATTGTGTGTTTAAATGTTGGTTCTATTATGGTAATAATTGATTGGCAGTCAAATTATGACGTAAATTACATACGTCAAGAGAAGCATCCAAAATATTGTCACAGAAGTAACGATTCGGACAAGCAGAGTGAGAGTGGGAAAATACAGAGATATGCGCTTTCACCCCGCTATTATATTATAGATATCAGCTCTGCGTATACTGAATCCTCGTTAAACGTGACATGTCAAACTTCGCTTCGCCATTTATAAAAACCGACTACATAAAGAAGGGTTGGCATTTTTCAAGCAAATATTGACATCGACACATCCGTGTGTGATCTGGCGATTAAAAAGCGAGATCGCAAATCTAGAGAAGTGTCAATAGTAAGGGATTCAGCTGAAATATTTTAAATAAATACTGTTTTCATATAGCGACTCTCAGCGTTGAACAGTAAAAAAAAAACCCGTGGCAGTATTTAAAAGTTAGAAATAATTCCGCATTTTACGGAAGGAGATACTGTATTATGTCCATGTAATGAAAGTGGGCCCGGTAGCTCAGTCGGTATAGCGACTGAATACGGGCTGGACGGTTCGGGATCGAATCCCGGTGGGGACGAGATTTTCCGCCCGTCAAGACCGGCCCTGGGGTACAACCAGCCTCCTGTAAAATGGGTACCGGATCTTTCCCGGGGGTAAAGTGCGGCCGGGACGTGCTGCTGACCACTCATCCCTCTTAGTGCCGAGGTCATGGAAGAGTAGAGCTATAACTCTACCCACCCTCTGGGACAAACTGGTCCTGTAACTGGAACACTTTACCTTACCGTGTAATGAGAACCAACTGCTTGCACTATTTATCCTCAGTTTATTTCGTCAGTCAACTTCTACATGTATCGGGCATATTTGTAGCCCATCATCAGGAGGTATACTCTATATATATAACAATTGTTACGTGTTGTGCTTTTTAGTTGTTGGCCAACCTGTTTAACAAAGCATAACAATTACATTATTCGTTGGGAGAGCCGTGATTTTCTGAACGGCTGCCTGATTTTGAAAGAAAGGATATTAAAAAATTGCTGGGGGGATTAAAGTGAATGAAAATAAGAGAAAGCTGTGTAATAAAGAACTAATGTGGCAGTCTGGAAATGTAGACCTACTTTAATTTGTCAGCATAAGATGGTTGAAATGGTATGTTCACGCTAATAGAATGGGTAGCAAAAGAACAGTAAGTCAAGTATTTAAAAATAATCCTCAGGAAAGTCGACTAAAAGGACGACCAAAAAACAGATGGCGGAACTGTATATAGACAGATATTAATAAATGCAAAATTAAAAACTTGAAAAAAGAGTTAAAAAAACAGAGCTGACTAGGAGAAGTCCATTAAGGAGACGCAGGTCCGTATTGGATTGTAGTGCCATCTGAGAACAAGAAATAGAATAATTTCAAAATAGCCCACTACCTTCCCCCTCCTACTGTAAATAATTCCAACCAATGCTCTCCCACCCCATTTTTAGGACCCTTTTGTTACCACCCCTTCTATATATATATATATATATATATAGATATTCCAAGAGGTCTTCTCCACCAAAATCCGCTATGCATTTCTCTCCTACATGCATGCTACATGCCCCGCTCATTTTATCCTCTGTTTCTTGATCACTCGAATAATATTTAGAGAAAGATTCATATCATCAAGCCCTCGTAAAGCATTTTTCTGCAGTCTTCCAATAATTTTTCTCTGTAAGGTCAAAACATTTTCCTCAATTCCCAATTTTTGAACAACCTCATTCTATCAATTCAATTATTAACCAGCAATTGCACTTACATAAATTCCACATAAAAAACTTAAAAACAATTAAAATCACTCCGACATGTTTCGATCTTTTTAGATCATCATCAAGGAGCTACGTTTCTCCTTGCTAAAGTTATGTTATAACATTCACACCATGTTTACAGAAACGAATTAAATTGCGAATGTCATAACATAACTTTAGCAAGGAGAAACATAGCTCCCTGATGATGATCTAAAAATTATCGAAACATATCGGAGTGATTTTAATTGTTTTTAAGTGATTTTATGTGGAATTTATGTAAGTGTAATTGTTGGTTAATAATTGAAGTGATTCTACGAAAAGCACGGTGCGACAATAAGGTTTAAACCTCATTCTATGTTCTTCCTTCGATGTTGGAGAAGAAATTTCATGCCAGTACATAAATTGTAAAAATTATAATTGGGTGCAATTTAGTGTTTGTGTTTTTGCATAAACAATACCAAAGCAAAAGCTTCTGGCTCGAGTGGTAGCAGGCATTCCCAGTACGTATTTGTTGCTAATGTAAATGGCTGGCGGTCTCACGAGAAATTAACCATGTTGCAGCCTAATTACTTTTCATGTGCTATACACAGGGCAAATTATTGATGAAGACGGAATCAACACCGTTGTGCCTATAATTTTAAGGGAATGTAATAACTGACATATTATCTGTCAACATCTAGGAAAGTGGCAATAAAGAATCTGCATTCTCTACATAAATTATAAAAGGTAAGATAAACATTTTATTACAAGTGTTTTATGGACCAAGAAATCTCAAACAAATCTGGGCGGCATCGCCACATATCCAGCTGTACCTAACTCATTTGACAGAGACGAAATGGAAATCAATATTCGGCACTAAAGCTGTGGCTATCCTAGCTGAGACGTACCCCAAGAAGGAAGAGATTAGGACGGAAGGCCGTAAGAAAACACGCTGAACGAATTAACAGAAGCCTCTACACTCTGGGGGAGGGGGTACATCTGTACGAAAAACACCTGAATATGTGCGTTTTCATCATCATCACTTCTACTATTGTTATTAGTGTGCTGTTGTTTACCTTGTCACAGGTCGTGTCTCCCAAGCGTTTCTCCTTTCGAACTATCTGTGATCCCCACCGCTTAGCTTTCAATTTTTAGACCGAAGCACTTAACGTATTTTGTGATGTTCCTAGTATAGATGCCTTATATAATTAATCTATTGAATGTTTTCCTGATATATCTTCTAAATTTTTTCTGTAAAATTTCTCTTGCTATTCCAGTGGCTTCAATTATTACGGGTAGAGTCATCGCATTTCACGTTCCACATTCGTTGTGTCTGTATAAATATACTCTTGTATTTTAGCTTCTTTTCCGCTGCTTTTCCATAACATTTCCGTGTGCGGAAATTACCACATCTATCAGTATGCATGCTTTTCCTTTTCTGTTTTTATTTATTATATCTGGCCTATTTGCTGAAACTTTTCATTACGTAATATCTTCTTGTTTAAATACTGGTTTGGTTGTGGGTGTGTTTGTGTATGTGTGTGTTTGTGTATAGCATTAATTTGTCATTTCGATTCCTAGGGCTTCGTAAATGTGCGCAAACGCTATAGGGTCCTCATTAAGTTACTTATTATTATTATTATTTCAAATTTATTCTAGCCTATCAGTTATTAGGTGGCGTTTTCCTGGTACGTCCAGATCTCAACAAGAGATCAAAGCGAATTTATTGTCGTCATTTTTCATGTTCATCAAGAAGTCATTGCTTTATAGTCTGATATATTTCATGGCAGTGAAGAGTCCTGTTACTGACTTGTTGGGTAAAACACCATGTATTGAAAGTTTCTAGTAAAATTCTGCTCCTTCTTGAAGTGTAGACATTGTTCAAGATTCTAAAGGATAACGCAGAAACAGCCAAAATAAAAAGGGTCAATGACGATATTAGGTCTGAACAGTCGGGGATGGGGGGAAGGGAGAACGGAGACCAGACAGGGCAATACAAATCGCGGTATCTTGAAAGGGAATGTGTTGAAGAAAGGAAGGAAAGTTAACTTCCTTCAGAGAGCATATTTTCGTAAACTAGAACAGCAGCGGAATCATTATTCTGTTGATCGGTCAGCCTGTGTCATTGAGTTAGTTTCAAAAAAATCTATCATTTAACCAAAGAGAAGGATGAGTAAGCAGGCAGTTTTGTAGCTGGAGCGTGACAGGTTGTACGGCTTTCAAAACCTGAACGTATAGAGGAGACAGTAAATAGCTCTTCGTCTACTCTCATGTTTGAACTGACCAAAACTGAAGAGATTTCAATTAAATTTGTTATTAGAAATCCTTACATTTTGACTTCCGTAAAGATCGACATGATAAGTGTGTGCTTTTGTAAGGAGCTTATGGGACAGGTAGAAAGGTTCAAAAGGTCAAATTGCAGAGCATATGAGCTCCGACAAATAGTGCACGTTTTGAATCTTGTTCACTTTACGTAAACACTTATGTGAATTTTGCAATTTGTAGATTGATACAGACATACAAATATTTAGAAACCGTATACTTCATATTCCGCATTATTAAATATGCACTTACATGCGAAGGAAGCCTCCAGGGTAGCAAGGAGACACTCCCTGGGTTTTGAAATATTTAGCAGACGGTGAGAGCATTATTGCGCTGCATAACTGTTACTTAAAAATGACTTGCATAAAGTGGCCCTGTACATTACTGAATAGCTGCTGTATGTAAGTCTTCATTTTAATCAGTTATAAAGATAAATGAAAGCATTTTCCGAAATTGTTTCAGAAACTTTGCTACCAAAATTGAACGTATATTAAGTTCAGTCTGGAAGTAAGGTCCCCCAAGTACGCCGAACACAGGAAGCCTAAAATTTTTAGTCACCATATAACCAAACACCCAGGCACCCCCATTTATCGTTCTTTTATTTGTTTCTTAATTCATCTACGCACTTATCCATCCATTCATCCTTCCATCCATCAATAAATCAATAATCAATCACTCAATCAAGCTATCACTTTATCCACCCACAACACACAACCATTCGCCAATCCATATACACATCTTCCCACATAACCACCAGGCCAGCTACCCATACTTCCTTGCATCCATCCATCTATCCATCCACCCACTCATTCCTATAGACACTAAATTTATTACGTCTACTGTACAAGTAGGATAGAAAATCGTGTGACGCGAAAGTTCTTTAACCATGAATTTTAAAATGTATTTAAGTACGCTAAAAAAATTTGAAAATATTTTTCGATAGGATGGGGTTTCGATGAAGTAGAGTGAGGTTTACAGGAGTTTAAATCTGAGTGCATATAAAATTGATGGAACAGTGTGGTAGCGATCTGCCAGTACTTGGGTAAACACCGATCCACTTTTCGTTAATATTAGCTCCTCGTATTCTGAGAGCACACCGCTCTCAAGCCGCGCTGAAGGGACCGTATGTAAACAAACACACACAGCCACTTGGCGGTCTGTTTAAATATCGCGTGGAACTACTTGAAGAGGTCAACATTTCCTGTACGTTGCTGAGGTCGGTTACAAGGCAATGGACTGTCCTGAAGCCGGAGTATTTGGAGAAGTAAATTTGCTTTCATTATTATGCTTCGACCGGGTGGGGGGGTTGTTGTACCTTCAATATATACGAATAAATGAACTGTATCCTAATCGTGTATGCAGTATAATAATTTCCAGAACAGAATCTTTCTTGATAACTTTCCATCTGTTCACATCGTCAAAAAATGACCGCCCTTTATAGAACGCAAAATTTTATTCCAGGATTTACAAGAATCTTCCATTGAATCCTCTTACGAGTCAAATTATTCCATGTCATGCTCTAACACCCCGTTTGTCTAAGACTCACTTGACCCATTAACAAAACCATATATATTATTGAAATAAAAGATAATTTATTTTCAGCTATATACCCAAATTTGAATTCAAATCCTTTCTCTTAAGTCCAGTCGGTATGAAGTCTTTAAAATCTCTGAGAATTTAAATTTGTTATCGGGTCTCCAAATATGTTATTTTTTCCAGACAGCTGGATTAAAATAATCACTTTTTTACTTAAACAACTTATCGCAGCTTTAGGCCGGGCAGCAAACAACAGGTACCCCAACCAGTATGTTTATCTCCTTAAGTTCAAGTTGGGGATCTTTTCTTTTGTGACGAGTTAAGAAGAAAAAACTGCTGTTCGAAGAGAAAATATTTGCGCTTTTGTAACACGCGAAGCATTAAAGTTATATCTAGCTACAAATTACGACTATATGGGTAACAGTAGCGCTCCTTGCACAAATAATTAGACGCAACCTCCTTAAATCTGTGGAGTAGTAACTAGAAGATATTCTTCGTGAGGAGCGGTACACTATTCCACTAGAGACTATCCAGAACTTACATGAGTCTGTTCCAAGAAGAAAATAATCTGTATGATAGAAAATTTGTGGCCAAACTCCGTATTAATAAAGAAATGTGTATTTTTCACAACTTTTTCCATTATTTTGTCCCTTCTCTCTAAATATGACATATTAATGTTAAGTGTACTTTACACATTTCACCCTATAGCATGCCTTGAAGGCACAAACGGGGAGTAGAAGCATACCTCTACTCATTTATGACCTCGACGCTAGATGAGGGTTGGGAAATGTACTTTGGTGGTTCATAATTTATTTCAAGTACTTCTTTATTGTTTATAGTCTGTTCAGTTTCGTGGTTAAGACTTGCAGGCTCCCAAAGTCTAGAGAGGGAAATTTTTTGGGGGGTAAGGCGTTTATGAATTTAACACGCCGAGGCATATTTTAAAGAAAGCGGATGCCTTTAAGGGGAGAATGAACACACAATATAAAAAGAAAATATATTTTCCAATTTTTTTACTTGAATGTTCAAATATGTCTTTCGCGTGTTGATGAATTGGAGTTTCATATTAATTGATATTGCAGACGAAAATGTACCGAAGCTTGCCGCATATTTTTGTGACGTTCTCAACCTATCAATAAGCTAGTTAATACCATTCGTACATGGAGCTTTCTGATTTGAATCCAAAGTGTTTTTATAGGTTCCGTCACTGACACTAATTTTTTTTGTAATGATTGTGTGATTCCATTAAGCCATCTGAGGGTGGAATTTCCGCATACATTACGAAGAGATAAAATTCTCGTACATTTCTGGAATTCTAGGGATATATCAACGGAAGAGGAATTGCTCAGGTGACTCGTATTGCTGGGCTGGAGTATGTGTGACGTAGAACAGCGATGGAAACAAAAACTCAGTATGATAGAGGTCTCTGAATATTTCCCTGAGCCTGAATTTGTTATTTCCTTCGTTCTAAGTCATCCATGCTTGTGTGCAGACCACTTGAACAGCTTTTTCTTGAGAATTTATTGCAAAGAAAGTATGTAGAATCTATTCGAGGACAAATAACAAAATCGTTCCTCTACTCAATTAGTATAAATATTTATACAATGGCAAAGGTGAAATGAAATTGTAAATCAAAACAGCTTTAAAAAACTGGATGTATGTTTGTCCGTGCATCGTAGTATGAGCGTACAGAAGAAAACCAACTAGATGCTACTGAATTCTTTATTGTACTTATAATCTGCTCAACATGTTTCGGGCACTTATATGCCCATCATCAGGGGCTCGAGACTATGCTTGTGTTATTGCCGCATATAGTCTCGAGCCTCTGATGATCGGCATATAAGTGCCCGAAACATGTTTAGCAGATTATAAGTGCAAAAAAGCATTCAGTAGCACCTAGTTGGTTTTCTCCGCTACGCTTGGCTGTAAAAAATCTAAAAAAAAAAGGACTGCGACTCTTGAATATCTGCATTCGAAGAGGAATACTGCGTTAAATGAACATTACTTTCTTGTTGTAACCACCAGTGTTCACGATGTGGTTTAAAAACGAATTATACAAATACAAGATGGCCGCTAGGGCAAATACTGAAATTTTATTAATAAACACCTCTAAAAATGAGGAAACCGCAAACCACAATGTATATCTTCAAGCAGTCATTACTTCTATACCTATTTACACTTCCAATTTGAAGAGCTCAGAAACTCATTCCTGGTTTTAGGAATCTAAAAATGCCTGTGCTCTTACAAATAATAGAAAAGAGAACAAAAATGTAGTGGTTAAATAATAAAGTATGCTTGATCAAGGCAACGCTCTTTTGTCATAAAAACGGTATTCGTCTTTATAAACATATTTGTGTTGTTTTTAGTGTTCGATTTGTGAAACACAAGGCGATGACTTCTCTGAAGAAATGGAGGTTAAATTGCAGAATATATATCAACAATTTTCCACCAGCTCCTATTTTGCTGCAAGATGGATTTGTACCCGAAAACAAATTTCACACAATTCACAGTCCGTCTCCCACCCTCCCTGTCCTGCCGTTGAATGCATTACGCATAAAAATGTTGTAATGACAAGCTGTTTCATATTAATGAATATTTTGCACTTTGTCTTCTTCTGGCGTGGAATCGCAAGAATTTTTTAGACCGGTACAGCTGAGACCTGATGCCATATTCTCCGAGGTTGCTAAGTATGACGACACATTGCGGTTTTTATGGAGACACAAAAAAGTGCTATTTATAGATACCGGGCAAGTGGGCAACTTAAATTAACTGAACCGTAGGATCACTGCAAGTTTCAGGGTTTCTAAGGCTTGCATGATCACATAAATTGGAATGCAGTTCAGGTTGAATTTTAGAAACAATCATCTTTATTAAATGGTATGCACTGTTGTCCCATGTAAGCGTATTAATATTTATTCTTCATTTTTTATACATTAACGTTATATAATTCTTATTATTTACTTATTAATTTTGAAGAATTTATGCAAAATTATTTAGAAAGAGCCGCCATTTTGTTGTTATTCACACAGCCCTACGACTATCTGGACTGTTCCAGTTGAGTCCTCCTTTGTTTGTAAAATAGTAAATCAATATTTTCATAAGGAATGTTCTAATAACTAACGTCAAATTTCGGGGAATTTCAAGTAAAGTCGACTTGCGACAGCCTAGGCTGTTTTCTGAACCTGAAGGTTTCTGATTTTTTGAAGGCGCCATTTGGAATATTTATCATTTTACCGTATTGTTTTAAATGTTTTATTCATAACAGAGAATTCCACAATGTATCAAGTTTTAATGTAAACAATGGAATTCCATTGGATAATAATTTTGACTGTACCTTAACAACATTTATCTCAGTAATTAACCAACTTGATGCACAAAATTTTTGTTTTACAATAAGTTTATTTCATGCCTCTACATGTTTCGAGCACCATGTGCTCGAAACATGTAGAGGCATGAAATAAAACTTATTGTAAAACAACATTTTGTGCATCAAGTTGGTTAATTACTGAGATAAGTATACTGAGATGTACGGTCAGCAAAACGTAAAAAAAATTAACAACATTAATCTAAGTTGGCCTGAGGATGGCCGTTTAACGGCCGAAATATGTCGCCAAGAATAACCCAGTTTTAATTAAGCATCTGAATCTTATAGATGTTGTGTATTGAGGGTACAAATTGTAATATATATTATAATATATACTGAAGTTTTCTGTGTTGTGTCTTTTATAAGATCCATCATTTGACCAGTCCACATTTAAAACATTTTTTTTTATTGTTCCTTTCGTCTCTGTTCCTTCTCTGTTCCTTCCCAGTGGTCGGTTCTCTTCATATTTTACAGCTAATATTTTATATTAATTTCTGCCTCACCTTCTGTACTTCATGTCTGTCTCACACAAATCACTGTGATTTAATCATCCATAATGTAAAAATTGCGAATAGAATTTAATAAGTGTATATATATATATTTAAAAATTTACATGTATGTATGTCAACTTATAAATTTATTGTGTTACGTATATTACGTTGCATTATGCCTCCAGTAATTTTTCCGATATTTCTCCGAATACTCATAGCAGATACAGCGTTTCGAAACAGATTTTTACGTTATAATTAGATTTATATTTTAATTTGTGTAAACATACACAATATTCGTAGTATTATGTCTAGCTGAGACACGAGTTGCACGTAACGTACAGGTTAAATTTGACAGACAGTTTGTACATTTAAATAAGCCTCGCATGATAAGTTCAAGTACAGGCTGGCAAGTCTCAGATTTCCTCAGATCTTTTTAACACTTTGATTATGACAGAGCAAAGAGAGGAGAAACGAACTATCATCCTCATTATTCTTAAAATTTAAAAATGTCGTGCAAAAAATATGTTTATTATATTTAACTAAGTAATTACTCGATCCCAGTAGCCGCGGGTGGGTCTGCGATCATTAGCTTCCTGGGATTACGGGTTTGAATTACGCCAGGGTATGGATGTTTGTCTCTTATATGTATTGTGTGTTGTCAAGTATAGTTCTCGGCGTCGAGGCTGATCACTCATACAGAGGAGTCTTACCGAATGTAGTGTGTCTGAGAGTGATCGTGAATCTCGATAATGGGAAGACCCTGGCCCACTAGATGCTGTCGCATCATGGAGAGAAAATATTGAGTAAATAACTGACAGAATAACTAACTATCTAACTTGAAAATATATTAGTTCTTCAACTAACAAGGAAATTCCTCGTACTAATTCGAAACTGAATATTTATTTCCTTTCCAAAATAAACCATTATTTTTTCCTTCTCATCAGCCAGATGAATCCAGTCCAGGTCCTACCATCCTAAGTCTTTAATATTTATGTTAACATTAATATCCCATCTACACTTACGTCTTTGATGTGGTTTATTTACTCACGTTTCCCCACCAGAAGTGTGTATGTGTTTGTCTTCCCCCATATGTGCCAGATTGCCTTTTCGTCACCTCCTTCTTAATATTGTCACCAAAATAATGTCACGTAAGCACTGCAAACAGCGACACTCATTATGCATTATTTCCTTATATCTTCATGCTTCCTTTGTTTTATGCCCAAATATCTTTTTAAATACTATATTGTTGAAAACATGTGTTTTCTCTTCATATTAGAGACCCTGATACACATCCAAAATAAGTTACAGCTAAAACTGATACTGTTCTGAAGTTTTAATTTGACTTTTTTTAGAGAGGAAACGGGAAGATATATGTTGTGTACCGTAAAGTAGTAGACCCAGGGGTAGATGGGAGGATGATATTAAGATGGATTTTCAGGAAGTGGGATGGCGGGAGTGGACTGAATCGAACTGGCTCAGGATAAGTACAGGTAGCGGGCACTTGTAAATGCGGTAATGAACCTTTGGGTTCCATAAAATGAGGGGAATTTCTTGACTAGCTGAGAACCAGTTAGCTTCTCAAGGACTATGCTCCATGGAGTAAATAAGGAATGTAGTAGACTGATAACGAATTTTGTGTGCCTTGGTTGTCGTGACTTGAATGAAAAAAGTAGCGGCTCCAGGTCTAGAAAACAGAGATTAACGGCTGTGGGGACCCGTTGCGCTGACCACGTGACACCCCTCTATCCGCAAAAGTTGGCACTAACTTCGCCGACC
>Ga0136643_10000931_pt1 | contig 34325 bp, 29 predicted proteins | sample TergutLab28metaG_FD_96883 | JGI IMG/M metagenome (GOLD analysis project Ga0136643, IMG submission 96883) | Labiotermes labralis P1 segment gut microbial communities from Petit-Saut dam, French Guiana - Lab288 P1 (version 3) (version 3) | ecosystem: Host-associated > Arthropoda: Insects >...
AGGATTCAAAGGAGGAGGACAAGTAATTCGCACTGTGAAATATGCAGATAACTTTGAACTGGTGGTTAAGGAAGAAACGTGCAACAGAGGATTGGTTGAGTCTATGGAATGGAAATGGATGTGAAAAAACTAAAGTGATGAGACTGTTAAGGTAACCATCCACAATACAGATTATGATAGATCAAAGACAGCTAGATAACATGGAGTATTTTAACTTTTTGGGTGGCATGGTAACAAATGATGCTAGATGCACATATGAGATTAAATTCAGAATTGCCATGGAAAAATCATCATCCAACAAGAAGACTCTTTTTTACTAGGAAATTGGACTTAAATGTAAATGTAGTGAAGTGCTACATTTGGAGCATAGCTTTTGTGTGGTTCTGAAACATGGACACTTCACAAAATAGATAAGAAATACCTGGGAAATTTTGAAATGTGTTGCTGGAGAGGGATGAAGAAGTGAAGAAGTCAGGGGAAGGGAATATCATGTATCCAATGAAATGAAGGATGGCTAACTGGATTGGTCACATTTTGTGTAGGAACTGCCTTCTAAAACATGTTATTGAAGGAAAGATTGAGGATAGGTTAGCCGTCATGGGAGGACGAGGAAGAAGATGTAAGCAGCAACTGGATAACCTAAAGGGAACAGGAGGATGCTGGAAACTGTAAAAGGAAACACTAGATGACATCCTTTGGAGAACTCTTTTTGAAAAGGCTACGGACCTGTTGTAAGACAGACTAAAGTATAACAGTGACAAACACAACACAAAGACCAATCTGTTTTTCCACCTGCATGTTTGGTTATATGCAGCCATCATCAGGGAGTCTGTGTAATTGTAGAGGATGTTTCTGAAGGTTACATCAAAGACAACTCTTCAAGAGAGCTGACCTGTCAAAAATGTCTTAGTGCAACTAGACAATGGTCAGATATGAATTTGGCAGTGCTAAACTATGCCTTTATTATGGTATTGCAGAAAGAACCAGTATGGGTATACAAAAACCTCTGTGCAGTTAAGATGGTAATAACATGCAGAAAAACCTATCAATTACAACAGATGTTTATTATATGTATTATAACTTTGCTTTCATTGTGTTGCGGCTGAAACAGGCCATTATGAGGTAACACGGGTGCCAAAGAAATGCTAAGAAAGATTATTGCAATATTGGTTGTTGGAATTTAAATGAGATATCATTTTTGTCTTAAAGTTATAGAAAAATAATTGGGAATAATATCTGGGTAAGTGGAGGGAAGATAGTTAAAGGGATTTGTCTTTGAGTATTCTGCAGTAAAAAACGCTTATTATGAAGCAGGAAATAAGGTATGTAATAAAGAGCTTCATTGTTTACACTCTTCCATAAGTTAGGGAGGATGAGAGGAGTGGGAGCATGTACCATGCACGAAAAAGGTACTAAACATATGTAAAGCTATAGTCGAAAACCTTAGGAGAAGGGATACATGGAAGATGCAGATACATGTAGGGGAATTATATGAACCTGGGTTTGGCAAATTTTGTTTCAGAATTTGTCTTAGAATTAGGACCATTGATGGACCATTATGGGTATGACAGCTTGTCCTTGGGGTTGAAAAAAAAAAGGGACAATTGACTAAGCAAATGACTTGATGTCTTGAAATGTATTGCTCTGTGGTGTTATTTTACTACAATAAATAACAATTTGAAAAGAAGTATGTTTAATAATTTACATTTTGTTTTCAGTATCAACTAGTAAATCCGGTAGTAAATCAGTGTCTGGCTCAAAAACCACTACAACATCCTCTTCGCTCTCATCACTGTCATCTGTAACAGCGAATATACCCACTGCAAGTTTAAGTAGTCACAGCTCTCATTCACATCACAGAGATCGAGAGAGGGATAGAGAGAGAGAACATCGTGACCGAGAAAGAGATGAGAGGGACAGGGAAAGAGAGCGAGATCGGGACCGTGAGAGAGAACGGCAAATTTCGCCAATTGTTTCAAGTGCAAGTGCTCACCCTTCTCCAAGCATTATCAGGTAATGAAATAAGAAATAGTTACTTCAGTACTGCATCATTTGGTTTTAATACAAGACCTGGAATACTTCTGTGTTAAAGGTAGAAGTGTTTATTGTAATACAGTGTTACGACCTACCTCGTAGGCCTGGTTAACTGTTGGACAATCAGTAGTTCAGCCAGACTTTTCATTGTTTTAAGTGTTAGTATGAAAAATCAAAGAGGTGGCTAGGGCCCAAGTTGGACTGTTGTGTGGTAGTAGTAGTAGTAGTAGTAGTAGTAGTAGTATGTTGTGGTGGTGGTGGTAGTCATAGTCGTAGTAGTAGCAGCAATATGAAAAATTAACGTTTGTTGATAATCACATATCTTATGGCAATTTATATGGGCATTTATCTCTTCTAAATTAGGTGGATCGGAGAGATTAATTTAAATACAGCCTGACTGCTTTTGCAGTATTGTCTTATAAAAACTATTAACAGCATACTAATGTGCCAGTATTGGAATAAAATTGGCACTTATCCTGTTTGGACTGTAGGGGATAATGTTTGTGCATTGTGGGAGAATTTTTACTTTATTCTGCTGTTGACAGTGTTTTGTGGTTTCTACCATCAAGTACTTTAACATATTATGGAATGTTAATGGTGGTGGCAAAAATTGTCTCTTTTTTACATGTTTTTAGAAGTGCAATTTTATGGAGTTACATGGAGTCTGATGCCCTTATTTTTGCAACACAAGTACACAGCTTGTGGGACTGACCGTAGAAATCACAGTTTCCATGGCCATATTCAGTGTTTTCTTGCGACAGAAGTAAGCTTATGAACACAATGTTTGTAGGAATTTACAGACAAACCCAGGATACAGCACTCAGTAATGTAACTGTTACTTTCAAGTGGAGAAATACATACATGGTCAGTAAATAAACAGTCAAATCACCATCTAACAAAACTATATATTTTATATTATTATAGTTATAAGGTTGTGTTTGATGGTAATTTGTGTATTTGTTGGTTCTTAATAACACAATGCGATGACATCCATCAAGTTAAATGTGTATAGGCTTCACAACTGCATGTATAGAATAACTACTTTAGACATGTGGAGTGGATTCCAGTTTTGTTGGCAGTTGTTTTAGCTGTTATTTGCCAGCATTAACCGATAATGTTCTGCATATTCTTGATTTCAAACTGTCGCTATGTTGTGAATGTTGTATTCTTCCATGAAGATGGAACAGACAGCGTGTTCCAAAACTTTGGCACATGAAATTCAGACGCCGCGGAATCACCCGAAAGAAAGAATACAACATGTTCTTCATAGTTTGTCATTGCTGTTCACAGGTATTAAAGAAGAAAGAATAAATACGTGTAAATTAAAATGCTTGAGGAGTAGAATTAATTACTTAATACAACAAATATGCAATAACCATTGTGTTATATTAAAAGCCATTCTAACGTAACTTTCTTGTAGAATGTAGGGTGATCTGCTTTTAATGGGATCATCCTCTTTTTCACTGTCGTGTCTCATTGGCCTTTGTCTTGACAAATGTACAACAGAGTGTATACGGTTTTTTTTTTGTTCAGTTCTGTTTTTGTATTGAAGTTTGTAGTAGTTATAATTTGGTGCCTAACGGTGACTGTAATGCCTAATTAGCTTATGAAGCCCAGAATGATTATTGAAGAATATTTGTTTTCTGGATTTGGCAGCTCCAAACAACAATGCATCAGTTGCTGTTGCCAGTGTTAAAGTTACTAGTTTTGATTAGTTTGGAGGTAATAGGCTTTTGTACGGAGTTGGTTACCAGTTGTTGCCAGTTTGTGTGAAGTAATATTACATGTAAAGCTTGTGAATTTAGTTAGAAGATTATTAATAATTTAAGGTCATTGCCGCAGTGTAGAGTACATTTTCATGGATGAATGAAGGCAGATGTCCTGTTCTTAAAAGAAGAATGCACTGGAGAAAAAGTGTTTCTTATTACATGCAGCTTATCATTTTTTACTGTGCATGGATGATGGTAAGATATTGTGCACCATACAAAGATGAAACAAATTTGCTGTATCAAGTAGAGTTTCTTTGCAAAAACTTGCATCATTTCTTATAACAAAATAGATGAAAGTGGGCATTTTGTTGCAGACAAAGGTTAGTATTCCATGCTTTCAAACACCATCTCTCATTTCTATCAATGGACTTTACTTCTGTAGTCATGAAAAACTGTATGTAAAAATTTCCATTTTAAATAACAAAATTTGAATCTGTGGTAGTGAATGTTTTGGCCTTTTTGTGATGCAGCAAATCTGTGAAGATTTTATAAGTGCCAAATATTTATCGCTCATGATGGACACCTCAGCCCATTAGAGTTTGAAATTGGTACCAGTTCTTTTCAGGCGTTTTGCACCTGAGAAAGGAATGGAAATTAAAATAATTGACATCTAGAATGTTAAAGGAGAATCATATGATCATTTGTCCTTGTTGCTGAGGAAGAGTCAGTGAGAAACATCCACAAATGTCTTTTCCAATGTTTATGGAAGTGTTGTAGTCAACAGATTCACTGTTGTAGTGCGGAAAGCGTGAGCTCTGTGATTTTTGTCGCTTGGGCCAACCTATAAGGGCTGTTAGTCGAGAAGCTCTGCAACATGCTGATGCCATCATTCTTAAAGATCGACACCTCACAACCTGACAACTGGTGCTGAGTCTTTCATTCAGCTAAGGCAGTATTAGGCACATCATTCGAGATCTTGGATATTCAAAGGCGTGCGTGAGACAGGCTTCTCGGAGCCTCACAGTCATACAAAAACCCATGAGAAAATCCATTTCTTCTGAGTTGTTGACATATTTTGAAAATGAGGGGGAGAACTTCTTATCCCAGATTGTTACAGCAGATGAATCTTAGGTTCATCATTTTGAAATGGGGGCAAAATGGTAATCCATGGAATGGCACTATCTTAAGCCACACTGGAAGAAAAGGTGATAAATGTCACTGTCAGTGACAATGTCATTATCGGTATCTTCTGGAACTGCGAAGGTGTGATTCTTGTGGTTGCAATGCTGAGAGCGGAGACCGTCATCTCCAGCACCTACATCAGGAAGTTGATAGAACTCATAAAGTATTTCGGATGAGTTTAGCCTAACCAGAATCCAACAGGAATCTTGCTTCAGACAGTGGAGGCTGCACACAAGTTTGAAGACTTGGGAAGCCATCACAGAATTTGGTTGAACAGTATTGCCCCATCCACCCCACAGACCTATCAAGCACCCTCAGATTTCTACCTGTGTGGAGTCTTGAAGGTTACATTCCATAGAATGAAGTTTGAGGCTAATGATTGTGATCGATGCAATGAGAACTTGGCTATGTGAGCAAGACAAGGCATGGTACAGAGAGGAGATGGACATGCTTATTCTTCTCTGGTGTAAGGCTGTGAAAGTGGATGGATTCTTTATGGAAAAACAGGGTATTGATAAAAAACCATCAATCTTAACAGAGTGTAATTTTCATGATTCAGAAGTAAATGTTGACTGAGAAAAGAAGAAGGGACCTTATTTTCTGGGCACTCTTCATGCATACAGTATTGCAACAGGTGCAGACGATAGTAGTCAACCTCAGGATTCATCACAGTCTTCCTCTTCACATCATTAACGTTGGTACACATACCTGTATAGTTTTTATTAACAATTTGTGAGTTTAGAATAAATAGGCTATCTCTGTTTCATTGTGATGTCAGTTTTAAGTATTATTTTTATAAACAGTAAACATTTGAGGCATTTTCAACCATCATGGTAAAGTGTCCTTTTTTCATATTTTTCAATTCTGGTCACCCCAATGTAAAAGAGCATTTGTTTATAAGAATATAACTTTGGTAAATTGCTGCTCAAACTGTGTAAAGCTGTTATTAAGAAACAAATGCTGTAAGATTATTAACTTCGGTTCCATAATATTGTCTTACAAGTGTTTTGTTACATCGTGTGTAAATATGATATTTATTGTTCCTTCTCTGTTCTGTTCATTGCTTGCAGTAGGGAAGGAAGGTGTGTTGGAATATTTTATTTTGATGTACTCTTTATTGTTGTGATATGCCTGCCCAACTCACAAAGGATATACCAGTTTTTTCCTCCACATTTCACATGGACTCTAAATAGATGCATATATTTTCCAGTATCCCATTTTGTATCTAAAAACAGAATGAAAATAGGCAGAACTATAATTTTGTCAGCTGTTTTAGATGGGCATGAAACGTGTCTGTCCCAAAAAGGGAAGAACATAAGCTGGAGGTATATTTAGTGTTACACATATTCCATGCAGTTGGGTGTACACACTAGACAGTGAAAACATATAGGAGCCCAGAAACTGGCTTGTACAGTAGCTGGAAATAAAACTAGTATGTATAAGCTGGAGGTGTTTGAGAGTGGGATGGTGAGGAAACTGTTAGGACCCAAAAGGGATGAAGTAACAGAAGGCTGGGCAAAATTGTGTAATGAGGAATGTCATGATTTTTTCTTTGCGTCAGATACTATCAGGGTGATCAAATGAAGGAGGATGATATGGGCAGGGCGTGTGTAATGTATGGGTGAGAAGAGAAATGCATGCAGGGTTCTGGCTGTGGGGAGAGGGGTAACATGAAGCAAGGATACTGCTTGAAGACTGAGGTGTACGTGGAGGATAACAATACTAAAATGGATCTTAAAGAAATGGTATGGAGGGCATGGACTTGATTTGTCTGGTTTAAAAGATGGCCGAGTTGTGGGCTTGTGTGAACATTGCAGTACCCCTTCATGTGCCATAAAATGTGGGAAATTTCTTGATTATCTGAGGATCTGTTAGCTTCTGAAGTACTGTCCTGTATGGATGGGGTTAGTTAGCAAGTTGTGGTCATGGATGTAACTGACAACATTTAAAACTGGTGAGCATCATGTCTGTATTTACTGTGTTGTTATGTGGGCTGTGTTTAAAGGAGTTGGTTTTATTTAATTCATATATACATGTTCAAGCACACCAGCCAATCAGAATAGTAAAAAAAAAGTGTGCTGTAACTTTGAGTATTTGTATTTTCCAACCATGTTCCTGTTATTTTACATAAGCAGTTGATATGAAGTGGGTGTTATGTCAGTGGCATATCTTGGAATTGTAGGTTCCTGTGCAGCAACTTGAAATATTGTCCATACATTTCTGACACACAGTGTAGTGAATAAGTAATTTTGTGAATAAGCGATGAATTTTTATATGCTGTTGGCCAAAACGTGATTGTTGTCTTAATTGGGATTGTACCTGTGCAATATAATGTACTGCATCTGTGATTTAGCTGAAGTGGGTAAAATTTCAAATTGTGGGATTTCCAATCAGAACCTGATTTGAAATTATGTAAAGAAAACATGTTCCTGTATAGTTGTGTTAAACATTTTGCACACACAGTCTCAGGAAAATGTCGGCTGTTACAAGAAAACAAATTAGTGTAGTGGTGAAAAAATGGCATTTTTGTGATAGAACTTTACAACTTATGAAGTAAATAGTAAAGGAATATATTTGTGTATATGTGCCCTAGTTTATTGCAATGCCCACATGTGTGGAAGGTCCTGTGTTGTATTACAGTTCAAAATTGTATTACATTTACCTGAATATAGATCAGTAAAAAACTGGGCAGTTGAATTTGTATTATCCCTTAAAAAATAACATTGAAAATGCAGGCTATAATTATCACAGATGCATGGCTGACATTATTGAAAGCTCATGTAAAACTGAACCTAATGAATTTTAGCCTCTGGTAGGTTTCTGGAGCACTTCTGCATAGTTTGAAGCAAACCTCATTGCTCCCTCACCTGTGTTTGAAAGGTGCCACTTCATGCAAGATTGAAAATTGTAGATGGTAAAAGACTGAACATTGCATGACTAGGTATTATGAATTCTGATGAATGAAGGTACAAAATGGAATTGGACATTAAATTATTCACCTGATTCAGCTTGCATTTTACCTAGCATAGAAGTTTCATCCTAACTCTGTAGTAGTACTACAGCCACCTGCAGATCGAATAATTTATCACACCTTGTATGAACTTATTAACAAATTTGAGATAAAACTTTGTTCCACGTAGTGAAAATCATGCACAATCAGTATTTTAACTTAATGTAAATTTGTGTGACATTGTTCTTGCAAAGACAAGTAGCTGTGTAATTACTGAGATCCAGCTTTCTTTTGTAATGGTGCCGAAATATTTATACTTGAGGCTATTTATTACCTGATATGAACTGTGACTACATGTTTCAGTAAAAATGATCTATTATCAACTCAGTTCCAAATATTTTTCTAGTTCTCCATTCATACTAACTGTAACACAGTTAAAATATCCACATCTACCTTGCAAGGTGTGTGCTGTTATAGGTCATTCACCTTTAATCTTGTTTGGAAAATGTAAGAAGTTTACATTCAGAATTCATGACATTTATATTTTCCCTGCTGCAGTAACTGTTGTTTTGTACCGTATCTGAAAGGAGGTTGTGCTAGGTGGTAAAATGTTGTAATGCTTTGTTGATGCATTGCAGTGATCCTGCAAGTATTCTTGGTGGGGTCCGTCTTCCTCCTGACACTGAAATTATCAAGTATACGTCGTCCATAGTTGGGCCTAAGATCCCAGGCACAACCAACAGAGGTCGCAAGAAAACAATCTCTCTGGACCCTCCATCTGTAAGTGTGATGGCTGCTCATTCATCCACAGGCTTGCTCATCGAAAGGGGAGGCAGGAGATTTCCTCGTAGCCGAGTAAGTTAAGTGCATGCTATAACAGAATTTTTGAATGGTTTTGCACAATAAGTGAAGTAGATCAGGGTAGTTAAATGTTGGGAAGTGACAAAACTCATAAGCACAAACATAGTTGCAAAGAATGAAACTATAGGATGAGCCAGTGAGTTGCATTACTTTGGGTACTGAGAAATAATTATGGATATGAGGTTTGAGGTTTCTGAGAAAAACTGAAGTATAGACTGTGATCTTCTGAGTATTGACACTGTGCAATCATGTAGGTGGTTACTAACATTTCTGAGGAATTTTGCAGTCTCTTGTTGAAGGTAGGAGTTAAATCTGACAGGTGATATGTGGGTGGGTTTATGTAGGAATGGTGGTTTCTGCCTGAGCCAAGAATATCTCTGAATTCTTTTAGTCTTGTGTTCAAGAAATTCAGACTGAAAGGACTACAGAAATGGGAGTGACAGAAGAATATTTCATAGTAAGGAACAAATTTGGGGTCGATGATGCACGGAAGACTTTTGCTTTACTTTTGAATAAAATAAGTGTTCTTGGAATGATCTGTGTAGACACTGCTATCCTTGTGTCCCCATAACCAAGCACCTAAATTTTAGTTTATTGTAGGCAATGTTGTGTGTATACATTGGTGCTGAATAAGTGTGATACAAAACACATTCTGATTCATGTCTCCACATTCCAGTTGCAACAAGTGTGCATGCCTTGACGTATTCTGAAAAGCTGATTTTTTGAGCGTAGGAAATTCTACTGATGCAGATCTGTGTAGGTTTGTTATGCCAGCATTTCCAGACTTATATACGTGGATTAATGTGTTTTCATTAATACAAATCCTGTTGGTATTTTTTTATTTGAATAAATTGTTGTAATTCATGTGCTACTTAAGTAAAACTAACCACAGGGCTCCCCATATACTTAGAATGAAGTTTTTATCAGTTCCTTGAAATTGTCCAATCTCTGGCAAAGGGCAAAGTTGGAGGTGATTTTGAAAACTGAATTACCGACCGTATAGAGTAGAATTTTGTTGTTGTTGAGGATCTAATATTACTTACCAAGTGAGATACTTATTGCCTGTTTATGATGTGGACAGGACATGGAAGAGATGAGAAATGCATACTTTATAGCTGAAAAACCAATAGACCCAGGCATAAAGTGGGGGATAAATTTAAAAATGAAAATTGAATATTGAAAACAAATGGTTTGAAAAGGTTAAAGTTCTTTCTTTAGAACAACTTCATGAAATTGGTATGTGATTGATAAAATTATGTTAGTTGTATTTGTTGGCTATTAGTAATGTATGTCATATGTCTTTCACAGTCACTAAGTTCATTAAAATCCTCTCGAGTTGGCAAATGTCTCAAGTGAGTGACATAAATCAGCATTTCAGATTCCAGCTCCAGCTCTGTCATCATGCTTCTGATATGATGCAATACCCAAACAAGGCTGGAGCTTGAGCTCTCAATCTAAGATGCTTTTATTGCATTGTTAGTAAGTTTAAGTACATACCATTAAGGTAAAATATGAGGTTTTCACAGCAGCAGAGGTTCATGTAGTGTCATTAAGGGTAGATAGTATATTTTTATGCATCAGCAGCCGTGATACTCAGAATTTTGGTAACCACCTGTAGCCTGTTCGTAGTGTTACGTCACCCACGTGTGCTGGCTGCCTGCTTGCAGCCTGATATACTAGAAGGGTGTGGGTGGTAACAGGCAGATGAGGGGAGTGAATGTGCATACAAAATCTCACCTGTCTGTCTGAAAACACATGTTTGTGTTTTTACCTCATTGCAGCATTTCTTCAGAGTGCAATGATAACAGAAGTGTTCCACGTTTTTCATTAACATCCTGGTTTTTGTCAGAATCAGATTATTGGACATTGGTAATAAAAATGTCAAAGAATGCTGTCCATCACATGTTCATTCTGTACGTAATACTTTGTTGATTTATTGTACATGCTTGCTTGCTATTATTATTATTGAAAATTTGTCTTTGGCTGTTTTTTTCTCATCCAATAGGTTGAAAGTCACCCTCTTTCTAGCCACCCAGTATTGGGCTGTAGCCGTTTTTTCCCCCATTGTGTTTAGATTCGGATGGCAGGGAGGTAGGTGCAGGATAAAATGTCCATGTTATGCCAAAACTGTCAACACTAAATATCTTGAATTTAGAGTTGTTCGGTTTAATAATTTAAGAAAGTTCAATTTTCATTAGTACCACGAACATACAGTTCCAAGTAGAGAAACTGAAGTCAGTTTTCTCCGTAATGCTATATGTTAGGATCAGCTATACCATACTGCACAGTGTCATAACCAAGGAGACCACAGGGTGTAATAAAAGTAGAATACTCAGGCAAACATGAAGTGCAGGGAGGTGTATGAATATTGAAAGATATGCCTCATGTCAAATGAAAGCATAGAGTATTGTGTACTGAAAATGTCTTAACCTTTCATTCTGAAAACCTTTCTTTATGCAAATGGCAGCAAATAGTTTCTTACTACAACTGAAATTCTTTTCTTTCCAGCTTCATGAGCCTCCAGATTATCGTGATAGTCCAGTTTCTGGTTCTCAGGAGCGTGACAGAGATAGAGTGGAATTAATTAAGTTGCCAGCACACAGCAGTAATGGTACTATTCCACTCAATATCCCTGCTTTTGCCAGTTCAACACCTGAAACTGAAGCCCCTCTTAACCTCTCCCTGAAACCTCATCAGTCTTCGTCCATGAGCAGTACTGGTAGCAGCAGTGCTCAACAATCATCTCTTTCATCTCTGTCATCCCTTTCAGCTTCTCTTGGCACTCCAGGCATGACACCAGGAGTCACAGAAAGAACATGTAAGTCTTCTGTTAGCATGTAATAAATGTCTTAGTTTCTCTTTCCTAACATTTTCAGTCCTGGCACTTCTGTAGTGTGTTGTCAGTTTGTATTACTTTACAGTGGATAGTGCGTAATTTACACATGGTCAAGAAATGTCATTGAATGTCCCATCTAGTAACAGAATCAAAAATTACTTGCCCAGGGTGCATTCAGAAGGAAAAATTATTGACCTTTTCAGAGCGTACTTGTAAAAGCCCAAACTGTTGTACAGATTGTTCCAACATGGCATCTCTAAATGACTAAACGGATTGTGGAAGTGGATATGTTAAGAAAGGAAGGTCATGTGGTTGAAACATTTGTTACAAGTCTCCCACAAGCATGCTAATAATGGAAAACTAAATGTTTTGTCCATATTGTAAACATTCTTGTGACATATTTAGTCACATTGTCAACTTTATAAATAATAACAAAATTCTCTGAATAAAGTTGTCAACAAACTTGTCTGATTTCAGTACCAGACTAAATCAGGGCAAAACAAATATGACTCTTTGGGTGTGTTAAGATACATTTGTTAGGTTATTTAGGTTAGTACAGTAAAACCTCATTTTGTTGGATCCACATTTTCATTTTCCTTGACTTACACACTTTTTGTTGGGGTATGTGGTGGCACAGTTAGTTGAAGCACTGCACTAGCTGGAAGGTCGCGGGTTCGATTCCCAATGGTGTCATTGGAATTTTTCATTGACATAATCCTTCCATCTGCACTATGGCCCTGGTTTCAAATCAGCCTCTAACAGAAATGAGTACCAGAAATATTTCCTGGGGGGTAAAGTCAGCCGGTGTGCAGGGCTGATTACCTTACCACCTTCATATGCCGATTGTCTTGAAATCTGGGAGCCTCAACCTACTGGAACCCTCAGGGCCTGTCCAGGCCCATAATGGGATTGCCTTACCTTTACCTTACACAATTTTTGTAAGTTCCTGACCTTATTTTCATAAGAACAATGTTATATTTTCATGGATTTTATTTCCCCGACTTTTTCTGGAATGGATTTTACATTTTGGAGTTTTCTTCTTAGAATTTTTATTTGCCCCCAGCAAAGCATTGCTAGTGGAATCTCAGTTAAGTCTGTCTGGTCTGCATGTTGTGTTACTTAAGACAGATCTTGTACAGATGGCAGTAAGTTCAAAGGGTACAGCCATCAACTTTTTCAGTTCTTTAGTGCTTGAATGTACAGTTAAGTACTATCATGTGCCTTTGATCCTGAATTGTATACAAGTTTTGTAGATCAAACTATTTTGTGGACTGAGCATAATTTCACAGCAAAGAGTGAAATTTATTTACAAGAACATGGAAGTCATTTACGATAAGTGATAACAGATATTTAATGAATTTAGTGGTGCATGTATTGGAATGTGTGCTGAAAAGGCATTATAGTTGGGACTTTCGGTGTTTACATTAAGTACACTTGTGAAAAACTCTGAATCAGTCGGAAGAAGTTAATTCAGCATGGGACTTTCTCCAAGCAATGAAGCTGGTTGAAATACTGCCAGAGAAACTGGGATCTACTCTTTATGCAAGTGCATGCAAGTAACACTTCCATAGCTGGTAGTATCATCAGGGGAAAGGCCTTGCAAATCGCTGCTCATTAGGATGTAGACATTTGTGAAGTGGGTGGGGCATGAGACTTTCCAATCACCTCCATGTAGTGCCAGGAATATGAATGGCTGTAGCTGTATCTCTTAGTTGCTTGCTTGCTTGCCTACTTACTTACTTACTCACTCACTTAATTACCTCCAGGTAGTGCCAGGAATATGAATGGCTGTAGCTGTATCTCTTACTTGCTTGCCTACCTACCTACCTACCTACCTACCTACCTACCTACCTACCTACCTACCTACTTACTTACCTACTTACCTACCTACCTACTTACTTACTTACTTACTTACTTACTTTCTTACTCCAAGGAGCGGAGTCCTTCTTGAGAAGCTAACCGGTTTGCAGCTAGTCAAGAAATTCACTGTCGTTGATTTTTGGCTTCTCCTTTTAGGAGTTACTTTTGGAATTATTCCATAATAATATTTAATAACTTTTCTAGCTCGAAGGAAACCAGGCCCAAAACCAAGAAGAGTAATCCAGAGTCCATCATCTGTAATTCCAGCATCTCCAAGTCCTTCGTTAGCTCAACTGTTTGCTGCTGCAGATTCTCCTCGACCATCTAGTGGGAGTGAAGAAAATGATTCCCAAGCAAAGGTACTTATTTGTTTTATGTCACAAAGTGTTATAATAGTTTGAAGCATTTTGGTGTTCTACACACATCAGAATAGGTGAAATCCATAGATGGTGGATTTTGGTTTATATTGGCATTATTCTACATTACTTGATATGAGACCTATTTTGCCTTTTGTCACATAGTTCTTATGTCACATAAATTTGACCATTGTGTGAGAACTTGGACAGAATCATTATAGAATTATACCTTATTTACCCAAGTGCAACACTACTCTAAACTAAGATAATCCCCCCCAAAAAACACGTCTGCTGAGGAAAAATAATATTTGGCCAAATCTAAGATGACCCTGCAAAAATAAAATGTCTGCTTAGAAAAGATACCTTTTCTAAGCAGACATTTTATTTTTGCTGGGTCATCTTAGATTTGACCAAATATTAAAAATAAAATGTCTGCTTAGAAAAGATACCTTTTCTAAGCAGACATTTTATTTTTGCTATTAATTTGTACTATTAATTTCATACATTTAACAAACAACATGTCATATACTGTCTACCTTTACCAATCAGTGTCACTTTCTCTATGTTTACATTCAGTGCTTTCATGTGCGTCAGACTCACTCCTAACATCCCCATCCTCTTCACTGTCATTCCACAACATATCACCATCAGTCCCATCCACTACATTGGAACCTTCACAGTCACTTCTGGTCAGAAGCGCTGCCATAACATTATGATCCACTTTGACTAAATACTACATTTATATTTCTCGGTGTATAAAGTAACTTGAACACATGAAGATCCACAATTTTCTCCTCATTTGGTGTTAGTTGTCCTAAGAATTTAAATACATGTTTTAGGATATTTGTGTCATGTCTGTGGTGTGATCAATCTGAGTTCAGGGCTCTTTTTATGGTTTTTAATTTGTGGATTAGTCTAGGTTTTATTTTTAAGCCTTGTTAATTTTTTAGTAGGCATTTTCCTGTTAACTACGCTTGGACTAGTCTATTCTCAGGTACATATCTTAACAGGTTACTGTTTCTGTGATGCGCAGTGATTGCGAATAACTTATTCCAAAGGGTCCACCAGATTAGGCACTTCTTTGCCTAAAAATGGAAAGAGAGCCAGCTTCCAAAATTTCATGCTTTAGAAGATGAGATGATTGACAAAGTGCTAAGAAAGAAGATTGTATCAGTTAACTTCTAGCAAGTTCTGTTCTCTCTTTTGTATTTCTTGACTGGGACTTATAGGTTATCCTGAAATGTCGGCAAGGAATTACTAGTGTACGTTGCAGAATATCTCAGAAGAGTGGAGATCTGACATGATGATTTGGCGATGCAGGCCCTGGTTTGGCTCTGCATGGTCTGGTTTGGTGTAGTCTGGTTCAGTGCTTCATACATGAATTTAAAATGACCTCACATATTTAAGCGCCAGATTTAAGGAAAAAACCTTGTTGTGCATTGGAGTAAATACAGTAATTTCTTGTGATATCTTACTATGTTCCACCTGTTTTTTTCCATGTTAATTTCTATTTGAGTTACAAAATCCCATGGTAAATAAATTAGTTAGTTGGCTGCTTTTTGACGGATTTTCATTAAATTTGATATTTGAGGATTGTTTGAAAGTTTAAATTAGAGAATTCAGGTTTCATTAAATCTGACAAGAATAGTGCGTGTCATACATGTTGACTTATTTATATTTGTGGTATCTCACTGAATTCTTCTTAGAATGATACACTTTTCAGACAAATGTTGTAGAGAAAATCAAAACACTCATTTTATGTTTGAAAACTTTTTTTTTGGGGGGGGGAATCATGCCGTTTGTGAGATAATGTGAAAAAATATGGTGGAGCCAGACAGGCCACAGATGACATTATAATGCAGCACAGAAAAGATGCTATGTGCCTGCTGGATAAGTAAGGGAAGAATACAGTCACACACTCATAATATTTAATACTTATTGCTTCATAATTCTGTCTGATGTCACAAAATACTTTACAGTCATGCTTACAAAAACTGATAATCTGTGCACCGACTTACCTGCCATTGTGATCCATTTAGCCAAATTGTACATCTGAATAAGGCCTTGAGCAAACAAACATTCCTTTGTTCAGTGCAGCATCGGTAACTGTAGATGAAGACCTAAACCCATTTTATTTTTGCTTGCAACATAAATTTGCCATAAAAGCATTGTTGTGCAACATGTTTTCCTGTTTATATTTAATAATTTTTTCAGATATCGTATACATCTTTTTGTCTGTTTAGAGTTTCTGACTTCTGTGTGCTATTGAAGGAAGGGTCGAAAGTGCTGTGACATTGTTGATGTAGTTTGTTTAAGAATGTGGAATAATGAAAATATTCGAATTTAAAAGAATTATCTCCAGATCAGGGAACTCTCAGGCCAAATAGTAATATTTTTTCCTATTCTTTATTCTTAAAGAGGGATTCATTGTACTCCCAGTAAATGTGTGGGGTATGAGAAATTAATTTCATTGTGTTCTGTAACTTTTATCTGAAATCTCTTTTGAAACGGTCATGACAAATGAGTTAATTAATAAGATACTTTATGCCATGTATCAATTTGTTCCCTTCTGTTATTCCAGTATAACAGATGTCTTCAATCTCTATTCATGCCCCACATTTTTGGTATTACATTTTGCCAGCAATTGGAAGAAAAGTGATGGTAGCACTGCATATGCTTTAAACATTACTGTGTTTCTCAGCATGAACTGCAGGATTTCATGGACAAACAGTTCGTACATTGAGGAACAGAGGATATTTTTGTGCACACAATTATATGAGAAGCTTGGTATAATTTGGATTAGTAACTGGTTTTCCATCTGAGGTATAAAGTAGGAGAAACCTACTGTATCACAGGAGTGGATTGACCAAGTTCAGAAGTTTTTCACCAGAAGCCAAAGGAAGCCTCTCAGATGAGAAAGTCATGAATTTAACACAGTGAAGAACACAGTGCACAAATTTTTCTGTAAGCACTTGAGTTAAGTTTCTCATGTACAAACTGCATTTGCTATACACAGTCAGACTGGTTGAGAGATGTCAGAGATATTAATTCAGGATGAACATGGTGAGCAGAGCAGATGAAAATGAAGGATTCTTCGAAGACATTGTGTTCTTGATTGAAGTGACATTTCACACATCTTGTAAGCTGTATCATCATAGTGTGTGAATTTGTCTAAATTAAAATGGACATGAGGCAACAAGCATGCCAGAGATAGTTTCCATTCACAGTCCAGGAGGACTGCTACATCTCATATTGGTCACCTAGTGGTTCACTTACCAAGAAAAACATTTGTTGTTGCATGGCTCAGAAGGAGTGGTCCTTTTCCATAAACCTCTTGATTACCTTGTCTTGCCATCTTGAATTGTTTATGTGTGGGGAATGGTCAAGTCTGAAGTATGCACATTGAGAATCATCGCTGCAGGAGAGCTGACATTGCATATAAGGGAAGAATTTAAGAACATTACACCTGACATGCTATGAAACATAAGGAAAACTGGAATATCATTTGGATATATGCAGGGCCATATATCACCCATTCTGAGCTGCTTAAAAATGTACCAAATTACTGAACACTCTTATGCACATGAGTTGCCAGTTCACTGTTATATGGGATAGTAAATGATTAACATATTCCCAGACTCAGGGGTAAAGTTGTATGTGTTCAGTGAATAATGTTGTAATTGAGGACATCTACATGGTCTTACAGTTTGAAGGACAGTTGTGAATCTCTGAATAATGATCCATGGCACAACATCCTACCTTTTGGAATTGGGATAGAGCAACATGGGTGCACAACGTGGTATGGTCTGATCTTTGTAAGGTGACAAAGGTGACTGCAAAGAAAGTCGCTAATGCTGGAACAGTGTGACAAACACTTTTGAATTAATGGTGTACTTATCACAGCTGTTATTAATGCAGAATTTCTTGGAAAGTTTGTCGCATATGATGACATGATTACTATATTGGGTTCAGTAATGAAGGCATGTAAGGCCATTGGCTAAGAAATGAGAATAAGTGAGTCTTCTAATGTTGAAAACATTACCATTTTTGTTGAGAACCACACATTTTTGCTGAAAAGAAAAAAATTTCAAAAGTCTGTTGACTGACAAGGCATCACATAACATTAGCTTTTTCCTGAGTATGAGTGCTGTTTTCAACAAGGAGTGATACAGAAGGTGTTCACCTGAAGCCTCTTGAAATATGGGAAGGTAATGATTTGTGTTCCCTTGACAGTGTTCCAGTAAACTGGTTGCAACTTATACAACAACTAAATCACCAAAACTTGTGGTACTGCTGTGTTTTCTCATGTACCATACTGTAATAATTTTTCAGCGTGTGATCTTTACCTGTACCATGTAAAAATATCGTATTTTCAGGAATAGAGCATTGGTTCAAGTGATTTCAAAGACTGTTTCAGGAAGTCAGGCATTGTGGCTGTCAGGAATGTTTCAACCACTGTACAAATGCTGGCAGAAGTATGTGACTGTTGAAAGGCAGTGTTTTGAAGGAAACTTCATCAAAGAGATTTTAGTGCTTGCTGTATTCGAGATGTGGCACCTGAACTCTTAAATTTTTTAAACTTCTATAAATTTGATGTTATATTATGCGTATATAATTCTGAAAGAGCAGGATTATACCTTTCAGTCTTAAAATACTTTCTCCTGAATTCGTTTGTGCCTTCTTTTGGGTATGTCTAAATTATTTTTAACCCACTAGGAGATAACTTGGAAGTACCAAGGCTGGGTTGCAAGTTTTGAAATCAAACCCTTCTCTACTCTCTCTTCTTCATGTAACAGGAGAGCCGGCCCCGTAATCTTGGCCGAGGCACATCAAAACCTAAGAAGAATACAGTAGCTTCCTTGTTGGCACAGAGTCGAGCACTTGGGATCAAACCTTCTGCAGGGCTGGAAGTTTCACCTGTCAACCACCAGGTGTCTCTTCTGAAGTCCAACATCCTTGGAAATCAGCAGTCTCCACCCCAGTCACAACACCTGCCTGCAACTAACAAGGGTATGTAAACACGGAGGCTTATTACATGGGTCATACTGTTTCTCCCATTATAGAAGTTTGTGTGGACCTCATGTATGTGTTATTGATGGCAGAAAGTTCAAAAGTGTGAAGGTGGAGTAGCCTTTCATAGTATATTGCTCATATTAAATTTCATAGAAGTGACAGATGGTACTAAAATTATTACGTGGCGACACACATACACACACACACACACACACACTTTCTGAAGCCTGAGAAATAAGGTTCACATCTTCTTGGATATGATAATATTTCACAAGGAAATTAGTGCCTGACATTTCAAAGTATCATAGTGTGTTCATCTTCAAGGCAAAGTGGTCCAAAAATCTTGCTTTATGAAGCCTGTTTTTCTTTTAAAATGAGGTAGATTATATTAGAGGCACATGATGGGCACTGAACTGCCAATTCACTGTTACTGTCTCTGAGCTGTTATGCATTATGCAATGAGATAAGTAATGTAACTGGATTATTAACACTTTAAAGTTTAGTGGTAAGTTCATATACCACAACAGTAAGCATGAAAATGATTCTGCTTTCTGCTTGCAAAGTGTATTAATGTGTTCACTGGACAAACAGTGATTATTTTTCTACAGCATGAACATGTGGTTTTTGTGACCCTGGGAGCATTTGTTGACTGCATGATTTGAGATGTATTTTTAAATACAATTTAGATCAATTCCAGTCTTCAGAGTTTTAAATTTTCTTAGCATTTACAATCCTTGTGTGTGCAACAAGGGATTAAAATCCAGTATCCTTTATATACATCAAAATTGTGGTTTGTCATAGCCTCCTTTCCAGTAGGTATAGCAGATGTGAAACAGATTGGCAGCTGCAAGTTCCTAGCATAGTGATTGCTGATGTCAGGCTCACCATCTCATCAACTTAACTTGTTCTTGCAAAAGAAATGACTTCTGTTTGTAACAGTAACACTGATGATCCTCTCTTTGAGCCCCCATAGACATGCATGATCCAGTACCATTCATATTTGCATAACTTTTACATGAACACCTTTTCCTTAGGGACAGTTTGGCATTAACTACATTTTTCTTTCACCTCTTGATCCATTTCCCACATGTGTTATAGTTCTTTCCTTCTTGTTCCTTTTCATTTCTGTGTTCATTGTAGTTTACACATCTAGGTGCTGTAGTCCATTCCAGTGAAATAATATTTCAGTTTCACTGGAATATTGTTTCTTGGTATCGGTACCAAGTATGAGTTGCATTTGCCTCAAGTTCCTTTAGGCTCAAAATGCCTGATTGTGCTTACAGGAATGCCATGTGTATAAAAAATGGGAATTACTCACTTCTGTCTTGTTTACATGTTCATCATGAAATTGATTTCTGTGATTTTCTTTTTCTGTGTGTGATAATAGCAGCAGCTGGCTTTTGTTGTTTTTTTAAAATGGAACTAATCTGCAAGACAGTCAAATTGCAGGCCTCTCTGTACAATGTTTGTGTATGTTCTACATATCACCCCATTCCATTCTGTGTGGAATTGTAAGGATTTTGTGTGAGGTGAGTTTTGCCCACACACAAATTAAAGTGCTAAGTGTTAGTGTTATTAACATTTTCATCTTATCAATGTTTTTGGTAGCTTTCATTCTGTTAATATGGTGTTTCTCCTTGCACTTGTATTTATTTTAGTTTTCTTTGTTTTATTGAGTCTATTAGTGCCACTGATTAAGAAATGAAAAATTTTGTCATTATGATTTCTGTTGCTTGGAAAATCCACTGAATAAATGATCTTCTGTTGAGACCATCCAGACAAATACTGAAGTGGGAATTTCAAGTAACCTGAACTGTCTTGGTCCCTCTTCACTCATTGCTGTAAAAAACAAAAAGGGCCTACAGCAGTAAATGTAAGTCACAGAAAAAGTCATGGTACAGATACATCTAGAAAGAAGTTCTTGTCATGACTTGCTAGTTGTCTATACATTTCAGTGATTCTTTTGCCATTAGAACGGGAACCAGGAGATGGTGAAGAGCGTCCAGCTGGTACTAGTGAAGATGGTGAGAAAGAAAGACCTGTGTCTCCAAATGCTCCTTCAGATGACAGTAAAGTGGATGCTAATAAACATAAGAAGCATCTGGTGAGAAAATATAACATGTATAGTGGTGTATGAACTTTACCTAATGATTAATTTCTGTACTCTGTTGTGTAAGGAGTGATTTGGGAGGAGTACATAAATTATTTTGGCACATTAATCAACTTAATTGTGAGTAAGAAAGTTCCATAGGCTCAATTTGGAAAGCTTAAGCCATTATGGTATGAATATACAGTACAGACGTACAAGAAATAAAGGTTCTTAATTATCACAATAAATTTAACTATAGAACTAAAATAACCATTCATTGATAATGAAATGTAACAATAATTGTTCGAGTGCCAGTGATTTGAATATATGTTTCAGCATCATAGTATCATGATGATTGGCCACCAATAGGCTCAGATATGCATCCAAGTCACAGACAGGCACTTGGTTTTTTAACATGTTTCATTGTCAACCATTTGAAGACACATCCATTTAATTATATTTCTAATTATATAGAAGGCCAGTTCCTGCCTCACAGAGACACACTGTTTCCGGATTATAAAGATTGACAGTTTAGTTAGTAATTACTTTCAATTTGGGAATGATATGAAACAAATGAAGTGTCTGTTAAAATGCATTGTTTCTTAGCGTTGCAACAGGTTGTAGATACAGTTACCAGGGGGGATTAAATTGGGGGGGAGGGGGTAAAAATAAGAATTTGGTTATTATTGAAGTTCTGCAAAATTTTTTATCCAAAGTCACTTAGTTACGTAAGACTTCAGCTTGCTTCTGAAATACCAGGACCTCTAAACTTCCTGAAACAGACTTCTGTTCATACTGGTGTTTTATTAAAACTCTGTTCACCCAACTTAGCAAATTCCTCCTGAACCAATCTGCATATTACTTTTGAATATGGATTGATGGATGATAGATTGGGGGATGAATTTGTGATGGAGCATATTTATGTATATGCTTGGAAAATGATATATGGAAATGGTTCTGTTTAGCAGAAAGTTTGTTGAATGTAGGAATTGTCACAGCTGTTCACTGTAAATCTGACCATTAACCCTTGGATGCCAAAGGACTTCTACAGTCATTGTGCAATGTAATGCTGAGAAAGCTGAGTGGCAACTGCAGTTGTCAGCCAATAACAAAGTAGTGGGTGGGCCATTTAAATCCCAGTCCTTCTCAGAGTACACTGAGCACTTAATTTAGGTGCCATAGGGTTAATGCATGTTACTTTGGGCTTGGCTTTTATGGTCGCTGGTTCATACTTTGGCATGTCAGGGGTTTTATTATGATCTCACCCTATGTTTATGAAATTCTTCTGGCTGGTGAATTTTTTAGTTGTGATTGGTAGGGAATAAAGTTATGGAGGGGCTATTTGAAACTCAAAGAGGGTGGTGAAAATTACGTACCAGTAAATAACTGTGCTTTTCTGGGTTATTACACAGCGTAATAACCCAGAAGAGCACAGTTCTCAGCCACTTCACGGCCAAAGCCTGAGATCATACATGCCAGTAACTTCATAATTGTTTCGCTTCACCATTCATTATTAAGGTGAGGATCCCATTCGTTCCAATTTTCATGCTGCAGTCCAAGTTTTATGGCTTTTAAAGGGCTGTGGCCCAGTATCCTATGAAATTCAATTTGGGAAACCAAAGTCTCAACTTTTTCCAAGATAAAAATATGACATTTCTAACAATGCATATGAACATTTTAAATTACCTATGGTGGGAGAAAACATCTGTAAGAGTTGGGTAGCCATCAGCCAGGTACTAACAAGAAGGAACAGGAGAGGGGTAGGAAAATTGGTGATTATAGAGTCTTGACTGATGCTGCAAAGGATGAGGAGCAGACATGTAAAAAAAAACCCAGTAAGTGAACTGAGTATGATAGCATGAGTGGTATTCATTCATCCTCTTCTTTTTATTTTATTTTATTTTATTTTTTTTATCCTTATATGATAATTTTGAGTGTTCTTGTTCTAGTACAATTAATAACTGTTGTTAAATGTTCTATTGTTTGGTTTTTAAAATTGGAATTTCTATGTTAAGGTGGTTAAATTAAGGTGGATATGATGGGCAGGGCATGTAGTACATGGAGGGGATGTAAAGCACATACAAAGTTGTAGCTGCAAAACGTGTTAGAAGTTAACCCATTGTGAGCCATCGTTATGACCCTGTTAAGGAGTTAGTTTTTGAAATGCAACTTAAAGACATACCATGTGAGATTGTGGAATAAATTGCTCATGAGCTCTCGGAGTCCATAGAAACTGGTGCGTTTCTTGGCCAGGTAGTCAACCATTGAATGGAGTACTTCACCTTGGAGCTTGTTAATTTTCTGAACAAACGTTCGAGGGGGGGGGGGCATTTGTGTTGTGCTAATGTTGTATGGTGAGCTTATTCTTGATGGAACATCCTGTTTTTAAAAAGTTTATGTAGGAGACAATCAACTGACAGAAAACTTTCTGTTCACATAAAAGGTAAGCTGTCGGTCTGATGGTGACAACAAGCTGAAGATTCGAGCTGTGGAGGGCCTCAGTGAGGACAGCAGTGCCCCTGACATAAGCAGTGACTCAGTCTCTGGATCTGAGGAAGGTTTTCCCAGTGACAGTGAAGATGGTGAAGAAATGTCTGAAGGGGGCATTAAAAGGGAGGGGGAGGATGGCCCAGGTATGTATGATAACTGACTGTGGGGTTAGGGTATACAAATTTCAGTGCTTACTTGGTAGGCTATATACCATAAGGTAATTGCTTCTGCAGGTCCTAAGGATGTTAGTGATGTTCACCAGAGATGCAGTTCACTTTTTTTTTGCAAGCTTGCAAATTTCAGTCAGTCTAAGGGCCTCATGTTAAGGAGGTTTCTCTAGTTGGTTCCACATGGTTTTCACCATCAGATATAATAGGTCAGTAGGGGACCACATAATGAATGAACTGTTGTTTGGGATATTTGGCAGGAATCAGTAAAATGCTTTTGTATAAAAGTATGAATAGATTTTGAGACAACTTCTTTGTGATAATTGTTTGGTGAAAAGTGTATTACCTTTTTTAAACATAAACTTTTAAAATGTGAAAGTAAATACACTGAAACATGCATTTTACATTTCTTCATTGTATAGTTTCCTTGATTCTGTGTGTGTTTTTATCAGTCTTGCCAAAACTTCCATATGAACAACGTTATATTTACCTGGATAATATGTTTGTGCTTTCTACCCAGTTCATCATTTATGTTCAAATTGACAGTAAATTGACCTGCTGCTGTCACTTTAAGCCATTCCACTTGGAAATAAAAAAAAAAAAAGATTTTGAGTTAACATTTCCTGTCTTTGTTTATGGTGACTGTATTCTGTGGCATCAATGTCATACTAGGCAGAGGAGATTTTTCTTTCTACTGGTAACAGTGATAACAAGCCTTTGTAATTGCAAATGACTTTTCATGCAAGTTGCAAGTGACCATAAGTACCAGCTGTCTCTTAAATCAGTGTGTTGATGTCAGTTGTTGAATCTACTGCGAACTGCATGGACAAACAGTTTTGTGTTATTTCATGGTTGTGATTAATTGTAAGTGAGTGAAAATTCCATGCTCCTGGTCAGTTACTTTGTTGGTTTTGTTTCATGAATTACTGTGAATTAAAATGACCAAAAGTTTTGTTTTACTCCCCCCCCCAATCGCAGTAAGTGATTCAAAGACAAGGAAAGCATTCTGTGGCCATGAAAGGTGTGTGTTCTCACCAAAGTGGATGGTGGTGGTGGTGGTGGTGGTGGTGATGATGTTGATGATGATAATAATGCAACACATATTGCATTGTCTGCCAGATTAGTTATTGCACCTTTAATATTGTACAGCTTTGTTAAAAAATGAGAAACGCTTTGATAAATGTTATACAAAATGTGGCAGGATCTCTTATGAACTCTTGAGCCAGAAACTCTCATCACAGAAAGAACTAGAAAGTTTGTTGTCCATGTGATTACACAAATGAGAGCCAGCAATGCAGTAACTAATCAGTGGCGTGCCGCTGAGAGAAACGGCTCTAAACCTCAGTAAAAGGTTGGGCACTGAAGATTCAAAGCCTCCAGTGGCTGAACTGATAGTATCCAGCAGTAGTGCAGTGTTATGTACAAAACTGTACTTGAGGAGAATGGAGAAGGGAGTATCATTCAAAATTATGTAGGGTTACAACCTAAGAACAATTATAATGTTAATGAGAATGCTACTGTTCTTGCTTCTACATAACAGAGCATTCAATTTCAAAGGGCAGTGCTTCAGTGGTGGAAAGAATTTCAGAGACAGATAATGATTTTATTAGCATCCAGTTCTGATGGGGCTGACAAGCTCCCACATTAGTAACTGAGAAGAGTGGAAACACTCATTGCTTGAAGTGGTCAGAAAGTGCCCACAATATGTGTAACAAACATAAAAGAGGGTGAATTGTGCTGACTAATTAAGGGCATTAGATGCCATAATGAGTTCCCATAGGAGATAGATTGTGTGTTATCTGAGTTATCTAAAGAATGCAAAACTTGTGTCTTTTCCCCTGAAAGTGTACCAGCATTCTCCAGCCATTGGTCCAGAGAATACTTTGACAGAACTCTTGGAAAGTTTTTAACAACACAATGCATGAAAAGATATTGTCACATTTATGTAACAAACCAACAAATGCACATCAATAAAGTATGTTATCATGCATTACTACTTACCAACATGTTTTGGTTGTTTCTGCAACCATCATAAGGGTGTCATAAAAGATTACCTACTAATTTACTTACTCCATGGAGCAGAGTCCTTCTTGAGAAGCTAACCAGTTTGCAGCTAGTCACGAAATTCTCCGCATTTTATGGAGCCCGAAGGTTCATTACTGCATTCACAGGAGCCTTCCACCTGTCCCTACCCTGAGCCACCTTGATCCAGTCCATATCCCCACTCACCACTTCCTGAAGATCCATCTTAAAATATTATCCTCCCTACTAAACCTGGGTCTCCCAAGTGGTCTAATGCAATCAAGTTTCCCCACCAAAGCCCTGTATATGCCTCTTGTCTCCCTCATATGCACTACGTGCCCCACCCATCTCATTCTTCTTGATTTTATCAGCCAAACAATATTGGGTGAGGAGTATAGAGCATTAAGCTCTTCATTATGTAGTTTTCTCTACTCCCTTTTTACCTCATCCCTCTTAGACCCAAATATTCTCCTCAACACTATTCTTAAACACCCTCAGCCTACGTTCCTCCCTCAATGTGAGTGACCAAGTTTCACACCCATACAAAACAACAGATAAAATTATAGTTCTGAATATCTTGCTCTTTATATTTATGGAAAGCAAACTAGAAAACAAAAGATTCTGCGCTGAATGACAGCAAGCATTCCCGGACTTCAGTCTGCTCTTAATTTCTTCCTGAATAGAATTATGATGTGTTAAGGTTCCCAAATATTTGAACTCTTCCACCCTTTCAAAGGAACTATTATCAGTCTTTATACTGTGATTTCGTCCTACATTCTGATCTCAAGACTTGACCGTGTAATTAGTTTTATCATCATACAAGGATACAAACAACATACAATGTTTGCACAAAACGTCTAATTAAAACAACCTCATTTTACAGTTAATAATAAGCTTAGAATTTTAACCCTAACTTCAGGTGGTTGTAATTCACTCAGAATATTAACTGTAACATCTGGTGGTTTTAATTAGGCATTGTGTGTGCAACTGTTTGTATATTGTTTGTATTCTTGTATGACACCCTGGTGAATGTCACAGAAGTGACAAAAACATGATGGTAAATGATAATACGAAGGGGGACCAAAAATACCCGAAATTAATTTTTTAACATGGTTTATTAGGTTTTATACTATGACAATTTAGTCTCCTTCAAAGCAGTCTCCTTTCAACTTGATACACTTGTACCAACATTTTTCCCACTGCTGAAAACATTTCTGGAACTCTTCAGTGCTGATGTTGTTCAAGACCTCCAGTGTTTTCTTTTCCACTTCGCTGACATCAGCAAAATGTTTCCCTTTCATCTGGCCTTTCGTACGAAGGAACAGGAAAAAGTCACATGGTGCAAGGTTGGGTGGATAAGGAGGATGAGGTATAATCGTCATGTTGTTTTTTGCCAAAAACTGCTGCACACTCAAGGCCGTGTGGGCAGGGGCATTGTGGTGAAGGAACCAATCACTGCTGCTCCACATTTCTGGTCGTTTTTTCCGTACACTATCGCATAATCTTTTCAACACCTTCAAATAAAGCTGTTGATTCTCATTGTGTCCAGGAGGAACAAATTCCTTGTGCACAATTCCATTAGCATAAAAAAAACTAATCAACATGATCTTAACGTTTGATTGAACCTTTGGGCCTTCTTTGCTTTTGTTGAACAGGAGTTTTCCATTGGCTCAATGCTTGTTTTGTTTCCGGGTCGTAACTGTAGCACCAAGTCTCATCTCTGGTCTCAACTTTAGAAAGAATCTGTGGGTCATTTCCAACTTGTTCCCTTAAATCGTAACAAACATTCAAACGATTGTCTTTTTGATTCTCTGTCAACAACCAGGGAACGAATTTTGTGGAAACACGTTTCATATTCAAATCTTCCATTAACGTTTTCTGACATGAACTCCAAGACAAACCAGTTATCTCAGAAATCTCATCAATGGTCTGGCGATGATCTGCATTAATTGTGTTGTGGACTTTTTTCAAGATTTTCATCATTTTGGCAGGTCGAAGGTCAGCCAAATCTTGGCTGGTCCTCACATGACATTTCACCCCCTTTGAAGTGTGAATACCACTAGTACACTTGAGTCTTAAAGCTCCTTCCTTAAAAGCTTCTTGCAGCATTAAAACAGTTTCAGCAGCTCATTTCCCTAACAGAAAACAGAACTTCACACGCACACTCTTTGGTCTTTATTATCAGCCATCATAAAAATCGCCGAACTTCCTAGGAGGCACTTAGAAAAAAAGCCACAACAACGATAACAGACAACCTAGATTGACACCACACGGCAGACTGCTAGAGTATTGTGTTGACTCACGACACCTAGTGGTGCATCGCGTAACTACTTCTAGTTCGCGTGCCACATTTAAATCCTGGTTATTTTTGGGTCCCCCGTCATATATGATAAACATATTTTATTGATGTGCATATGTTGGTTTATTTCGTGAATATAATAATATTCTTTCATGCATGGATTTGGAACATACAATATATGGAAGATATTTGAACAGGATCACAGGACATTGACACAAAGACCTGCATTAACAAACAAGGTGTTTGGAAACAATGTTCTGTATGCAAGCCAGAAAACGGGTCTCTGATTTTGTGTAGATAACATTTTCAGTTCTTTGGATGTAGAGTGCAGGTGGCTACAGGTGGCTGCTAATAGGTATTAATTTACAGATTTTTTAAGCCTCATGATATGGGCTGAAGAACATGCATAAATGTATTATAAGTTCTTTCTAGAAACTTTAGTTTGTTATTAGAGTGGTGGTTTCCTCCAGCTGTTACGTACTTGGATTTGATGTTTTAACAGTGGTAAATGTGAAGATTGTGGTCTTATGGGAATTGGTAGTGTGTAATTGTCAGTAGGTACCAGTGTTTGAGATGAACCTGCTGTTTACATCTTCAAACGAGAAGATGGAGGCAGCTGGTGTTTCTGATACGTTCGTACATGTCTGCCAAACTACACAGAGTCACATCTCACAAGACAGTAATCTTGATTGTTACTTCTGTAGTTTCATTTTCTGGTAATAGTATTGGTATATCTGTTCTCTTCTTATACTTTTTTGGAATTGCCATAGTTAATGGCTTATCTCGGTCCACTATCTCTCACTGAGGTTCACGAAACTTGCACATGCATTCCACAACCGATATGCTACATTATTTTATATGCATCACTTCATTATAGAAAGATTCTGTATAGTGGATTCCCACTGAGTTGGCACATATTTCCTTTGTCTGAAGATGGGGCTAATATCTGCAGTCAGACTGTGACCAGTGTGCAATAAAAGAAGTTGTCCCATCATAGTACATATTCTTCTGTTCAGTGTATATGTGGGTTATTTCAGATGCTTTGCGTATGGTGGCTGTACCGTGCAGTGCCTCATATGGCTGAATTTAAATCCCATGTGTGGCACTAGTGGCACTATTGCTTCTGTCATTAAGTTGTACTGTCTTTGTGATGTCAGTTGCTGTTTAACTATGCATCAGGAAAGACTACAAGGATGATTCTCACAGATGGATGTGGGAACATTAATTAAATTTCACATTTTGTTGAGTAAAAGTGCATTAGAGTGTTAAAAGTTGTTGAAGGAAGGTTTAGGGCCACATGAATCTGTTTGCCGATGGGTGAATTCCATTAAGAATGGCCGGGAAGAGACAGACAATGCCCCTCACAGTGGAAGCCCAACATTGGTGACTGATGAATTCCACATGGAACAAGTGAAATCTGTCCATGAACATATGCATAGTATCTCATGCAAGGCAATTGCTATAGAAGATGGAATTTCTCCAGCAAGTGTTTACCATTCCCACCAACAGCTTGGGGAAACAAAAAGTTTGTGTAAAGTGGATTCCACACATGCTCAACGATGACCAAAGAGCCATGCATATTATTGCCACCACCCCTCTGTAGCATTGTAAGTTATGCACTTCATGTTCTACAGCTGAAGTGGACTTGTGCATGACCATCCCATGCCAATTGGTGCAACGGTCAATGGCCAGTATTACTGCATACTCTTGCAGGATAAGTTTAGGCTGGCTGTTTGCCATTAACAAGCAGAACTGCTTGAGCATGGTGTCGTTTTGCTCAAGGACAGTGCAGCTCCCCACCATCACGATGTGCGAAATCTGCTGTACTGTCAGGACTGGGATGTGTTGGCACATGCTCCCTACTCCCCAGATCTTGCATCATGTGATTACTGGTTGTTTGCATGCGTGAAAGAACATCTTCAGGGTAAACGATTTGAATTGGATGATGATAGCAACACTGCTGTCACTGCCTCTTTACATTGTCTGAGCAAGGATGAATACAGAGCTGCTACTGGTGGTTTACCACATAGATAGGGAAAGTGTGTCGAAAGTGCTGGTGATTACATTTTGTAGAGGACATTTGTGTAAATACTAAGGACTACCAATGGTGTGGTTATCTTGTATTTTGCAAGGATGTCATACACAAACCTTCTGAAATGACCTACATAGAGGAAATGTTGAACTGTACTACACTTAACCCCCCAAAATATTTTAGTTGTTTTAATAACCACCAGTATAAAATTTTGTCCATTATAAATTTTAATTTTAATAGTAGATTCACTCTCAGTGTGCTGTAGTGTTATTGGGTTGTGCTGAGTTATGACACTGTATAGTCTTGAAGGTGGGTACCAACATTTTTGCCTCCCATCGTAAGGACTGAAATGACAGGATGAAGATGGAGGTAGCTTATGTCAGCTGTTGCTTTTCTCACTCTGTCTTGGTTCTGAATAACCACATTTTTCATCCCATTGGCTGCATAACCTGATTGCATCCTCACCCTAATCATATGAGTCCTGGTATCCATCTTGAAGGCTGCATGGTGTCACAACTCAGAATACCACAGTGGAAATTGGATGCATTGTAATTTGCATTTCAAATAGTGTTAATGAGTATAGTAAAGAAGCAGTTTATAACTTTTAACACATACTGGTTTGCAGGTCCAACTGCAAAGCGTCGTAAGTTGGAAGTAGATGAACGTGAATTGAGGATTCCTTTGGAGCACGGTTGGCATAGGGAAACTATTATAAATGGAGTTAGCCGCACTGGTGTTGTGAAGGGGGAGGTGACATATTACTCCCCATGTGGCCGACGCTTCAAGCAATACCCGGATGTTGTCAGAGTGAGTGTCATTGTACATATGAGATTCCTTTATATGTGCCTTCTGCTAGCTCCCTATTACAAGGTAAAAGGTGAAGTTGTTCCTGTACGTAAACACCATATTGTGATGAGATATGGGGGATAGGTGGTAAAGCTGCATAGATTTGTAGCCTGCTGGGGAGATCACATAAGTGGTCATGTTGGATCTATGAAGTTTTGAGCATAAATGAAACTTTAAAATAATGAATCTGTGGACAATACTGGAGGTGTTAGTTTAAAAAAATTGATACTTGTGGTGCAAAGCTTGCATTTTCAGAATGTAAAATAAATTCCATGCCATGCCTCTCATTCTAGGCTATTTTAATTTGGAAAAATGATGAGGAAACTAAGGAGTCTGTAATGGTCACGATCTGCAGTTTATGGAGAGTTGAATCTTCAGAACACAGAAAAGAATATGGTGACAGCGCATTGTTTGTTACATATAATGGGAATTGTAATGTGCATTCCTGGTGACAGCTGTTTTTTTTTTGGGGGGGTTTGTTTTTGTTTAGTTCTTGGAGAAGAATAACATTGTAGACATGAACCGGGAAAACTTCAGCTTCAGTTCCAGAGTTCTACTTGGTGACTTTCTGCAACCATCAGTGGGTGAAGAATATGTCAGATTATCAGAGGAGCAAGTTATGAAACGTTTGTTGGAGCTGAGAATGTCACGAAGTTTCAAATCACGTTCACGTTCACACAGGTTAGAAGAGGTGCATTCACTTCAGTGTAGACAGACTGAATCTAAGATGGCCAGATGAAAGGAGATAAATATGCCGGTATTAAGGACACTGGCCTGCTGAAAACGTTGGGAAATTGAAAATATTGATATAGGAATCATGTCATTTGTATAAGTGTTTAATTCCAGAGAAGGTTGTTCCTTACTAAAAGACAAATGTGAATACTACCCAGAGTGGAATTACGTAGATTTTTTTTTTTTAGATGAAATGCTACATTTATAGGTTTGTAGCAATAGACAGCACTTTAGCTGATACATATGTGAGGAGTTGCTCTTCCAGAACAGCTTGTGAACACTTCCTGGCTAATTAAGAAAATTTCTGTAGAGAGAATAGTTAAAGTCAATCATATATATATATATATTTTGCAGTAATAAAATAATGTTATGTATGTCAGTGAAGTTTTTAATAGTCTTGATGAACAGGTTGCGACAGTAATGTAATTTTTCAGCCTTACATAGCAGTGAGTGTCTAATAAGTTGTGATACCACACAGTCATGTGGTTTAATACAACATTTCAGAGGCATATTGTTTCCATCATCAGGGTTGAAATATTTTGATCTTCATGCAGAATGGCATTAAAGCTCTCATGTATGCCATCTTAAAGCACAACCCACTCATGGAATCTGCAAAAATTCTCATAGCATGTACATTTACAGTCTTTATTGTACAATATACTGTATTTACCCCGATGCAAGGAATGTCTGATCTAAGATGACCCAGACACCAGATTTAAGTAGAAAATTTTGTCTTCCATTCGAATAAATACGGTAATGCACCACTTGCAATGTCAGCTGTTGAAAGTGACTTTCTACAACTTGCAGTCATGATTGACACTTACTGAATATAATATTAAAAACCAGGCATATGCCCAGATTGTTTCATGGTGGGAGGTGGAGGCTGATCCCAAAGCCATATGTAATTTATATTTGATTTTAAAAAGTATGTTATAAAATTGTCATTAATATAATTGTAAAATAACATAATCCCACTTCAAAATCTCTGAGCCGACAGAAAATTAACACTAACTGGAAAAGGAAACCTTCTATATTGCTAATTTTTAAATTTTATTTTTCAAAATTCCAGTGTACAAAACACCAGGAAACTGACTTGTCAGTTTGCTATGACACATTTTATACCATTCTTTCCATAATAGGTTTCAACAGTGAGAACCCTTTGTATTCCACCGTAATCATATTCACAAGCAAGAGGGAAAACAATTTTCATTTCACCATAAAGTCTCTGTGTTAGGCTTTGTTTAATATTCACTAGCAACCTAGACAGTCTGAATGTTTGTTGATATGTGTTATTAAGTATGCAGAGCTGTGTAAATGAATGTGTGGGTGTGACACTACTGGAGATGTGACATACACAGCATGATAAGAGAGCTACTGGTGCAGGTTTCACCTTCAAATGAATGCTCTGTATATTGCCATTGAAATATATACATATCAGTCATGCACTATTTGTACATAATCAGTTTTGATAGGAGGGATTTATTATTTTATTGTTTATATGATTGGTGGTGAATTGTTATATTTTAGTGATAATTCTGGTTGCATGTGGCATATTATTCATTTACCCCCCCAAAAAAAAGTTATCACTTGAGTTTGTATATAGTTTACAAGAAATTTGTTTATTTTGGGGTTTGTGATGGACTTAAAAAAAAGCTGTAAATTTATTTTAGGCCAGAAGGAACTAAGATGGCTCAAGAACAGAGGCTGCAACAGCAATTGGAACGAGAAAAAGCAGCGATGGCTGCCAAAGAGGCCAAAAGGGTGGCAAAAGAAGAAGCAGCCAGGCAGAAAGAACATGTGAGGTAGTAGCCACTTTATAAATATTGCTGCTTTGAAACATACAAGATTGTTTTAAGTTACAGTGTTTTGAGTTGGTGTTTGACAAGAAAATTGTCTTAGCCACAAGTGAAGGCCTGTGTTTGTTTATGAATTGAAGCTCAGTGTTGTTAAATGCAGTTGCTTCAAAATTTGTTTTTTTTTGACAACAGATTTATTTAGCAGTGCTTGATCAGTACATAGTTTTGAATGTCAATGGTGAAGTAATGCTCATTATCTGGGAGTAATGGATTTTAACTTTATCACTACTGTGTGGCTAGTGGCCAAATTTTAACTGTGGGGTAATGGTAAGAGCATTGAAAGAAAGCAGCATTTGACTGGTTGAATTGTGTGTGCGTGCCATTACAGTAGTGCAGTGCATAGCCAATATAGGTTAACGGATGCGGAAGAAATGTTATATTTTGTTTTGTGGAAGTGTTTCAGGGTTTATTTAGAGGCTTTGTGAAGAATTTTGAGAAACCTCAATCTGTATTAATGATTACAAAATATGAAGGTTGCTCAGAAAGTAATGCCCCACTTTTTTTTTTTTCGGGAACTATTTATTCCGTACGTATGAAATTCATGCACATAATAACTGGATGTTTCCTTTACAAATGTTATTTTTCCACATAATCTCCATCTACGTCTACGGCCTTACACCAGTGCGAAACACGGGCATGCATGCCTTCCCTGTACCAGCTCATTTCCTGTTCATGTAGCCATGTCCTCACTGCACGAATCATGCTCTCGTCATCTTCAAACCTTGTCCCACACAGTGCATCCTTCAGTGTCCCAAAAAGATGAAAATCTGGCGGTGCCAGATCAGAACTATAGGAGGATGGGGGAGCACATTCCAACCAAATTTGGTGATTGCCTCCTGGGTTCGTAGACTTGTGTGAGGGCAGGCATTGTCGTGCTGAATCAACATGTCTCCTGGATTTCAGTTAGGCTGCACTTGCTTGACTGCCTTTTCGTCTCTGGCTCATAATGGTGAGCCCAGGTTTCATCACCTGTGATGATCCGGGACAAAAA
>Ga0136643_10000935_pt1 | contig 34291 bp, 27 predicted proteins | sample TergutLab28metaG_FD_96883 | JGI IMG/M metagenome (GOLD analysis project Ga0136643, IMG submission 96883) | Labiotermes labralis P1 segment gut microbial communities from Petit-Saut dam, French Guiana - Lab288 P1 (version 3) (version 3) | ecosystem: Host-associated > Arthropoda: Insects >...
ACCACAGCAGACAATGGACGTTCTACCAATAATCCAAGACAGCAGAACGCTAATCCCCATCCGCTTTATTGGCGAAGCATTAGGTGCAGAATTAGACTGGACACCAGCCACAGCAGACAGACCGCTAATTGCCCATATCATGCTTAACAGCGAAACTTTGGATATTCCGATAGGTGAAATCACTCCGCAACTTGCGGCTTTGGGCATGGATGTTCCTGCACAAATTATGGTTAATCGGACAATGGTGCCGCTTAGATTTGTAAGTGAGTTCTTTGGAGCGGTTGTGAATTGGGATAACGATGAACGGAGCATTGAGATTATTCATCTTCCCAATAACCCACAGCCTACCGCAAGCAGTAATGCTAATCATAATCCGTTGACAGGCAGAGCAGATATGATGGTATTAGCAAGAGAGGATGAGGACGAAGTAGTACCCAACGCATAACAGACAATACAAAACCTAAGCCGCCATTGCAGGACGAAAATCCCGCAATGGCGGCTTTTTTTCGTTTTTAACCAAAATAATTTTCGGAAAGCACTTGACAAAGGTTAAATCCTTTTTTGTATATGACTTTTAGCACCAAAGCCTTTTGGTAAAAAAATAAATTTAGGTTGCCGAACTGCATCGTATATGATAAAATATTACGACAATCTTTTTAATTACTTGGAGGTACATATGACAGAGAAAGGTCCGCAATCTATCGAAGATTTTATGAATGGACAAGAAAAGAAAGAAAAGCCACGCAAAGAAAACTGGGCTGGCTTTGTTGAAGGTGATGTAGTTGCCTTTTTTAATGTCCACGGATTAGAAAAAATGACTATTGAAGATGGACACGGTAACAAAGCAAAGTTAAGCCGTCAGAAAGATGATGGTATTAAGGTTGAATCGTCTTCTACTACTATGCTGTAAAGTGCAAAAACACCTCTTTTGTATATTCAGAAGAAAATTCTGATAAACAAGAGGTGTTTTGCATTTTGTTATTGAATCCAAGGTACTTGACAACTAAATCAAAAACTACATCGAATCTTTATGGATATAGAAGATGTTTGACTTATAACTACCTTCGTCCGATACACTGGCTACGCCATTTAGGCTGTCAAGATATTGAGCACCTGCTTTGGACTTTGAAATGTAAACATAAAAATTTGCCCTTACATAATCCGCAGATATATGCTGATAAGATTTGCTTAATACAAGCATTGCTCCCATAGCCTTTGCTTTTTTTGAAAGCAATTCTATGTACATAGCTTTGATAGCTTCTGCTACATCATCGCTTACACTTGTCGAGTAGGGGCGTTCAAGAAATAAAATTAAACGCTCTTTGCTATCCAAATTTAACTCCTCAGATTTAGTAGGTTCGCTACTATTGTTTTTTTCTAAGTCTACAAAAGACAGCGATGATGTCATCTTTCCATTTCTTGATGGGTCATTAAATGCCCCCTTGGTAAGACGAACAATGGCACGACCGACGACTTTTCCATCCTTATAAGCATAGAGAATTTTCTTGTTGCTATCAAAACTTGATAAAAGACAATCTTTTGCTTTTCCATTGATATAAGATAGACAGGTTTCTTGCGGCGTTATGCCAAGAAGCATTGTGCTATAAAAGTCGTCGCATTCTTGCACTTCGATACCAATGCCGTTAAAGCCGCTGGCCTTTTTGTCCATAGTGACTTCAGAGTTGCTTATGGACAGATTGTTCATCCATAAGCCTTTTTGGGTATCGGTTATTGAATAATCAAGCTCTTTGCGCAAGTCATCGCCGTGATATTTTAATGTTCTAAACTCACCCATAAGCACAGCTTTGACGATGCGTGTAAAGTCTTCCTTTTGAGCTTCCTTGTCAATGTCAGAGAAGTATCTATAAGCAATACCTGAACCATTTTGACTCAAAAATTCAACGATATGCTCTTTGTTTTGGGTTAGAAATTTATCGGATAACTTCATATCTTTCACAAGGCTAGCCCAATCTACATCTAGTTTTATTAAGTCGTTTTTCATATCGTCGAGATTATCATATACATCCGCATTCTCTACATTGCGCAATACCAAGAGGGCATCCGCTTTGGTTTTCATTTGCAAAACTAAATGCTTAACATTGACCCAGTGTATTAGTAGCTGAACAGCATCTTGTGCTTTTAGTTCAGAGATATGAGATAGGTCTTCTTTCCGCCAAGCAGATAGAGGCTTTTTTGATAACATATCCGCCAGCTTCATTAAATCTTCATCATTTAAAATTGGGTCAAGCAGCTTGCGTTTGCTTAATTGCCTGATTAGCTTCAAGCTCTCATCAACACGAGATATATTCAAAGCCGAATAAAACTTGCAATACTGCTCAGACAATCCATACAACGCCTTGATTTCTTCAAATGTGTATACCCTGCTATCTTCAAGGGCATTTAGAAATAGTTTTTTTGACGACGAAGAATATCTTTTTGGGTTTTCCGCCATCATCCATCCGCAATCACTAAGATTTTTTGCATTTAATGCATTGATGTTTATGTATTTCACGTAAAAATCCCGTTCAAACAAAATAGAATCACTACCTAGGCTTGAGAATAACTCATAATTCCCTTCTATAAGCCTGATAAAAGCAGTCTTTTTATTTGTGATGGCATAGATTAAGATGTCTTCTTTGTAGCGAGATATTGTGTCAAGAGGTATGTTATTAATGCGATTGCCATAAATGAAGTTTATGTATGCGCTACGGTTTGTTAGAGCAACAGATAAGAGTTCTTTGTTTTTGGAATTATCGCTACCGCCGCCTGCAATGCGCTTGTGAATAACTTCAAGGTCGTGATATGTGCAATTATTCTCTATCCATCGCTCGACTAGCAGTTTCATACCCATCATATCAAGCATTGAGTTGAGTTCAACAAGCCTACTGTTGGTTTCCTGCGACTTTTGACTTATCACCTCGAAGTTATCTATGTTCAAGGAAGCGCAGAGGTTATCATTAAAATGAAAGAACCTCAACACATCTAAAAGGCTATCACTTTTTGAAAGTATTTCAAAAGCACGACTTATGTGCCTATCTTCGGGCATAAGATTCCTATGCGTCAATGTTTCTTCCATAAACAGAGCCATTTCTTTCAAAGAAAGCTCCGAGATAGGGCTATCAGATAACTTTGATACCACTGGAGATTAGCCAAAACTATACGTGCTTGTTTCTCATCAAGATATAATCTACTAAAACAAGATAAGTAAGCATAGAAAACATAATCTCTAATACCCACCTTGATTGCGGCGGTTACACTTGTAACGAAACGGTCAATTGGGTAATCAGACGCATTTTCTTTGCGTTTGTGCATAAACCCCAAAAACTCGTTAATCTTTGCCGGGAGCATATTTTGGTATTCATTTAGCTCATCCAAAGCCCACAACCTATTCAAAAATAAAAAGAACCGCTCATTTTTCAACAGTTCTTTCTGGATATTTTTTTGGCTTGAGTACCATAGCTGCGGTGTCTGATTTTTTTCAAGCAGACTACATAGCTGTATCAAAGAACTCGAGCTAAAATCTTTTATCAACTCCAAATCCAAGTTGTATTTGCTCATTTTAACAATAAGAGCCAATCGTTCGGTGGTTGTATTCATTTCAATCATATAAAATTCCTCCTAATAAACTTAAACTTTCAAAAGACTAATCTGATTTTTTGGTTCTATTCATCTGATTTTTCTGATTCCTCAAAACCACTTTCATTATTTTGCGCTTCTTTAACTTTGGAAATATGACCTTTGAAATCCACAAAAGAAATAACGCCTTTGCCAAACAGCACGGAACCCACTTTAAGAAAATACTCAAGATTCTCAGCATCAAGGATGTAATCCATATCATTTAAGGTTCTCAGGAAATACTCCGCAGTCAAAGTCAAAGCATCGGCCTCTTTGCTATGCCAACCTTTGTGTCTGTCGATAAACATAGAGATAGACCTAAACGTGCCCTTATAATATGAAGCGTACTCGTCTTTAAGTTTTTGAAGCTCATTTTCTCTTGCTATTCTCTCACGCTCTAAACCAAGGGCAATATTTGCTTCTTTCTCAACTTGAAGCTCGGTTTCGGTTAGATACCTTTCCTTTAGCTCTCGCAAGTTGTGATTATTTGTAACAATATCAATGCCCAAATCTTTAACCATATCGAAAATGGTTCGTAGCTCCTCCTTGGAAAATAGTGTAGGCATAAAGTTATCCAATAACATTAGAGCAGTGAACTCCGCATATTGTTTGGTTTTATACTTAAACATATAGTTATCCAACCAACCAAATAACTCCTTATGCTCATCATCTGTTAAAAATGGACGATTGACGGTAAATCTCGGCTTGCCATAATCACTTTGATATTTGACTGGTCCTTTATAGAATGGCTCAATGAAGTAATGGTCTTGTCCACCATAGCTCTTTGTCTCAACCAACAAACCTATTTTATCAATACTATGGTTTTTGCAGAGATATTGGTAAAAATCGAAAGCCTTTCGATTTTGCAATCCTTTCGTGTAGTCCATAATGTATTGTAGGATAGATATGTTGATGTTTTTCAGTGAGCTTTTGTCAGCATTTCCGCTGAGTAGAATTGCGATGTCCTCGCTAGATTCAAAGACATCCACAAGATTGATGACATCTTTTTCTGCCATAAGTGCGAATATACTATCTCCTGCACTGGAATGTTTATAGAACTTTTCATCTGAAAAGGCTTCTAAATATGATAATCCGGTAAGGGCATCATATTTTAGGATATACTTCATAATCTGCTCTTTAGACATATTGAAACATTTATATAGTAGGTACTTATCAAAGAAATATCGATAATCCTCAGAGGATAGTTGGCTAGACAACATAACCCATCTTTCATCTAGAATATCAAAATAGAATATTTCATCAGGCAATTTCATTTCTCTGCCGTAACCTTGAATACCCTTTGGGCGAGCCATCCTGTATAGCCAAAGATATGTTTGGGGATTTGAAAGTCTTATGGTATTTTTAATAGCGTCATAAATACCTTCATTGCCACTGACTTTGATTGCAAATTTCTCGTACTTTTCCAAGAGCCATTTCAAATGCTCGTATACATATTTTGAATGAGTTCTTTCGCTGTTCAAAAAAACCTCACACATATGTATAGCGATTTTGTGGGCGACGATGGAATATACATCAATTGTATCGTTGGTTACTCTATTTCTTATTGCTACGCTGTTTAGGTAAAGAATGTCCTCGGCTGAATAACCATTTGCTAACAATACCTTATGATGCTTATTGCCTTCTTTAATAAATGACACAGGCAATTCAGCGAAAGCGCGAAATAAAGCAATATCCTTTGTTCTTATATTTTTTAACCAAGAGCCTTGACGAAGTTTTTTAATGAGCCAACAGAATATACCCGTATTTTCATCTATCCTAATTGCACTCCTTGTGCCTAGCAGCTTAATAAGCTGGGGCTTAAAAATTGTAAAAGCCTCTTCAAAGTCATCGAGCAAAGACATAACAAAGATTAAATCCTCGGCACTGGCATAATTGGTGGTTGTGAGGTCATAGAGCAATCCTCGTACATCTTTTTCACCTTTTCCAAAGATATATAAAGCTCCTTTAAGATATAAATCCTTTTCAGCAAGGCTAGTTATTTTCCGAAGGAAATCTTCTTTTTGCCTACCGACAAACATATCGTCTGTTAAAATATCCTTTGAGAATGCCATAGCCAGCATAATTGCTCTAATATCAGAAATATCAGAACCAAAACGCTCCTCATATCTTTCGAGTAACTCACCAAAGTAGCGGAAACCATAGTTGTTACGAATATTATCGTCGAAGGTTTCTTTATACCAAAGATGAGCCGATTTAAGATGAATCAACGTTGGCTCTGAGTTGCCACCTACTATAAACTCGATGATTTCATTAAAGAGTTTAATATTAACTTTGCCATTAAAAGTACTGAAGTGAAGTTTTTTCTCATTGTTTTTTCTCATTTTATTTCCTCCTAATATTGTTTTGATTTGAAATTTGGGTTGAATTTATGAGCTTCCTATACCCAAGCCAAACAAGCCATTCTTTCTCGAAGGTTTCGATTAAGAATTCAACAATCTGGGCATCATCCCAGTTTGAAGCTCTCGATAACTTTATGTAGGTATTTATTACTTTGCGGAGTTTGCGCTTGTATCTCCACTTTTTAGTGGAGTTTAACACGTACTCCATCGCCTCATCATTCGACATCTCGTAATTAAAGTGCTGGATTCCCGAGTGAGTCGGAGAGCTACGCTTTGTATAATTATCAAACCTGCTGACTTTACTAGACTTACCTGACTTATAAAACTTATCAGCTTTGACTGTGCAATCATCTGCATCTTTACAAGGAGGATGGCTTCTCTGCTTGAAACCAAACTTAGAAAATATTTGGTCGCTAGGCTTTTTGTCATCATACAATTCGTTATCACACCACTCATTATCCAGCCATTCATCAAAGCAAGCTGGGGTCATACCGTAGAACCTGCTGTCGTAATGGTCACGAGCCCATTGTTTGAGATAGAGCAGGTAGTTGCTCCACTGGGATTTCATCAACTCATTGCGCTTTTCATCTTGATTTTTGGTGTTTGTTTCTGCGTTTAGTCCCACGTTTGTTTCTGTTTTTAATTCTGCGTTTGACAGTGTGTTCATTTCTGCAATTCTTTCGCTCATTTTTTGTACCTCCGCATATAATAATTTTTAGTTACCTTTAATAATGTTTGGGTGTCTAAACTGACATCGACTGACTTAATATTAGCTGCCAAAAACAGACAACAACTCATTCCCAATCAATTACAAACGATTAGAAAAAAATAAAAGCGGGAATGGCAGCCCATAAGGGTTTAATCCATTCCCGCATTGTTATTGCGCTTTGATATTATGTTTTTATACTGTGCCTAATTTCCTGATTTTGCTTTCTTGACATTACTTCCTTGATTTTCGCACTTTCTATTCTTCGATCTTCCTAGCTTCTAAATTACGAATGGTATTGTTTGAAATCATCAACAATGCCTTCGGATAGCCTATTCGATAAAAAGTACCTGTGTCTTCCCAAGCACCTTCTTTGTCAGCCAGCACACGGGTTAGTTGATGGTTTTTAAGAACTTTGTCAACAGAGTGTTCTCCGTCTTTTTTATGAGTTGTTGTAGCCTCAAGCAAAAGATTCCAATGCCATAGGTCAATCTCAGCACGAGGAGATTTATACTTTGTGGACCTATGCCAAATATCATACCCGTTTCTGCGTAAATCTTCTGATTTAACTGCAAGTTCATATAAGCTACCTTTTAAACCTTCGTTAGTATATAGCTCACTTGCAATGCTTTCTAGGTCAATCAGCAACCTAGTATATAAAAGCGGGCTGATTACACTAAAGTTAAACTCTTTGAAGAAGTTGACAAAAGATTCATAGGAGTTTGAGTATGCAAGACCATCCAAAGCCTTATCGAGTTTTTGAGACATATCCTCATTGCTTTTTAAGTCCACAAACAAAAAGCCTGTGTGATATAGATAACGGACAATATGAATTAAATCTTCTATGCCAATGTTTTTATGAATATCTCTCGCCATATCATTAACAATTTTATTTGCTAATCCAATCAGAGATTGAGATAATGGTAGTCCCTTGGTGTTGGTAAATTCTTGTCTGCCAATCTGCGAACCGGTGAACCTCTTCATAGATATTTGGTCATTAAGAGTATAAGCGATAATATCTAGTACACTGATGTACTGCTCTGGTGTTAATGCCATATCTCGTTCTGTATGGTAGTAATTTGCACTAGCAACAGCGTTATCCCTAAACGCATCAAGCATATATTCCCTATTGATAATAAACTCCATACCCTCAGGAACATCTTTCAAGCGATAAAAATCCTCAACATCCTGTTCTGTCGGTTCATAGTCTTCACCATAAGCCAAAAGGCGACCTGAAAAATGAAGATATTCTTCAAAAGAAAGGGGGAACAGCTCAACTGTATGAGAACGACCACCACCTAATTTCTCACCGCTTAATTGCTTTAATGCTCCGTAGGATGAGCTGGTTATCACAATCTTTTTGCCTTTATCAGCTGCTAACTGAAAAGCATTACCCATAAATAGGTCAAAGCTATCAAGATAGCATATCTCATCAAACAAAAGCAAACTTTCTTCTCTGTCAAGTAAATCCTCTGCTTGTTCATAGGTTAGTTCTTTATCTCTGAAATTGTGATAATGTCCATCATAATTTTGAGCCAACTGCTTTAAAATCTCTGTCTTGCCTGTTTTGCGTAAACCGACCAAAACAATAACAACAAAAGCTCTTATCTTCATTGCTTTTTCTATTTCGTGATATGCTTTGCGGTGTTTTATTTCTTTCATTTTCAACTTTGTCACCTCCGTTATTTTTTGATAATTGCGTTTATCTCATTTGCCTTTAATTCATCATTTGTTTCTGTTAAGACTATTTTTTATGGACAAAGACAATCCTTTGACCTTTAAGTTGCATCTTGGTATCTTTCATAAATTATACCACCAAAAGCGACGCATTGCAATAAAAAAGCAGAAGTGAATACCGAAAGTTGAAAATCGGTGTAATTCTTCCTGCGGTTTTTGTTGGTATAAGTGGGTATAAGTAAGATTGCTATTTTTAAGTAATGTTATGTGTGCATAAATGCACACATAGATGCTCCATCGTACAATAAATACTTTATATACTTTGGTTGAATAATTCTAGACTTGAAAGAATGTGGACGATGGTTTTATCATCAGCATAAGTCAACACCAGCTAACACTGATATCTTTGTTCTGGCTGGCGTAAACTTATCAGCCAACCCGCTCACAAGCAACTTTATAATCTATAATGGAACATAATATAATCTGAAAAATAATATGAACCTATCATACCATAAATTTCCATATTTGTCAAGATAAAAAGGTTCAATCTAAAAAAACAATATCTTTCTTGATGAACGAACACCAAACAAAAACCACTAGCCAACAAACTTTGGGAAGTTAGTTTATGCAAGTGGTTTTTGCGAGTGAAATAATGAGTGAAATAATGAGTGAAATATTAAGTGGATACGTCTCTTACAAACGAAACGAAACATTAAAACGAAACATTAAATAGTGAGAAAATAATAAATCTCAAAATCTTAAAATTTCAATCTATCTTCCATTCACAGCATCTTTCAATCCTTTACCTGCACTAAATTTAGCAGATTTAGAAGCTGGGATAGTCATTGCTTTGCCTGTTTGTGGGTTTCTTCCTTCTCTTTCGGCTCTATTGGTTGCTTCAAATGTACCAAAACCTACGATTTGCACTTTACCGCCCTTTGCTAATTCATCTGTAATTACATTTACAATGGCATCCAAGGTTTGTTCTGTGTCCTTTTTTGTCATTAGTGTTTTTGATGCAATTGCTGATACTAAGTCTGATTTGTTCATTTAGTAATCCTCCTGAGATTCCCTTAAATATTTTCTTGAATTTAGGGTTTTGATTCTGATATGTTACTCTTGATTTTCAACATACCATATATAAAATATACCCTTACAAGGGATTTGTCAAGCATTTTTCAACAAAAAGTTTATATTAGATGTGGCTGGGAGTTAAGTTTAGGCTTGGCGGGAGAAATTCTTAGGTATGTTTTGAGATTAGGGTTGAGTGAAGTTTGTAGATGGACAAATAAAAAAGACGGTCGCATTATGATGAAATGCGACCGCTGTGGTTTTCTTGGTTGTTGATGACTTTGATGGGTGCTGTTTGATTATGTTGTTCTCTAATTGTAATGCTTTTACTAGGCTGACGTTTACGAATTAACTAACCCTATCTAGTCAATCTCTCTTGCAACGATAGACCAGCGTAGAGCGGGCTGGTATGCCGAACAGGTCACAAGGGTCAAAATATTGAAATGACTATGGTCTAGGTTGGATAAGTCGTTTTCGGAGATTTGTCTTACGCTGACAACCTCATAAACCCTTACACCCAAAGTAGTTTCATATATTATGATGTCGCCGTATTGCAGAGTCCATATGTCGGCAAAGAAACTGCCTTGTCCTCGGTTGTGTGAAGCCAATGAAACATTACCGTCCCATTGACTTGTGCCTGTAAAATGACCAACATAATTATTGAGAGTAGGCAAATCTACCCCTGAACGTACAGAGGCTGTGCGATTGTTAAGGGCTGGTATTGTAATTCTGCCGATTGTGCCATCTTCAAAGGGAGTTACGATAGTTATGCGGTTGTTGTTTTGGGTTGCTGTGATGTTTACCAATGGTTGTGTCGATAGATGTGCCGATGGTTGTGCTTGAGATTGCATTGGCTGTTGTGTTATGGATTGAGTAGCGGATAGAGATTGCTGATGAGGTGATGGTGTATGAACATTTGCATTCACTACCATATTTATATTTCCTAATCCGCTCGTGCTTCCTGCCACGCTTGTACTTGCCAAAAACCCGCCGTTAGGCGAACCAGTTGCTTGAACATTTACTCCCGTTTCACCTGGCAGCAATGCAAAAACTGAACTTTCGACCTGAACAGCACGGCTGGCATTAGGGTTATTATTATATTGCGGAGCAAAAGGGTTTACTTGCCCTGTCGGAAATTCCCCGCTATAAAACCCTGTAATAGTTCCGTTGACTGGCGGAAGATGTGCTGCTTGTCTATCCCTGCGGACATTCTGTGTATGTTGGGGTGATGCATTGGATGATGTAGGTCGCCCCCATTGGTCATATGGGAAAGTAGATTGAAATTGGTATTGTGGTGCGTGGTATGTTGGATTGTGTTGCCAATTCCAAGTATCTGCTTGTACTTTTGCTACTGGAAAGAGCAACAGCAATAGCATAAAAGCAACCCCGAGAGCTACCGCTGTTGTCGAAGTAATTGCTGTTCTTTTTGTAGTTGTTGTTTTCCTTAAAGCTAATGCTTTACTCTCGATTATTGATTTAATTGATGATTTTGTACTTTGCTTTGCGAAAAACCCCTTTTCTGCAAGACTTGCCGAAAGATATATTGTACTGTTTTTTACCTGTTTTGTTAAAAACATTTTTATTACCTCCAAATATTCATTTTTTATGTCTATTCTTTTATATCTATTATCTGACGTTTTATTACGTATCGCTTTAATCAAGTACACCACTTTCATCAAATGTGCCACTCTCATCAAACATCTCATCCTCATCATCAGAGAAATTTACCTCAAACTCGTAGATAGGTGTGTTCAAAGCACTATCAGGAACTCGATGGATGGCCTCTTTGTCGTAAAGAATGACCCTTAAATTCTTACCAATGAGCTTTGATACTGTTTTCTTTGCAATCTGAATAATATACCTATCCATCTTTGCAGGAGAGCGACTTGCTGTATCATTCAACAGAATGATAGGCTCTGGGTCATTAGGGTTAAGTTTGATTTTACCAGCTTTAACAATCTCTCTTGGACTATTGATGTTATAGATGGTTACACTATGGCTTCTAAAACTCTTGGCTAAGAAAAAGCCGCCTACTGCAATCACGCCGAAAGCAATTACGATGCCGATAGCGGCAAGGATTGTGCTGACAACATCATTTGCACCCCAAGAAGTGCCTATTTGATGATTTTCTGAGGTTGATGGTGTGGTTGTGTTAGGGTTTGAATTGGGGCTTTCGGTTGAATTAGAACCTAGACTTGAACCTGAACCTTGACCATCGCCGTTGGCGTTTCCCAAAGGCGTGCCACTACCGCCACCGCCATTTCCATTTCCACTGCTGTTACTGCTGTTGCCTATGCCTCCATTGGTTGTTCCATTCGACCCATCCAACCAAACCTCCACAATAGGCTCTCCATAAAATACTGCTGTAAACAGTGTCATACCCTGAGCGACCCTAAACACATTTCCGACAAACTCTGCTGTTGTTGTATAACCTGTGGTGCGGGTTTGGGTTACTTGGGCAGAGTATGTAGCGTTAGCGGTATAGCTTGAAGGCATAGGATGCCCGTCAATAAACGATGTACCAACAGACTGCCAATCCACACTTGTTAGGGTAAATATTGTGCCACCATCTTCAATAGTGCGGGGAATAAAGGAGTTATCGGGGCTTGATAGGTGAGGGAAGGTTCGTTGTCTTGTAGCTGTGGTGGTATGCCGTGCTGTTCCTGCTGCTGTACTGGTTATTGAATGGATGTCTAATGTTAAAGTACCAGCAAAGCCATCCCTTTCATACCAAATCTCCTGTTCAAGATTAGCCAAAATATCACTCAAATCTTGGGTTCGGGTTTCAATAGTAACGGTTTCCCGTACCTCTTTAAAAGACTCACTTGTGGTAGGCTGTTGTATTACATATGCAAAAGTAAAACTTTGTCCAAACATCTCGAAGCTAGATGTTGATATAACAGCAGGATTTACATCAGGTGGCAGAGCATAGGTTTTTCGTATTGCATTAAATCCATTCATAGGTTCATTAACGACACTTATAGGATGCCAAACCCAAGGTGTTTCTTCGGTTATAGTTAAAGTTTGCTGTGAGTATTCGTTGCCACCTCCACCTCCATCCTCCCCATTTTGCTGTTCGGGCTGTGCATTTAAAGATGTGTCTATGGTTAAGACTGTGCCTATATCTGATGCAAAGGTAATGACTTGCGTACCTAACGCAACAAAGAAAAGTACCGCTATCAAAACAATAGCGGCATTCCATAAATATTTCAATTCCTTATTGTTTTTGAAAACAATCTCATCATTCATAATAAAATATTCTCCTATCTAATTTAGTAATCTTGTAGCTGCAGTTGCACATCCCTTTACCTATGCACACCTATACAAATATTCAGCTTGCGTTATTGTTTTGATTGTCTTTGTCCTTACCCTTGTTCTTATCATTATGCTTCTCACCAGAAGTCGCCTGCGACCTAGGCCTTTCTTGATATACACCAAAGTCCTCAAATCCTAAAAAGCCATTGGTTGGCAGGTCTAATCCATCATTAAAAAAGCGACCTTTGGGTGTTTTGCTCCCATTATCGCTATTTCTTACCATTGGCTGATTGTTTATAGGATTATCAAAATAGCAAGTATAGACGTGACCTATTTTAAAAACAACCTTTTTAGGCAGAATAAAATATGCACTACCACCATTGTCTACATCAACCAATTCTATACGCCTATATCTACCAAAGAACTTAGGAGCAACACTGACACATACTCCCAATACCTCAAATATAAGACCTTTGCGTATTTTGCTCCTTAAAAAGAAACCCTTGGCTATAAAGGACACCCCCAAAATGGCTGATAACCACAGCATTACCAAGTCATCGGTTGCCACCGATACTACGATACCAACAAACAAACAACCTGCACCGCCAACGAATAGGATTAACAGCCTTTTGAAGATTGGTTTTGGAATGGTTATGGTGGGCACTTCTGTCGTTTCTGACATTTCTGCTGCCATTTCTGTATCTGCCATTTCTGTTTCTTTTACTGCTGACACCGACACCATCAAAACATCTGTTTCATTTTCGCTCATACGTAGGACACCTCGCCTTCATTTGTATTTCTCGTAGCCGATATTTCCGTGACATAAAACTTATAAAAGTCCACCTTATTTCCCGCAGTATAAAACCACCACTTATCGGCAAGTTCTTTTAATGGATTTTCAAGAGATAGAAGGTTTAACACTTCCTGTTCATCAATAGGACTTTTAACCATCCCATCCAGCCACTTGGTGTTACCAGCAGAAAACATAAGCCAATAAGTTAACTCATAATGGGTTTCTTTCACGGCAATAATGTCAGATGATGCAATAATAATATCTTGTTTGTCCATCGCCAAAATGCCGCCTATGTATTCATCTAGGCAGTAATCAAGCCTTTGTTTCAAACTCCAAAGTAGTTCTATATATTTTTTGTCCATATAATGCTCCTTTTCCATCATAGATTTGCGGAAAATAATGCGGCATTCAGCCGCAAGGTAATCCGCATTTATTATTTAAACTTATACCCAAGCCTAAGACCATCAATATTACACCTCTTATCACTATCCATCACTATCCATCCCCATCCCCATCATTATTACCTATCTACAACCACGCTTAAAGTAGTGCCATCACTTCTGATTACAATGCTCCCATTCAAATCTGTCCTAAAAGTATGCACACCAGCATTTGACAGCCTCCGCAAAGTATCTTGGGATAAGAAGCTATTATTATCGCCTGCGGATATAACAGCAATAGATGGATTTACTGCATCTAAAAATCCGCTTGTTGTTGCAGATGATGCACCGTGGCGGGCTACCTTTAATACATCAGATGAAAGTCTTGTTGTGCTATCAAGCAGATTAGCTTCAATCTCTCTCATAGCATCACCCATCAATAAAAAACTGGTTGAGCCAAACTCTATCCTCATTACAATAGAGTAGTTGGCTCTATTGTCCCATTCATCATAAACATTAGGTGATAGGATGGTTATATTGGCATCCCCAAGAGTAAATGTATCTCCTGCAAATGGAACATACACGTCAGCCCCAGAGTTTTCTGTGGCGAAAAGCAAGTCATTATAGGCTGGGGTATCGTGATAAGTCATAGGCAATAAGATATTTCGGGTGGTTATACGCCGCAATACATCAGGCAACCCTCCCACGTGGTCGGTGAATGGATGGGTTGCTACTACATAATCTAATATTGTGATGCCTTGGTTTCGTATATATGAAAATACTACTGTACCCATTTCTTCCGGACCACCATCAACGAGCATAGCATAATCGCCTTGTATGACCAAGATAGCATCACCTTCACCGACATCTATAAAATGTATGGATAGTAAATCACTATCACTAGGGCTAGACTCTTGATATTCTGCACCTTCTCTTATCTGAACCTCAATACCTAATAGCTCAATATCGGGATTTTGCACCTGTCTAGCACAACCTGTAAATAATAAAGCCAGTAATGCCAGCAATAAAGCCGGCATTACTGGTACAGTTGACCAAAAATTCTTGGTTTGCATAAAGTTCCTCCTTATAAATTTTTCAAGCCTCTAAATATTTCGCTTTACAATACGGGATATAATCCCTAGGGCAGTGCCGCTTTCCTCGTCAATCTTGGTTACCACAAACAAAACATCATCACCACGACCGGGCTTGCGATTATCAAAACATCTATGGGATATTGCTCTTACGCCATCCACAAGCGAGATAAACATAACCCCTTGACGAATATCTGTGATTTTACCCATACAGTTGGTTTGTGGCTTTAAAGTCATTAGCCTGTCACGGGTTGTATCAACAGTCAATGAGCGTATATCGGCTCTTATGCCTAAACTTTCGGGAGAATCGCCATTAACACGTGTTACTCTCACTTGAACAATATCACCCACGGAATATCTATCCCTTGCATCCCCTAAATAACCCCAGCTTAAATCACGATTGCGAATAGAAGTTTCTACGCCAAATACCTCTACCCGTATAGCCATTTGACTAACCGCTGTAACACGAGCTTCTACAACACGGTCGGGATAGACTTGAGGTTTTCCGTTTGATGTGTTGAGAAAGTAGTAACGGCGGCGCAATCTAAGCATTGCTGATTTACGGCTTGCAACAGCAACACGTTCTTTTCCGCTTCCTGCTATGCCTCTTACAACAAAGTCAATCTCTGCACCCATCATACGATTAAGGATACGAGCTAAACGGTCTTTGTAAACAACCTCACGCTCCCCAACTGGACGTTCTAGTGCAATCATCATTTCACCAATAGGAATAACAATCCTTTGACCTTTATAGTCGATAACAGCAGTTACATTGCCGTTTTCGATATTCTCAACCTTACCCAGTATACCTGTTAGATGAGTGCCGCTAACGTGGGAGTTTTTTATCTCGTGCCATATGGCATCTGTCCTGTCTTTTTCAGTAAAGGCTTCACCGCCGACCTCTAAGGTTAGGATTGAGGGTGAGGGTGATTGGGTTGGGTTTGTAGAGCGTGTGTTGGTTCTATTAGGGGTTGCATTGGGGTTGTGAGTTAATTCGCTTTGGGATTGTACTTGGTCTTGGTCTGAGGTTTGGTTTAGTCTTGATATTGAAATTGGGTCTGATTCCGATAATCCTTTTGCTTCATCTGATGGGTCTGTATCTGTTAAGTCATCATCTGATGAATGTTCCTTATCAAAATCGGAGTAATTACCGTGGCTTGCATCCTCATCACCGTTTTTGGTATTGGTATGGGAAGTTTTTGCCCTGCTTCGTTTTTGCTTCGGAGTAGGGTTGGGTTCAAAGTCAGGTTCTGAGCCGAAATCGCCAAAGATATCATCACCAAAGTCGGTATCAGAGAAGTCGTCGGATTCATCAGCTTCATCAGCAAGATTGTCATCTGTTCCTACTCCTACTCCTACTTCAACTCCTAATTCCAATTCTCCATAGGCAAAGCCATCACCAAAGTCTTCTTCATTGATAGCCTCGATGTTTACATCATCTGATGTATCGCCGAATATATCACCAGTTATTTCTTCGTATGTTGCATCAGAGCTTGAACCGAGTGTTGCGTTGTCTTTTTGGGCTTTATCAGCATCTTGATTTTCGGCATCGTTCTCTTGAATTGCTTCAATATCTCCCAAACCTCCCGAATTTCCCAAATCTTCTGAATCTCCCAAACCTTTTAAATCCACTAAATTTTCCTGAGCCACATTCGCATTCATAACCTCTGTTTCTGCTTCAACTTTTGTCATTCCAACTTTTCTTTTAGCCATAATATTACCTCCTGTGATTTGTACGACGAAGCATTGCTCGTCTTTTTGAATTAAAAAATGACCCGCTCTTATAAGGAAAACCCTTTGGAGTAAGCCATTGTTTCTGTTTACAACTATTCAATTGTATAGGTTGCTTTCTGCTGGCATCTCGTTTAATGCCAGCATTCTTACTTGACATAAAGTACCTCTTTTCTGTGAAAATCTTATTCTTGAATGTTCCATTGAACATTCCACTGAACATTCTGTGCTATATAAACCACACGAGTGGTCCATTTTTATGGAATGTTCTTTTTGGACTTGACATTTTTATTAGCGGGTTTCTGCTATGTATTTCTGCACAACTATTTATAAATCCGCAAGCAAATCTTCAATCCCAATCTGCTCGTGGGATTTTTTGGTGGGGCTGTTCCTTTGGTTTCCAAGTGACGATACAGTTGCAGTTGCACTTACCACTGGATTTTCGTTGCCTAAAACCTTTTGTGGCTTTTGTGGTGATGGCATCGGCGGAATATCGGATATGGATAGTTGGGTTTTAGTGTTTGATTTGTTTGTTTTGACGGGCTCTATAACGGAAGGGTCAAGAGAAGTTTCTATGTGTTCTGAAAAGGATATTTCTGCCAAGTCATCCACTTTTAAAGCACCCTCTAACTTTCCACCCACCTCGGCACTCTTAACCTTATTGCGTGCCCTTGCCTTTACTTTTGGTATAATTTTATATTGTGAATAAGCAACACTCCTTTCATCGATAGTATTTTCAATAGTGTTTTCAGATGCAGCAGAGGGTTTGACAAGTTTGCCTTTATCACCAGTGGGGTTTTCATTTCCAGTTAAACCATCATCAACCATCCGCCAATTCGGAACATAATCCCTAGCATTGCAATCTCTTAACTTTTTAGCCTCGGGGTGTTTGGTATAATCAAATTTCTTAACCTTTAACACCTTTTGACCACGGAATATAACAAGGGCATCATCTCGGGGAAGGCGTAACACCTCATCGGGAGTTAAGAGCTTTCTTTTACCGATAGATGATGTTTCTCTTTGGGATGGAACATAGTTGCTAAATCGCAGGGAGCGCATTTCTTTTGCTGTGCTTTCCACTCCTATGGTTACTTCTCCTGTGCGGTCTGATATAAACTTTGCAGTTAATTCGTCAGTGCAACCAAGGAATAACTGGGTATCACAATTCCCTATTATTTCCAACCATTGGTTATCAGGGTATCGGTTTTGCATTTGCGCTATGTTTTGAAATATAACCGACATACTGATTTTGCGGCTTCGCACTGTTGAGATTTTCTTGGTTAAGTCGGGAATAACGCCGATGTTTGCTAGTTCGTCTGCCAGTAGATGTACAGGCAAAGGCAGACATTGATTGGGCTGACTATCGGCAAAGCGCACTAGCTTTATAAACATAAAGGATAAAAAAAGCGAACTCAAGAAGTCAAAAGTTGAATCTTGGTCGCTTGTTATGCAAAAGTATGCGCATTTTTGTTTGCCAGGCAAGGTTAGGTCTATACCATTACTATGACTGGTTATCATTCGTAAGGCTTCAATCTGAAAAACCTGTATACGATTAGCAAGACCGATAATAATACCTGATTGTACACTATCACTTGCTTGCTGGAATATTTCAAATGGTGCTTTTGCTGAATGTCCGAAGGGTAGAGCAGAAAAGGCTGCTCTTAATGTTGTGCCGCCGCTTCCGCTTAGACCACTGCCACTACCACTACCAACACCGCCGATACTATTGCTTCCACTTCCACTACCTCCGCCGCTGGAAGCAATATTTGCAAGCATCTTATAAACTTCTCCAATGTTTCTGTTTTCTTCGGGGTATACTTGTACAACGTATAAACACAAGGCTTTAAGTAAAGCTATTGCACCAGTATCCCAAAAGGGGTCCATCTTGCCGTTAAGGAGAGTATTGCGTATAACTACATCACAAAAGATTTGAGCCATAAGTTCTTGGTTATCGCCTTCTATTTCTCGTAAGCAGTTCCAACTGTCAGAGTTTTCGGGGGAGATTAAGTTAAAAACTCTTACTATATAGCCATTATTCCGCAGGTATTCTGCGGTACTTGCGTATAGCTCACTTTTTGGGTCTGTTACAATAAGTGAATCCCCTCGGCGTACACTTTGGAACACCATATTTCTAACATAGGCACGGGATTTCATAGAGCCAGCAGCACCATACACGGCTACGTTTCGGTTCATCATAGTATCTTCGGGGACGCAGACTACCCCAGAGCCTTTGATGCCTATACTACTGGTGAGATTGTTTGTAAAACCTTTTATTATTCCCTTTGACTTGTTTGTTGTTTTACCTATTGATTTCGTCTTACCACTATCAAGCTCACCCAAGATAGTTCCTCTAACACGCTTTAAGTCATTTGTAACTTCTAGCTCATTACGCAATTCATCATCAGTCATCCAGCCCGCTGTTCCGTATGTGCCTTTGTCGGAATATACAAAGTTACGCTCATTATCCATTACTCCTGAAACAGAGCTATTCTTTTTAAGGAATATTATGATAAGTCCTGCGAGTATGGCGATAACTACGAATCCATAGAGATTATATGGTGTGTTGAGTAATGCAGTAAGAGCGTGAAGCGGATGACCTATATTGAGAGACGCAGACTGAGTGATGGTAGATGTAGGTTGAGTTATATCGGTAGCCGTCCACGTTTCCGAGGTTGCTCCTGACACCAAACCATCCAATCCGCTCAATCCACTTAAACCATTAAATCCCTGTGCAAAACCTCCATCACCACCAAGCCAGTTAAAAAGTGCTTGAATTAGTTGGGATGCTACACCGACGCTATAAGCAACCAAGATGAGAATTAGTAGCCCTCCAATAATATATTTGGTTTTTCTTTTTTTGTTCACTTAACATTAACACCATCCTTTAACATCCAAAACATTTAATAACATTTAATAACATCCAATAACATTTAACATTAAAACATTTTATTTTTGTGAAATAAAAATAGCCGCAGACTAACTGCGGCTAGGGACGCATCAAATAAGACAATAAAACAAAGCAACTTAACATTTACTTAACAACTACTCCCGAACCAAGATACTAACAATCTCCCCAACATATATAGTGTGATAATCCTTTTCGGGATATACCTTTACCATCAAATCCTTGTCCAAGAAGCCTTCTTCTAGTATTGGTGCTTGATATAGCTTCTTGCAGACAAACACCATTTTTGCTTCTTTGAAGTAGGTTGTACCTTGGTCAAACACAGGGGTTAGCCCTTCCTTTGCAACCTTATCCTCATCACGACCTGATGTTTTGCCTATATACGCCTTTGCGTCTCTGAAGCTATCGGGCAGGACAGATATAGTGAACATATCATTACTGTTCATAAACCCAAATGTATGTCTTTGTGGGCGTACATAGGCAATGAATGTCGCTCTGCCGCCGCCAACACCCCATAGTGAGCCTATATGACCCCAAGATATTGTCATAGTGTTAAAACCATTTTCTTCATTGCCTGCGGTTATCAACGGCCATTCTTCTGAAAGGGTTGTTATTGGGTTAAGGTGCAGGTCTTTTGGGTCTAGTGATTTAAAGCTCATAGTGGTTTACCTCCTAATATAATAATAATAATAATAATAATAATAATTAGAATTGGCGAACAATGCCTTCATTGTATATGTATGTAATGACAGAATAGCAGATTATGTATCGCAAGCCTTAATCATCAAATCTCCAAGGCGGCAAAGACCAAGGTGGAAATCCATCATCACGTGCAATTTCAACAAACAAAAGAGGTGCAATCTCTGCTGATAAATCATCTACAAATCCGACATATCTTCGTTGCCCCTCTGCATCTAAAAATGATATAGCCCAATTAGGCCACGCTCCACGACTGATGTGGTTAAGGAAAACAACTGCGTGGTTCTGCGGTAAAGTATCTAATGAAAACAAAACATCGCCAGGCACAAAATAGAAATCAAGGCAACAGTCGCAGATTTTATCTTCGATTGCTAGAAATTCAAAGCCGATAAGAGATTCTCCTATTACCCAAAAAGCTATATCTGCTCCATTATTTGTATAGGAGTGTTTAGAGTGTTCGTCAATGGTATAAATGTATTCAAACCCTCTTAATAAATCATCCCTCGCAATACCTATGCTAACATAGCTTTCAAAGGTTGAATGTCTTTGTGAAAACTCTTCTCGCCATTGTTGTTGGTGTGCTTGCTCTGATGTTGGCGATAATGACGATAATGTGTTTCCTTCAAGTTCTGTGTTTGTTTCGGTGGTTTCGTATTCATTTTCTTTGGTGTCGTCACCTTCGGTAAAGAAACCTTCTTGTGTTTCGATGTTATGAGAAGGTTGTGGGGGTTGACTATTACACGCTACTAATGTCAAAAGAAGCAAAAGAATGAGAAGTATTAAGGAACCTAATCACTTTGCTTTTCATAAATAAAAACACACCCTCTCAATCGCACTACTTCTTAACATTCTTAGGTGCTTCATAAACAACACCATCTTGATTTTTCTTTACCCTTACAGCCGACCATTCATCATTAAGAGCAACTTGTGATACGGGATGATACCCTTTATCAAGTAGCGAACTCCAAAGACTATCACGGTTTATATCATAAACCTTTTTACCTTTTGATTTTGGGTAGGAAACCCAAAGCAAGCCATTGTCTTCGAGATATTCTATTGCTTGTGGAAAGCGGTTGATAAACTGCTCTTGGCTTTCTACAAAGAGATGTATGAAATCTGCCAGTCCTGCCTGACCCTCGTTTTGCCAATGTAGTTCTTCAAATTTAGGATAGTCAGAAGGTGCGTTAAGAACCATTGCCACACTAGCGGGCTTTACCCGCATCTTTTTGAATATTGAATTATCCATTATGGTTACATCCCCCTTTGTTATCGATATCGGGCTTGATGGAGACTTACTTGGATTTACTTGGTGTTTTATCTAATGACCTTAATAAAGCCAACAGCCTAACTAGCCTAATATACTCAATGCTTCAACAAACTCAATATACCACAAAGCAATCTCCACTGCAAGAATACGATTTTTTGTAAGTGTTAAAATGCTTAAAGTTTTTGTAAAGATTCGATTTTCGATTTTAGGATGTCTAGTTCATTACTAACATTATCAATACTATTGCTATTATCAATACTATCAATATCATAACCGTTCATCATCCGAATAAAAGATTGCGCTATACTAGGAGGAAACTGACCACCAGCTTGGTCTTTGATATATTCAAGTATTTCATCCTGTGCCCAAGGCTCTTTGTATGGTCGGCGCATTGCGCAAGCGACATAAACATCAGCCAGAGATACAACAAAAATGAAAGTTGGTAATTGTGTTGCAGGAATTTTCCAATATCCATTGCCATCCCATCGCTCGTGATGGTATTCACATACGAGAGCAGCCATTTCTTTAAGGGGATTTTGCAACCCACACAACATTCTTGCACCGATTGTTGTGTGGGTTTTCATAATCTCGTATTCATCCGAAGTTAGCTTCGAGGGTTTTAATAGTATTTCTTGGGGTATTGCTGCTTTACCTATGTCGTGAAGCACAGCCGCTTTATATATTAGTTGTGCTTGATATTGTGAATATCCAAGTTTCAAAGCGAATATTTTTGAGAGCTGTGCTACTATTATATCCTCGTGTTGTACTACTGTTGACATTGAACCTTCGTGTTGCGTCATCATTAAATATTCGTTTAGTATTTTGACTCCGTTTAGTATTTTAATCACCATCCTTATGTCTTGTCTTCTGAAAACAACCAATCCATTATCTTATCTAAACCAAGTGAAACAAAGTGAGCTTTATCTTCCCCTAAATATCTTTTAAGCATATCTAACTGAAAATCAAGAGCGATTACAACTCCTGACATATCATTAAAAGCCAATCCATTATGAAACTGGATAAGACGGGGAATATCAAGAAGGCAACAAAAAAGAACGGGGTTACCGTTCTGAGTTATCGCATCGTGTTCAATGGGGTGCTTTGGGTCTTTGGGGAGATAATTCCTAGACAAAGCAGAGTTAAGTTTGGATATTTTGGTACTATCACAAAGGATTTTTAATTGATTTTCTCCGTGGCTATCATTGGTAATATAGTAAAAAGGATGATATGTGCCATAGAGAAAATCAAAACCAGTGCTACGCTTCTCTTTTGGGATTAAATATTTCCCTAAAACGTCAAACCCATCCCCAATCATAATCCCTCCCGCTACCTTACCTTTGTATTGATGATAAAGCAGATTTCGGCAGATGTGATGGTGTATTTCTGCCTTATACCTTCCCTCTACTGCTATTACCCACTTAGATTCTATGCTTCCTGTATTGTAGATTGCATAGACATCAGTGGAAGTGAGTAGGGTTCCTATTGCGCGGGAACCTCGGATTGCATTGCTGCTTTGGTTCTTTTGCTCTCTGGATAGGTAGAATGATGATGAGGTTATTTGGGGTAAGGTTTTTTTGGGTGAAATTGTTTGAGTGGGCTTGGGTCTTGATTGGGTGAAGTTTGTGGCAAGGGCTATCGGAGATTGAATAGGCTTGGGCTTGGGTTGAGGTTGAGCTTCAAACTGATAAATCTTTGGCTTCGTGTCTTGAAATATCTCTATTCCAACATTGTGCATAATGGCACAAACCTCTGCTATGGAACGAAGCCTTAAACGCCTTTCATATCCCGACCTTACCTTGTTTGTTTCTACTGTGCCATCTAAAAATCCAGAAAACCTTTCGGGGTTATTAGTAAGTAATTTCTTTTTGCCCTTCGGTGTTAATCTATATCCCCTCAATCCTCCTGATGAAACCAGCTTGATTAGCCTATCACCGATAAGGGCTGAGACCAGCTTCTTTCCATAGTTTAGGGCAGGGATTATACGAGGGATGTTTGATGCTGGGTATTCACCTGATATTGCGATAATCTCCATCAGTAGCTGACCTTGGGCTTTTGGTTTTGGCTTGGATTTTGGGTTGGTTAGGGTTGGTGGGGTTGTTTGTGATAATAGGGGTGATGTTTGTGGTGGCAGTAGTGATTGTGGTGCGGGCTGTTGATTGGTTGTTTGTGGTTGCGTTTTATCTGTTGATGTTTGGTTTATTAATATTTCTGTTTCCGATGCTTCTGATATTGATGATGCTAATGATTGAAACAGATACTTGTCATCCATTTCTTTCACCTCCCATTTTCATTGATTGCAGTTACATAAATGTTGATATTGAACTTAGGTTACTTTATGAATTTAAATTGCTGCAATTAGCTAGAACTCTCATTTGACGGCTGTGAGGGGAGATATAGGGGAGCGACTATGAAGGTAAGATAGGCACGACTGTGAAAGGACAAAACATACGGTCAATACTTCTCCATAAAACTCACTTTTAATACGCTCTAAAATCAACACACTCATAAAACATAAAAGACCGAATAACCACAATAGTATGGTCTTTTGCAAAGGTCTTGGACTATTGAAACGTCCTAATTTTCAAGGCTTTGTTGGCGCTCTTGCTACCCTGCTAAAATTTCCAAGGAAATTTTTCAGTTTTAGCAGGGTATTTCATCCACATTTACATATGCCAAAATCCATTTTGGAAAGATGTCTTTTTTTATAATAAAAATGAGAGTCAAATCCTCATCAGAAATTTGGCTAGTGTTATAAATATCACAAAGTATTCCGTTATCATCCGTTAGCAAGAAAGTGTTGATTGTGTCAATTATTCCTTTGAGTTCGATATTGTCATAGTCCCTATAACGACCTTTTGCGATTAAGTCCTTATTGTAAATATGAACAATGCAGATAACGCAATTCTCGAATCGTTGAAAAGGTAAGTGCTTCGGTAGATGACTGCCATCTGCCGGCTCTTTTGCTTCGCTTTCGCCTGCAACAAATCTTTCGAGTGCTGTATGTAGTGGTGCTGTAATGAAGTCTGTTGGTTTTTTGTTTCTATTAGGCACTAAACAAGGGATTGTGATTTCTAATGTATCATCACTATCTCTGCTTACCGAGATACCAAGCTCATAAACAATGCCCTTAAACATATCATCTTTTGAGATGTCGGTCATATTATATGCAAGCTCCCTTAAATTCTTAGTGATATTCTCGGCTCTGATTACTGCATTTTGGATAATATTGCTGTAATTCTCAGGGTATCTTGTAACATCAACGCTTTGCAATGAAAGCATAGTTCGTTCAAGCTGACTGACTTCATCACTGGTTCTTTTGATTCTTTGCAGCAAAACTTTTTTATTCATAATATCAACTCCCATTTTGCTCTATAAAGACTGGGTACTCCATCGAAACGAAACACACTTTAAGCCTTGAAATAAGTAAGGTTTCCGCGAGGCTCTACAAGAGCAAACCTTACTGTGGCAGGAATTTTTAGCCGAAGCATTTGACTTTTGTCTTCGACTATGACCATCCGTTTGGTAAAGTCCACATAGTTTTCTGAGTTACGCTGAGCAGCTTGTTGCAACTCAAAGGTTGACGATACCATTGCTTCCATACCATATGCTACATAGATAACCTCATAATAATCACCGCTATGGGTTACAAATGACAATTGTGCTGGTGGTGATGCCTTTGAATAGGCTTTAACCTTTTCTAAAACATCACTTAACACACCCAAGGCAGCAGTCAAAGTTTTATCAGGTCGAAGGTCTTCGTCAATGCTTATATGCGTTCCGTCGAAACTTATGAAAAGACGTTGGTGTTTGATTAAATATTTTATGACTTTCTTATCTTTTGGAAAGAACTTATCGAGATGAATATATCTAATCATACCGTAGGTATCCATAAAGTCTAAAATATCCTCGGCTTTTCTGTTGAAATCTGTTCTGTCTCTTATTGAGTTCATATATTGCACATCCTTGTCAGTTCTTTTTTGTTTTGCACGCAATCTACTCGTAATCCACACATAGACGACACATAACACGCACGTAATCATCACGATAAAGAAACATAATTTTAATCAGTACATTAGATGCACGATAAACCCACGTTAGTTATATCCGTTTAAATTGGAAATAGTCCTATGCCTTTGCCGATAACTGCGCCAAAAACTGTGTGAAGTAGTAGAGCATACAGTCTTTCGGTTCGACACAAGACTTTTTCAAGTAAGAACACTATAAATCTTTACAATGACTTAATCTGTCCAAAGTCATATTTACACTTTACAGACACATCACCCCAACCTACCAACAACCCCCACCGCTTCTACCATCAACCTCTCGTGTTCCAACGCCACCTTCCTACGCTCAGCAATAGCCTGCAACTCCCTGCGGTCAGTTGTGATAAGTTCTAACTCCTTCGCACTAGGCTTAACCTCAACAGTTACATTGTTTTTGTTAGCACTTATCATTGCATTACCACGCTCAAAGTGAATAATGGCTTGGCGTTCGGATTCGGATAGACCAAGAATTTCTTGCACCCTATCAGCTTCATCATCTTCTAGGTTAAGGATAATCTTGGTCTTGCAATTATTTATGATTCCTTTACCATACTTACCATCCTCTAATGCAAAGAAGTCAGAAATGTCTTGTGTAGCACATATAGCAGAGCCACCATAACCACGAATGATTTTGAAGATTTCAAGAACAAACTCTGCTGCCATCCTGTTAGAGGATGCACCTATTAGCCGCCAAGTTTCATCAATGAAGATAGCTTTTTCTTTTGTTCTATCCTCTTTGCTTTTATCCCAAACAAAATCAAGAGCTACAAACATACCAACTGTTAAAAGGTCGCCTGTTAGCTCTGATATATCCATTACTACATATTTGTTGTCAAGGTTTACATTGGTTTGTTGGTTAAAAGTAGAAGCAGAGCCGTGGACAAGACGGTTTATTATGTTTGCCATTCGTTTGGTTTCTTCTTTTTCGATTAGTAGGTTGTACAGGTCGCCTAGTATTGGCATTTGTTTGAATTTGACTTTGCTTGATGTTGACTGAGTATGTTGGTTGGTGTATGGTGTATTATTGCTGTTGAATGGTTGTTCTATATTAGCTGATTGGCTGTTGTTGCTTACTTTGTATGACGCATCCTCCCACTCAACTAGGCTCTCATTATCGTGAGTAATACCAAAAGTATTATAGGTACGCACAATAGCCTCATCCAACAACTGCCTTTCCTCGTGGTTCATATCGGGTATGAGCAATGAGAAGAATATGTGCAGTCTATCAATCTTTGTTGCAAGTAATGACCTGTCAAGCACTACTTCATCTATTAGCTCAGTAGCTGCTGTGTCAACAGGTCTTATCTCCATTATGTTAATGCAATGTTTTGATGATGGAGATATTTGAATGAAGCTGCCTCCTATGGTGTTACAGGTACGATAGAACTCGTGCCCTTTGAGTGGTGCTAGGATAAAGACTTGTATACCTTTTCTTCTCATACGTGTAGCCATTAGCTGTAAGGCAAAAGATTTACCAGCACCAGACGTACCCAAGATTGACATATTTGCATTCTTATATACTTTACTATTAAAGATGTCAACCATTATTAGCGATTGGTTATGCTTGTTTACTCCTAGGAGTATTCCATTATCATCACACATCTCAAAGGAAGTTAGAGGATAACAGCTAGCTGCTCCTGATGTTAGCATATTTCTTCTTGACCATTTCTGTAATCTCTTTTCGATATGAGCAAGAGGTAATGAGGACAAAAAAGCATCCTCCATCCTAAAAGTACACATCTGAACAGACATATCCTGTGATACTAGCTTCTTTTGCATTTCTCTAACACGCCAGTCAAGAATTTCTTTTGTTGCTCCTGTTATAGTAACAAGCATATTTATATAATAGAAATCTTCATTGTTAGCTATACCTCTTTTCATATAGTAACCACCGTGTATAGAGCCAGCTAAATCTTCAAAGTCATCATTGGTATCAGAAGCATCCTTTATCTTGGATTTGTTCATACGTATATGACGACCTAGACTTTGAGATACTTTTTCTTTTGGTTCTTTTGATAGGTATATATCTATATCTATGCCTTCACCTGCATTAACAAGTAATGATACCCATCCTGCTTGTACTTGTGTTCTGAAACCGTGGGTTGGTACTATTAGATATGAAATGTATACTCCATCCATCTTGATGTAGTTTATTCGGGAGAAGTCGATGTACTTTGGTGCGGCGTATTCTATGGGTGGGATGTTGTTTATGATTGTTTGTATGTTGGTTTTGCTCGATTGACTGCTGGGTTTAGTGGAGTTTTTGTTATTGTGTTTGGTATTGCCTTTGGTTGAATATAAAGGTTTATGTGAAGATGTCTGCGAGTGCATATGTTCTATTTGGTTGCTACTGTTATTATTACTGTCATTGTTACCATTACTAACAACAGTATTGCCCATACTCCCACCAACACCCTTACCATAACCAACAGCATACTCCATAATAACCTCACGCTTACGCTGGGATAATGAAACATCAAAGCTAGTCTTGCGGTTTAACATCTGATACAAAGCCTCAACAGCAAACTCATCTTCATCCTCGTGCTTTACAATATCATTACCACACTGAGCAAGATATGTTCTAGCTGTGTTAGCTATTGTGTTAAGATTAGCTATTGCATCAGCTTCAATGTCTTTTGCTCTCATATAGGGTTCATATTCAAAGATAATAAAAAACCTGCGTGATACGGCTTCCTTTGAGCCTATATCATATAGCAGGTTCATATAATCTTTCTGTAGTTCGCGGCACTGTTCGTTTGTTTCCTTTTCTAGGTCAGCTCTTGCTATGTTTAGGTGCTTTTCTATATCAGCTTTTTTGGATAGACATTTTATCTGCATCTTTACAGGACTAATCTTTAAGAAGCTAACGAATGACCATATGATGTTACGTTGTTCTTTTGGGGTTCTCAGTAAGAAGTTTATTGGGGTTACTTCTATTATCTTGACGTAGCGGTTGTCTGTTGTGTAGATTATGCCGCTTTTTATTGCTTTGATTGGGATGTAGGTTGTTGGTTCGTTGATGGGTCGGTAGGAGTTGTTGGTTGAATTATTACCATTAAATTTGCCAGTCAGGTTGCCAGTCAGATGACCTTTATTGGCACTCCCTAAACTAGATAAACCCTTCAAACCATTCTTTTGTATGGCGGTGAATTTATCGTATAGGGACGACTTGGGTTTTATAGTTGTTCTTTTACTCGTACGAGCAGCGGTCTTTGTTCTTGGGGTTATATTTGATTTTGTATTTGATTTTGTGTCTGAGATAGTGCGGACACCGCCCTTCGACCGCCCCTTAAATCTCTTAATCAACCTCTCGAACTGGCTAGTAGGAATATTATCCTCATCATCATTCCCAACACTACCATAACCACTACCACCGCTACTACTATTATTGCTATTATTACTGTTACTATTACGAAGCAACCTCTCAGCGGTTTCCTTTTCCACCTCGGCATCGTATGCTTTGCGACCAATAATGCGTCGCTTAAACAAAAAGCGAAAAGCAAAGTACAGAAACTCTGTAATGCTTAACCCCATAACACCAATAGCAGCAAGAAACATAAGAGGTATTACTCCTGCTAATAGGATTGTAACTCTGATTGTTAAACCTAGTCCTGATGTTATGCTAAATAATGGCAATCCAATAAGTGCGCCAATAGCTAATGCTTCAATGGCATTTCGCAGGCGGAACATACCACCGAATACGCCACTACTGTCTACATAGTTTGGCGGAATGAAATAGGTGTCTGGGGTGTCATCGTCTCTTTCTTTTCTGTTGTTTTTAGCCATAGAGACCTCCTTTTAAGAGTTGTTTTGATTGTTGATAAGCGTGGAATATTCAGTTACTTACTTGTTTATTATCTCGGCTCTGTTTTAATTGTCTATAACGATGACACATACACAGATACATATACGATATAGACAATGATACAGATGCACCATCACGGCGGAGCATTTATAAAACTGATGGGATTAACGTGACTATTATTAACAAGTATACCAAGATGAAGATGAGCCGCAGTCGAACGTCCTGTACTGCCAACCTCAGCAATAACCTGTCCAGCTTCAATCCGTTGTGGTGGGTTGGTAACAGAAACAAAATTACGGCTATTGTGCATATATTCACTAATAATATAACCAAAGCCCTCTATATACCCGTGGTCTATTCTTATCCAATTACCAGCACTTGCTGAGAATTGTGATAGTATTACATAGCCATCAGCTATTGCTCTTATAGGTGTTCCTATTGGTTTTGGTATGTCTATTCCATTATGCCATTCTTGGTTACCTGTGTTGTTGGTTGTATCAAAGGGATTATTTCTCCAACCGAATGGAGAAGATATAGTCCAGCTTTGATTAGGAAATGGAGAGTAAAAGCCATCTACTTCGCCAGCTTCAAGGATAACACCAAACCAAGCACCCATTTCTGTGTCTGTTAGTAATGATAAAAGATTACGAGCGTATTCGTGAGCAAAGGTCATAAGTCTCGGGTCATCTGCTATGCCGAATATTTCTGCAAAGACCATTTCTCCTACGTATACTATTATGAAGCTATGGATGTTTAGTTCTATTTCTTGTGGTGGGGGTGGTTCGTATGCTCCTGTGCCTGTTCCGCTTATGCTGCCGTTTTCGACACCGCTACTATTATTGTTACTGCTACCACTGCTATTGCCACCATTGTTGTTATTGTTACTACTACCACTCCCGCCGCTATTATTGTTACTGCCATCAGGATTATACACCCAATGCTCAGGCACATAAGCATTGATATTATCAGAAAACACCCAACCAGGTGTTTCATATTCTTCTGTTTCAGGATTAAAGACATATTGAAATGGTAATGGTGGGTCAGGATATACAGTTCTTATATCTAAATACTCCTCAACAATAAAACTAAATAACTCGTGGTCATCATCTGCTCTTCTCATTGCGTCTCTTAAATCTTGCAGGCTAATCTGCATTACATCTTCATATAGTGATGCTGCATACATACCTAGTATAACAGAGGTATTGAATTGAAATGAATCAGCAGTTAAGCCAACAATACGAGCTTCGTTTGTTATTTCATCTTCGTTCTCATTAGGTATTTCTGATATTTCATCCTCTATATCTTCCATAACAGCTTCAAATCTTTCTAAATGAAAGTCTCCTATTATTTCGTGGGCTTGTTCTAGGTTATATACTATATGAGCCATATCAAAGGCATTGTCGAAGTGGATGTATTCTGTTTCTTCTACAACAGCAGAGCTTCCTCCGCCAAAGAGTGACATAATGCCTGATATAATTGCTCCTATAACGGGTAATGATTGAAAGAAAGCTCCTATTCTACTTAATACTCCACCAATAAAGCCTATTATTGCACCAAAGATAATTAAAGGTAAAAGTGCTATTAAAAGAATAGGCAGTAGTACAATAATAACAAGGATAACAACCAACTTCGCTGTTGACTTTGGATTTTTAAGAGCAGCTACTATACCACCAATACCACCTGCTGCTGTGCCTTTTGCTATTTCTGCTGCTGTTTTTCCTAGTTTGATAGCTTCTTTGGCTGCTGCTGTTGCTTTTTGTAGACCTTCTGTTATGTTTGGGTTTGGGTTTGATTTGTTGGGTTGCATTGGGTTTTCACCTACCCTCTATACTTTCTAAATTTACCCCCACTATATCTCCCTTTTAAATTCATCTTAAATTCATCCTTGACTCAAATGCAGTTATAGGGTATAATAATCACATAATAATATCTTAATTATGTGAGGAGTGCTGATTATGAACACCATCCCAACAATCAGACCTATAACCGAGCTTAAAAATACCACAGGTATTTCAAACCTATGCCACGAAGTAGGTGAACCTGTCTTTATAACCAAAAATGGTTATAGCGACTTGGTGATAATGAGTATAGACACCTACGAACGTAAAATGACTATGCTTGAAATTTATGCAAAGCTGGATGTAGCTGAACGTCAACTTGCTCAAAATACACCTACCAAAAGCCACGATGATATAGTTAAGGGTTTAAGGGGGCGTATAAATGACAAAGCATAATAAAATGACAAAGCATAATATACGCTATTTACCTGTTGCGGAAGATGACCTTAACGAGATTGTTGATTATCTTCTTGAGCATAGCCAGCAAGCTGCAAGTAACTTTGTTGATGATTTAGAAAGACTTGAAGAACATCTCTCTTTGTTTCCAAAAACATCGCCACTTGCAAAGGATAGAATCTTGCGGGATAAAGGTTATCGCACAGCTATTGTTGGTAGGTATATTCTTTTTTATATTGTTGATGGTAATGATGTTTTTGTAATGAGGATTATACACGGTAAGCGTAATTATGTTGATTTGTTTTGATTTGTTTTAGTTATTGATGTCAGCTATTCCATTGCTACCTTCTCCGCCCTCTCGCGGATGATGATTTAGAGCTTGCCTTTGCAACTGGTCTGCTTGATGTTTTGCTTGACGAGGCATTACTTGATGATGTGGATTGAGTGAGTTGTGAGCTTTGGGTTGACTGTGTATGTTGTGGTGATTGAGGTTGAGTAGATGATGTTGAACTAGAACCTTCATTGCCACCTGCATCTGAAACATTTGTATCTCTATTGCTTATATTCGATGCTGTTGTAGCTTCATTAGATGATGAGACGTTATGCTGTCCTGCATTGTGCCAAGGTTCGTTATTTTCTTGTGCGGATGATGTTCTCAACTGATGGTCGTTTAGACTATCGGTATAATTCCATTCGTGTTCACCATTTCCACTATTTCCACCATCACCAGAAGAAGGAATGAAGCTGGTGTCTGCGCCTGTGCTTGGTGCTGCTTCATAGTAGCTGCTAGCATCGTAGTAGTTATCATCATTACTACTGCTATCACCATCATCATTGTTATCACTACTATTGTTACTACTATTTCTGCCATTTGCATCTGAACCACCATAACCTGCACTACCATCATCTACTGATATTGGACTTGTATCCCTAAAATCATCATCTGACTGGAAAGGTTTTGAATCTTGGTATTCCTCAGTGTTAATATCACTTGGAATTGAATCTTGCTCCTCACCGCTTGCTGGTCGGCTTGGTTGGAAGGCTTCGGGGTCTGTATTGGCTACATTGGCATAACTATCAACGTTGCTGTGCTTACTTTCGATACCAGTACCGCTATCAGATATTGGATTACCTATTGGACTATCTATCGCACCACCGCTTCCATCATCCTTACGATTTAACAACCTAGCAGATACTGCCGAACCAACCTTTGTTACTCCTGCCTTTGCAGAATAGACACCAAGACCAATAATACCGCCTTTTGCACCTGCTCTTATTGCACCTTGTGCAAAGCCATCTTGTTTCATCCAATCGACTGCTTTGCCGATGGCGGTGCGGTTGCTGGTTGGTTTGTTTGAATCTGTCGAGTTTGTTGAACCTATTGAGCTTGCTGGCCTATCTGCATCCGATGAAGAAACTGAAGATGTTGGTGCAGATGCTGTTGGTGATGTGTTGGTAGGTGTTGGCGTTGATATTGGTGTTGAACCTAATACTGAACCACTAGAACTACCACTTGGTATAGGTGAGCTCCCACCTATACCACTACCCCCAATACTGCCACTATCTGTTACTGAACCTGTATTCCCTCCTGATGGATTTCCACCACTCGAACTACTTCCATTAGGACTACCACCCTTTGACCCACCTTTGCCAAGACCTAACGCACCCATACCCTTTGACAATGCATTACCTGCGTGCTTTAATGCCATACCTGCCATTATTATATCACCAACAGCACGTCCTCCTGTTTGGGTTACATTAAGTCCTAGGGATTGAAGTAGGTTGTCTAACTTTTGTGCAAGTTTAAGAAAGGCAATAATAGCAAACATCCATAGCATTAGTCCTTGTATGGGTGTTAGGCTATTAGGATTGTTTTGAGATAACTCATTTATCTCGTCCCAAGTAATACCTGCTGTACCTTCTGTTCCTGCTCTGTCGTCTAGGTCGTTTATGTTGGATGCGTATGCTGTCAGGGTTGTTGATGGTAGGGCTATTGGTATTGTGATTATGCAGAGTGCTAGTATTAAGAGAAATGCGATTGAGGTTGTGATTGTTTTTGTCAAGGGCTTTTTTGAAGATATATTTTTTAAAGATTTTATTACAGATATAAAGCTGTTTTTGCTTTGTTTTTTTATTTTCATTTTCGTTCTTATTTCCATTTCCATTTCTACTTCCATTTCCATTTCCATTTCCATTGCCATAACTCTCACCCCTTCCTACGCAAAACTCATAACAGGATTATTAACAAACACCCGAAGCATTGTAATAAGCATCCTTAATGTCCATACATTCATAATCAATAATAACAACTGCCCTCCTAACATCCTACACCAAGACCTAAATATAGGATTAGTGGTTTGTGATGCTCCCATTGCAAAGGCTAATGGTGATGTAAAGGCTAATACACCTACAACAAGGTATCTCTCTACACATTCAATCATTAGCTTAAAGTAATTAAACCCTATAATGATTATAAAGACCAAAGATAGTATCAACCCTATAAGAATACCACTACCTCCACCACCTACAATAATCAATGTCATTATAGCGTGAGTTCTTACAAACTCTGGTGGAGCTGGTTCTTGTACTCCTAATATAGCTTGATAAGGAGTATTAGCAAGACCAATATCTATCTGTGCTATATCAAGAGCAAAGAAGG
>Ga0136643_10000936_pt1 | contig 34269 bp, 9 predicted proteins | sample TergutLab28metaG_FD_96883 | JGI IMG/M metagenome (GOLD analysis project Ga0136643, IMG submission 96883) | Labiotermes labralis P1 segment gut microbial communities from Petit-Saut dam, French Guiana - Lab288 P1 (version 3) (version 3) | ecosystem: Host-associated > Arthropoda: Insects >...
AACTTCTTTATGTTGCTGTGGAGTTAGCGCAAAAATCCTATATATTATATACACGGCATTTGAATAAACAGTTCGGAAACACACTCGGAAGTTGTTGCAGGAAAGTTGGCTTCAAGGAACGATGGAATGTGTTGGGGTCGCTTAATAAGCCACATTCATGACAATCCTGTGGAAACAGAGGTGCATCTGATAGCTAGAATATCATCACTGTGCGTAAATGTTCAAAAATTCGCCAGGTACATTTGCGCCCAAAAGCAACGGATATTGTGCGTCACTTCTAGCATTACAATGAAGTCAGAGGCAGGCGGTTCGACAGCTCTTGTGAATTATTCCATATTTCCGCTGAAATTTGCAACAAAAATGTACTCTAGAAATATAAGAAAAATGATACGAAAAATTAGGATATATTTTTCAGGCTGGTATATTTGAAGTATTCAGTGCTATCAAGTCTGTGAAATACCTGCACCACGTAAACGCTTTTAAAATTTACATAAAAGAAAACAGCTTTTGCTTCGTTTAATCCCTTAATAAAAGAGATCATAATTTCAACACTTACAATTTTGGTTTTTAATTTAGTACAGAAAATTCAATCCTGCACTTCTATATTTAATTAATACATTGTTTCCTTGAACATTCCTTTGAAACGGTTCTCTTGGCAACCAACAAAAACTTGGGGCAGAAACATGTGCCAAAATTTGTCAAAAGTCTGAAATACAGGAGAAAGCTTTCGATGATAATATTGAATGCAGGAAGGGCTACAACGTTAAAAAGAATGCATTTGATTAGTTTATATTCATCGTTAATAAAAATTAATCAATTTCTAGTCTCCAGTTACCTCACCTCTAAAATGTTGATAGAATTTTGAAAATAAGTATGGAATTTATGAAGAATGGTAATTAATAATGTATAAAAATCATAATCTAAAATGATTTAAAATTCATTTTGAAGAAATGAGCCCTGAAAATCCAGATGTGGCCAGGAACATTTGGAATTAATGCGTTATATTATTCAGCTTGTAACAACGAATGGTTAAAGTTCTGCAAGGGATTTTTATGTTCTGTCACTCATGTAGATACAAACTGCAGAATAAGCCTTTCTATTCAGAGCACTTCAAGTACGTAATTGTCTTGTGTAATTGTAAATGGAACCAATCTCTACGAATTTTACAACCTATTTTTTCCATTTCCGGTCACCATCAAACTTAAATTTGGAATTATGATAACACAATTTCGGAAATTATTATGAAGGCAATATTATGATTGTTAATATAAATTGTGATGATACGTATTGCTGTCATACGTGTCCGCCAACATGAAAATCCAAGATGTCTGCAAGGGTTTGCATGAGGCGCCAAATATGCCAATGAAATGTACAACCCATTTTTCATATTTCCATTCACCAACAAACTTACCTCAGGAAATGTGATGATAAATTTTCGAAAAATATTATGTTAATAAAATTTTGTAAATCTTAATATACACATTGATAATACAGACTACTGATATTAATACTGGCGCCAAATAATTGGAAATCCAAGATGTCTACAAACATTTACATGAGGCGCCCAAAGTGGCTATAAACATCCCAACCCCTCCATCGCATTTCCGGTCACCACGAAACTTAACTCTGGAATTACAGATGATAAGGTTTGGAAAATGATTATATCTTCAAAAAGCCACTGTTACCAATAACGCATGACATTATAATCGAGATAACTGTACTATTTATATTGGCGCCAAAACAGTGCAAATCCAAGATGGCTACCAGCGTTTGCACGTAAACTTTTACGGTATATAATTTTACACAATACATTTCCAGCCTGCCACATATTCGATATGAGTCTTACATTTCACAAAAAATAAGTATACCTCTGAATAAGAATTGCGTATAAAATATCTCAAGTGTGTAATTGTCTGCTCTAACTATAAATGGCGCCAAAACGACTACGAAATTTGCAACGCTTTCTTCTTGCTAATTAGTGGTTACTTTAGATAGAAATTCAACCAAATTAACTGTAAGTCATTTATACTTACAAATCGTCTATTTAATAAAACTTACTTTACGAAAGTTTTTCGAGCGAAAAAAAGGCGCTAAAATTATTACGAATGTTTAAACTCTATTTTCTCGCCAATTAATGGTTCAATTAAACACAAATTCGACAGAATTAACTTTAAATAGTATACACTTGCAAACAGCCTCATTAATACAACTTACTGCAACAAAATTTGCTCAGCCAAAACAACTATATGCTTGTAACCGTGTAAAACTCTGTGCAGGCAGGTGCACGTCTACTTCCACCGGCTTCCAGAGACTCTCTGATGTTACTGGATCAGCAATCGGGTAACTTCGAGGGTTAATTTCAATTCACCCCGTTAGATGTCATTCTTCTCGATAGTGCCTTAAGGTTTCATCGGCGGATCGTGAGACTTTTGTTTCATATGATGATCAGTGATAGAAATATGACGACGTGATGCACATACAGACTTGGTTTCGGGACGTACCAGGTTTGAATCTAGGTCGAGTCACCGTCTATACTGACCGAAAGTCTCAGTAGTTCTCTTAGTTTCCTCAGACAAGATTGTAAAATTTCAGGTAAAAGACAATAGATTTTTTCGAACCCCTTCCAATTAGAACTTACTAGTCATCTTGCTTTCGACGTTATTGTCTAAGACCGTGACAGTGCAGTAAAATAAACTACAAAATAAAGATTATACAACCATTTATTTCTAGGTTTTTCAGCAATGTACCTTACAAATATTTATCCACGAAAGCACACATTCGCTTTTTTTATACCTTAGCTACTCGTCAAGCCAGTCGTAACCTACGTGTCAGTACCCTAACCACTAACACTTGACGACCTTCTACAGCCTTATTTTCCACTTACTTATTACACTCAAACATTTTTCTGGTTACGTGGTTGTTTTTCTTCAATTACAGCAGAAACGACATTTTGAAGTCAGGCAACACAGCCAATTAAATTAATGTTTTATTTGTGCTACTTTTTGTTTTCGAAACACGTTGGTACGAAACTCGACGTTCGGTTTATTAACTGCTGCCTAAATCGATGAAACTTAAGCAGCAACGTAAATTTGCCCGTCAGCACATCTTGGAGTTTTGCAGGGGGAGTAGATTTGCAGGTCAACATGTTCTTAACCTCGGCATTAGATGGAGGTGAGTGATTAGCTTCAAGCCCAGGCAGTTTTCACACCATAAAGATTGCAATACTTATTGAACAAGGAAAGAGAACCGTCTGTTGTCTCACTATAGGTAACTTCAACTACATATTTTAATAATATATTCCCCCCCCCCCCCCCAATTGCCTTTCTTTTGCGATGGTATCCATCCATAATTTTACAGGCCTGACTCTTTGCATGCGGAATGCTTTGACGTCACGAATCACGTTGCAGGACCTGTAGATGTCTTATTTCTGATTCATCTAACGACGATGCTATAACTGCCTAGGCCAAGAGACTCAGGCAGCGGTCTGCTGGCAGCACGGGGCACGCAATTTGACTTTCTGTGCCCCTTTCTATGATCTTATTCCAGATACAGAATTTTGCCCATATCATCGCCGGAAGGCTCAAGTCTATCCCCGAAATATAACACAAACAACAAAGTCGGCAAAGCGATAACAAAGCAATCAATTTTAAATTCGATGTTGATTTTATAATTAAAAGTACACAATACTCTTAATGGCGTGTTTAATCTCAACAAAAATATCCTGTTCATTATTTACAATGATGAGAGATCAGCCTTAGTTTTCAAATGTATCCATTTGGCCAACGCCATGTTTGAGTTTGAGACCCCAGTCCTAGACTGCACGCATAATGGAGACTGACTGTAAATGGTTAACTGGAAATTTGTGGACGTGGCCGTCGTCGAATTTAGGCGTTATTACGCCACCCGCTACACACAGCCAAGTTTCTGTTCATTCTACCAGAACTGCCTGGACCGAGATTCGCGGTGAAATGGTACGCTACCTTGCTCCGTTCTTTTTAAACAAGTTATTTAACGACGGTCATAGTTGTTAAGATTAGCCTACGTGGCATCGGTGATGGATTAATGCAGCTTTTCCCAAACTTTTTTTATCACGGAACACTTTTTAACTTAGTAAATATATAAGGAATACATATGTTTTGCTGTCCCTCATTTATCAAATAGTAGTCGGGCCAACTAGATCTATCAGTAACCAAATGAAAGGTTCTTATGAAAGTTCTTATATGAAGAGTACCTTAAACTATGATCAAATATGCTAAATTTAATTTTAATAAAGAATTTATGATTTTTTTCTCTCTTTCTCGATATTCTTATGCAACACACATTCGCATCTCGCGGGAAACAAGCGTTCCACGAAACATAGTTTTTGGAACTCTGGATTCATTCATTTTAATTTGGTGTTAGTTTTATTATCAGTGGCCTATCTTTTGGCTTGTGGCTGTTGATGGTGGTCTGTTGGACGAGCCGCCACTGCATTCTTGCATAAAAACAAAAGAAGTCGCACAGAGAACTTACCAATGATGACTCATGATGCAACAGCGCGACCACCCCACCAACTTCATGCACCTGCGCCAATACAAGCCTTATAGGAGGTATGAATGCTCCGTACAGGGCCTATGCAGTTTTCAAGCACAGATATACATGCATAACCTAAAAATACTTAACTAAAAATACTTGTCTTTTACCTAAAGCAATTTTTCCAACCAGGGTTCCGCGGAAAATTAGGGCGTCGCAGAACATCATTAAGCGTGTCACAAAAAATCGTGGTGAAATTAATGAAAATGTTGACACACTGCAAAAATTCCTGATGTTCCTTGAAATATCGCTGGAAGTTTTGGCCGGCAATCGGCATTACTGGAGTAACTTCCATGCACTACCAATTGCATCTTCGTCTTGTTTTCGTTTTCACTGGTACGGGTTCTTATGGATGTGACAAGTTATTTTATTGGTCCCTCTAAGGAAAAATTTCTTGACTAGCTGCAAACCAGTTAGCTTCTCAAGAAGGACTCTGCATCATGGAGTAAGTAAGTAAGTAAGTAAGTAAGTAAGGAAAAAGGTTAGGAGACACTGATCTGGAAAATACAGTTCTAAAGAATGTATTGTAGAGTAATATAACTACAAGGTTATGAATGATAAACCATTATAGCTCCATGTGGGTCTGGAACACAAATTGCACTGCCACAGATATTTCTCCATGTGCTTTACTTTGACCTGTCAATCATCATTCTACCAGTGCTCATCCAGTGTTTGGAAAATGACCCCATTTAGGGCCACTGTTCTACAGTCTTATCCCACCAAAAAAGAATTTTAAAAAATATGAACCAAATGAGAAAGAGGTTATTGAATTGGATTCATCTGACTCAGTATGGTATCCAGAGGGGAAATTTTTTAAGACTAATGAATCTGCATGTTTTGTCAGATGTGATGAATTTCTTTAGTAAGTGAGTCACTATCAAGGAGGAATTGAATACATTTGTTCCATGCATTATGACTACAATCACCCACATACACCAACCAATGCACACATTTCATATATTTATTTATACAATCCCATTACATGAGTTTTGTTACAAGTGTGAAATCACAGACCTGCTGATAAGGGCCAGTAATTTTTCCCATCATTAACTTCTCGGCAGAGTATAAGAGTCAGCAGGTTTATAGATTAAGAAACAAAATACATAAAAGTTATTAAAAAACTAATATATTACTTGAAAGCTAACGAATTTACTTTAACCCTTCTAGCACTACATGGCCAGCCTGGTGGTCACCAATACATCTGCACACCGTGCCACCAACCAACCTGCCAGCCAACATTCTTGTGTATGTCTAATTGCCATCTCACCCAATATATGCAGCAACAACCACATCAACAGGCAGTGCGAATCTTCTACTTGCAACATAGATTAATACGTTCCTGATTTGTCAGGTAATTGACTTTTAACAAATTTTTATTAGAAGTAACCTGGCGCTTGGCATTTCTAGCATATCCCATTCCTCGAAGCTAGCACCACAAGCGTTGGCAGAACACAGAATGTTCCAATGGAAATATATATTAATGCTTCCATATAAATCAAACACAAGAATCATAATATCTGTGTTGCGGATATGACTGCAACATTCAGTGACAATAGCTAATATCAAACAAGATGGTACGTAGTGACAGTTGGCTGTGCAGACACACAGGGTCATAAAATTGCAGTGTTGTAACACTCCTGACTCTTGAACTGGCCACACACACTCTAGTGAACACCAATAATTGTAGTCAATCTCAGTTATAACAACATAAAAGGAAGTAAGTATTTTGTGTTGTTGTCAAAAAGTGTTGTTCTAACTGAGGAGTATAATATTTATTTAACAATGAGGAATTAATTGGTACAACAGATTATTTGACACTATAGACGAAGTGTCACATAAATTAATGTCATTATAAACTGGCTTGATGGTATGAGGGAGAGTCAAATGAAAACTCAAAAAATTATAATATATTTATACAGTTATATTTAAGGTTTTAATTTCATTTTATTTCTTGTATTTTTAGTAATGTTATTTCATTATTTATACCAGTAGGATTTTCTCTCAAAATACGTATTCCTTAGCAGTGTGCACCCAAACAAAATTCCTGGGTACACCGCTGACTCAATTCATTCCTCAGTATTGGTGATGAATCTGGAGAATGTCTTTGAAAGTTTGTTATAATCTGTACAGAAGTGTATGAAAATTTGCATACAAAACTGAATAATCATATCTAACTGTACTTTGTCAGTTTTAAAAATTTCGCTTGAAATATTGTGGCCAATCTGGATAAAATTATTTTGAAGATATGGCTTGGTTTGAAATCAGTTAATGGACAGTATGACTGAGAGTGAAGTGCTGGTAGTGATTTACTGCTACAACTATGACTACTACTACCAGTGCCACTGCCACCACCACTACTGCTCCTGTGACGAGTAATTACATGTATCACAAAAGTTGTGGCCATTTTCAAAGCTTACCATAATCGCATATGTAATTTTTTAAATATACTGTGCCTTATAAAATATCATATGGTACAAAACTTTTTTTTACTGAAAAATCAGTACCATATTTTTTACAAAATACCAAATTAAGCAGTGAAATATATTGCATAATTTTTCATTTTAGAATGTTTGAAACTTGGGACTGCTCACCTTGGTTTGTTTCCGTATGGTTCACTTGTAGGTTATTTTTAATTTGTAATAACATATGTGGAATGTAGATTCTTTTAAGCTTCTTTTCTTATTCTTATAACTTAGTAGTAGAAATGCAACTGAAGTCTTAAATGAATTATTATGATAAAAATGACTTCATTGCACATTTAACTGTGCATTCTTCATTTATGGGATCTGTCCACAGTATTAATTTGGTCACTGCTGTACAAGCACAGTTGTGTTGGCTTTGGCTTATGTCATTTTGATTGGTGAACAAAAAGAGAACTGCTCAATTCTAATGACATCATGTATCCCTATGGACATGAGTTAGGTTATAATCAGTAATATGCTCACTGCATGGCCCACAGCCTTTTCTGGGAAACTAATACTTGCCTCTGTAATCATATTCCCTGACTCTTAGGGAACCACAAGTTTGTCATGTTCACAAGAGCCCGTATAATATACTGTTTAATAAAACTTTACGTTTTATAATGCTGGGGGTCTCTAGTATATACTTACCCTGCACTTTGTATGTTTTATGTTGTGGCACAGTAATTGGAAAACATCATGTAAGCTTCATAAAGCACACATCCCTCTGTATATTTCTGTAAGTAATTCAAAAGACACACTGGTTATATAGCAGAGTCCTGTATTATGACCCATTGCAGAGGGCATAACTTTACACTATCACTGGTGTTTGTAGTTAACTGCAAAACACACATACCATGCCACCACTGCACAGAGTGTGTATGTCCTTCAGAATGTGTTTTGTGAAAATCTATAGCATGAACCCTATGTTTCCACTGACTGAAATGTTACATAAGTGAAGACCTACAGAAATGTTTTTGGTTGCAGATGTGGTGATAATGCACCATTTTACCCATCAGAAATAGTAATACTTTCAAGAAACTTAAATAAAGTTAACACATTGTTCATTGTAAAATAATGTACAGATGACTGTGCTACAAGCATTCCCCAAATGTCACTGATGTGTGCTCCAAGGCAAGTCAGTGGGCTACTGTGCATTTGATGTCACATTTACATGTACATAATTCACATTTCACAGTATCAATAGGCAAACTGCATATGAAATTGGTCAATATAATATAATAAAATACAAAAATTTGATTGCACATTACAATCTTGTTATAATCCAACAGCTTTGTACACTTTACAATATGAGTATTACAGATTATTAAAAATTATTGTGTCCAAAATTTTGATGAACATAATATGAAGTAAAGTGTTTTTTACTATTGTTCATGATCTTTCTTTCCTTAAATATTTGAATTGTTCTTCAGAGTGATTACCTGACATAAATTCACATATTGAATAAAAGGCATTTCTGATGATAAATTTTTTTTGTGTTTTGAAGGCCATTGTGTTTTCACATAGTTATACAGTCTGTGGTGAAAGTTTATTAACTATTCTTATTGAGGAATAGCAGACACGCTCTTGGACTGAAGATAGTCTGAGTGATTGTAAATAAAGCTGGGTTTTTGTCTCGTATCTTCACTATGAATTGAAAAATTAGTTTCATACTTATCAGGATTTTAAATGACAAACATCATCTTTTCAAAGATATATAAACTTGGTACAGTTAATATTTGTAATTTCTGAAATTTCTCTCTACAAGATTTCATTTGTCTTAATCCCAACATCAGTCTTATTATTCTCTTTTACATTATAAAGTGCCTTGTGTAGATTTGTATTTAAGCCCTAGGAATTTATCCCAAATTGCAACAGTGACTGAAAATGAGTGAAATACATTGTCTTTAATGAGTCGAGAGTCAGATAATAATTCAAATTCCTCATCATATAGCATGCTATAATCAGTTTCTTCAATAATTTTTCCATGTGGCATGTCCATGATAAATTTCTGTCTAAATGCATACCAAGAATTTAAATGATTCTGGAAGAGTAAGATTTTGCCAACCATAATACGTTTAACAAAAATTATTTTTAAAGAATAATTTAACTACGCCTGTTTTGCGTTTCATTTTTCAAACGGTCCGTAGTGGTCTAAGACCCCTGAACAGAAAATTCATAATCCATATGGTGAATTTTATAATCACATCTTAATTATCACACTGGCAGAATTTTGTAATCTAGGCATTCATAGTCCAGGGGTACAATGTATATGTTTTACACTCTTTAGTCATCTTTGTTTGTTGGAACATTCTTCAGAGTCATCTTGTTATTGGTACTAATTATTTGAAGAAAAATTTAAACATATTTGTTATGTGAACTCTGCATCATGCTAAGAAGCAGATCACTCTTCTAGTCACATTATGGACTGTATTACATAGGGAATGAAACACTTTTCACGTCTTAGTGGATGCTGGGGTTAAATCAGTGCGGGTATCAAGATGACCACTGAATTTCATCTAGTGGTACAAATGTGTGCACTTTTTTTTAAAATGCTGCTTCCTCTGTGTGCCTTCATAGAATGCACAGGGATAATTCTACTATTACTTTAAGGAATGAGACTTAATATGTGATTTAGACTTAATGTGGTTGTGTTTATTGCAGGATGTTTCTTAACCAGAAGACAAGATGCTTATAGACTGGAACTCTCACGGGATTTGTATGTGGAAGGAAGTTGCAGTAAAAGAGCAGCAAGGCTATTTTCATTTGTTTGGTAATGATATGTGGAGAGAGTATAAGCCATCAGATTATATTAATCTGAAAAGAAATATTGGGTTTGCAGTATTTCATCTTCCAGAAAAAGAACCAGATGAGAACTTGAATGATGGTACAGGCTACACAGATAAACAGCTGAAACATATAAATAAAATTTTTGGCAAAATCAAGAAATCCAAGAAAAAACATAAAAATCAGGAGAATATTTGGGTGTCTTTTTTGTTTGTGTTGGGAAAGGCAGGAGATGATTACAAGAGATTTCCTCTAATACGAATTCCTGAACATGATGTATTTGTTCAACAGAATAATAATATTTTCATTGATGTCTGTGGTCGAGTGTACAAGAGCTGGCAAGATTACTTGAAGAATAACACTCTACCCAAATGCATACTTTGTTATCCAAAAAGTGGTGTATATTCAGTGAGGAATGGAGTTGTAGAGGTGGAATTTGGAATTTCACCAGCTGGAAAGTTAGGAAGAGAGGTCCTCACAGGCATTGACATTGGAGGAAGCGTCCTTGGCTTGAGTGCTTCAGGGGTTGGGATTGCAGCATTGTGTGTTCCAGTGGCATGGCCTGTTATTGCAGGTTAGTAACAGGATAAGTTACATTTCATGTAAACGTGTCTGGTTAGGAAACAAAAATTGTATTCATGGAGAGACACTGAGAATATGTGAGCAGGATATGAAGTATATGAAGCTTCTGAGTGGATTTAGCACAGTTCATGCCAGGAAGTTAGTTGCAGTTCAGTTCCTTGTCAGCTGGTCATTTTGCACAAAATGTCTGCAGTTGCAAAAAGACCTTATACATCTTCCATTTTGGAGGCAGTGCAACCACCTACTCCTTAACTATGCAAATGGAACAAAATGTTAAAAGTTGTGAAGTTTTAATGACAGATATCTCTGTGTCATGCTTTACAAGGATAGTATGTCATTCCAGAGATAGCTGGTGCCAGCAGAAAATGAGTCAAAAGCATGGCAAGTAATCAGCAATTTATAAATAGATGAGAGATGCAATTTCACTTCTGTTATGAGCCCTTTCTATTACTGTAAACACGACATAAGAATTTTAGTTTAGTGATAGGGAACATTTATTTGAAAATTATCAGATTAACTAAATGTATGTAGCACCTCCTAGAGATATCTTGTCTGTGGTAGCTCCAACTTACTCTAATCCATTAGTGAGCAAGGCCTTTTAAAAATTCATGCTTCTTTCTTTTTCCTCTGTATTTCTTTCCCATTGCACACATTAAAAAATGTTGTGATTAAATGATGATGACAACATGGTGATGATGATGATGATAAAAATTTGTTAAAGGTGTTGATATAATATATGTCATATGTTGTGGATTAACACAAAGCTTTTATAGACTCACAAAATTGGAACTGTGCCTACAAGGCAAACAAGTTAATTACCACAACAAATTATTTAGTGGTTTCATTTAGTGCAGATATTGTTGTATATTCCCAAAGCCTGTATGTAGGAATTAGTTTGAACTGTAACAAACAGTACCCAAGAACTGTAACAGTGTTGCTTGTGCAGATTGCCATCCAGATAATATATTGAATTACAAAGTCACTAAACAAATTAGCAACAAATGACTTCAACCTATTTAAAGAAGTTTGATTGCTTGCAGGCTGAAAGCATATTAACAAGACTAAAGTTTGCACAGTTGTATTTTAGGTTTGCCAGGCATCCAGATAAAGCTGACCATATGACCAGGCTATTTTTTACCCATATAATAAAGATTTCTTTTACAAGAGGCCAATATTCATTGAGCTGTGACAGAATTTTCAAAACTACATCATATCAGAAATATTATTTGAAGGAGTTCATCTCCATTCAAGAGAACAACACTTGTTTACCATTTCAGGAGCTTTTGCAGTATCTGTGGTAGCTGGAGGTTATGGAGCTGGACGCAGCATACAGACTCTCATGGATCGCGGTCAGCATCAGCAGAGCATTGGTCTGGACAATGCTGAATCCCGCAATTGCTGGTTGGGAATTGCAGGTTGCCTGATGAGCCTTGCTTCAGGCAGTGCCATAGCAGCAGTTGCTAAAACAGCTCAGACAGGTGCTTCAATAACGCTGGCAGGACAGGTTGCACTAAAATCTGTAACTGTTGGCTCCTGCGTTGTTAATGCTCTAGGAGTAACAAGTGCACTCGCAGACATCATTATGAAAGCTGTCAATAAAGAGGAAATTACTCCTTTGGATGTATTCCAGTTTACATCAGTTGTCCTGTTCTTCACGAATTCTGTCATTTCAACACATCAGGCATTCACTCTGATTAATAGTATTGGAAAGAACAGTACAGGACAATTTTCAGATGATAAACAGACCATCAGAAACCAAATTTCTGAGTTTGTGAAACAAACTAATGCGTGCAGGAGTATTCCTCAGTTTGTCAGTGGATGTTCACCCACATTGTCATTCACTGTTAAAGCAACATTTTTTGGTGTCTGCAGGTGGCTGAGCAGGAAACTGACTGAGCTTACTAGGAGTCTGAAGAGAGGTCTTATAAGTATATGTAACTATATGTTGAAGGTTGGAAAATTTCTGCACACTTTTTGTGAATCATGGAAAAAAGAAATGGCTGAAGTTATTGACAAGATAATCAGTGCTTTTGGCGTGAAGCATTGGTCAGAATTGTTAGGAGCTCAGCGTGACCACATTAGAGAATTAGCTGGCACTGTAATTGCTGAAAGAAGATATTTGGCAAACTGTGAAACTACAGTAATGCCATCTCAGCATAACCAAGCCATTGCTGATAACAGTGATGTGGGCACTGCATCAGGTGTTAATAATGGGCCAAACAGCGTAGTTGATGAGGAGATGGAAATGTCTATGTCTTATGATGATGAAGTAATTAACATTCTTGCAAAATTTGTAGACAGACAAATGTGCAGAAATCCAGCAGAATTTCCAAGATATATGACTTTCATCTGTAAATTTGTGAAGAGCCAGTTCCAAGAAGAAAAGTCACGGTATGAAGAAATGTATGAGATAGTAAAAAATTACATGGATGTAAAGGACTTTGATAAGAAGTATGGAATTTCTGGAAATCCAAACAATCACTTCTTTAACAAAGTGTTTGAGAAGTTTAGAGGTGAAGAAAAAAATGGATTTACTTTGCTAAAGTTGGCTTTTGAGAGTCAGGAAGCTTGCACATCAACACAGGAAAAATGTGGACAAAGTTCCTTTGATGTGGATGGAGTCAGTTTCTACCCATTCTACAATAAGCTTGGATTGGCCAGCAGTGGGATGCTGAGCGAGGAGCAATATTGTGAAATGGCAGCAGAACTGACAGGGCAACAGGCAGACAGAGACAGCATCTACATTTCTGCATGTGGTGCTACGGCAGTCATGCAGGTGAATGCCAGTGCAGAAGTAATAATGGTGCAGTGCTTGTTGGAAGATGGGAAAATATCTGGAATTGCTGCTTTACTGCACAGTCCTTTGGAGTAGCAGTAGGTACTGAATTTCAACAGAAAGCAGTAATGAAGGCTACTCTGCTTAACTTGTAGTTTTATGGCTTTGAGTTTTTATAATTTTTCTTTTATCATTGAAATCATATTTGTGTTGATTACTGACCAGAAACTTTGTAGGTTACTTGCATTTACCATAAACAGTAGTTAGAAAATTCATGAATACTAGCTTATTTAGAATTTTAGGTTCCTTAGACCATCAATCCATTTCAATCAAGTTATCACTGCAGGAATCCTGCTACATGTAACAGTTTGTGCATTTATTGATCTTCAATATATTGACGAGGAGGGTACAGTGCAGAGCAAGAATTTGCTACTTATTTTGTTGACCATGTTAGTTAATAACTGTTAACATGAATATGATTAAGAAAGGTATAAAATTCTCATATCATTAATTAATCAGTGCCATTATACTCCTTACATGTAATGTTCTTGCACTCCAAATAAATATATATCCTTCGGTTTTAATCATGACATTGAACGTATATGTTCCCCTCAGTATTTCAGTGTTCCTTTTCCTTCTTTTACCTGCAGCTTCAACAGTGGCCATTGCTGCTTTTTTTATGTGTAATAAGTTACTTTATGTATTTACTTTATAAGGAAATGTACCTACCATGACACAGGACTTTAAAAGTTTTCATGGGGTAATATTGGTACTAAATAGTATTTTGCTGGAACATGCTGCAGTAATCTTCAGGGTACCCTGAATCCATATTTTACACTGATCCAATTCAATTCTAGACATTGATTTGCTCTTTGCTCAAATACTTCATATGTTAGTGGTGCTGTGCTGCTAATCAACATGCTTTCCCATTAAGCTGCCCCTAAATATATAACGTATTTTTAAACAGACCTTCTTGTTCTATTTTTGAGTATCCATGTAGATCAGTGTATGTATGAGTAAGCATGTATATGTACATATGAATACATGCCTGCATGTATGTGTGTATGTATGTATTCTGTAAATTCCATTTTGGTAGTATCTTGCCATATATGCCTAATCACAAAATTTGGTGTGAATGTTATCTCTATGACATTTGTGTAATATTAGTTTTAAATTCCTTGCCATAAGCAATTAGCACAGTGCTGTGTGGTATTTTAATGTTTGTGATCGTCACTACTGCAATTTCATTAATTTTTTTGAACTTGCGTGTGTCAACTGATCTTGCAAAGTGTTATGCAAATTTTGTATGAAGTACAAGAACTGTTATGTACGATGTTACTGCCAAATGGTGAAATGAAGCTTGCAAAACATGTACAATATGTAGCTCACATGATTTAGAAGGGAAAAAGAATTGTTTATTTCACTGTCATTCAAAATATGGTATTAAATTGCTCCAATTTTTTTCCACGTTCATGTTTTAAATGTACATGTTCAAAATGATTGGACTAGTTTCTAAAAATGATGTCACTTCTTTCATAGTAGAATCGTTCTGATTTGTCTTAATTTAATCATATAAGCATCAACTGTCTAATTTACAAAACATGTCTGAACATCAGCGAGGTTCTGTGATTTGCATTCTAACAGCATATTATATTGACATTTCATTATGTGTGTGGTTTTATCTTGGAGATATTTTAATCTTGAGTCCATGTTTTGGTCTCAGTATTAACTGAAACATCAAGTCCATTTCTTCTTTTCTGCTCAGTGACTCCAACTTGAACTTACGCAGTACTGTAGACAACACAGCCTTCTCTTCCAGTAGGGCAAAACGTTGACCTACAGAACATATAAAGTAGTATTCAGTTCAAAGAATGATATGAAAATATGTCTTAAATAAATAGTATGGGATGGTGTAGATTCATCTGGCTGAAGACAAACAATTGGTGGACTCTTGTGAAGATGGCAGTAAATCTTCAGGTTCTGTAAAATGCAGAGGTGCTTGACAGTTGAGAACTTGTTCATTTCTCAAGGAGGTGTCTGCTCCAAGGAACAAGGTTGTAGTGCCTTTAGACCTTTTACTGTTGTTTTCCTCCAAAAAGTTGAGCACTATATGATTAAATCTCTTTTATTACAATTTAAAAATGCATAAATTGATAAATACAATTGTTATTCATGGTCAAAGAATTTTCACTGTAATTTCTTTAATCTTACTGTCTTTATGACCATAGGGAGAAATATTTGCAGAACCTAAATAAGTATAACCACTGGAGATAGAGAAGATTTGAAGAATCTTTACACTAACAACCAAAATATTCAGCTAAGATATATAAGAAAACCTGCTGCATTGTATTAACTGATGCCATGAAGCAGTCCTTGTTTGCATGCTGACAATTGATAAGCTGAAAAACTTCCTGCCTTTTATGGAATTCAGAGGTTCATTACTACATTCACAAGACCCCATATCTGTACCCACTCTGTAGCAAAATGCATCTGGTCCACATCTTCATAGTTGTGGTCAGTATTAACATTATCTGCCTGCCAATGAATAATCTCCTGTCATTTTTTTCCTATCTTATTTTAGGCCCAAAATGATGTCTTCACTTCTTGTCTGTTTACATGTATAATCCTTGTTCCATATATCTTGATTTCCATGAAATTCTAACCATAATAACAAAAGATAGTACAAATAATGAAGTACCACACACTACATTGCCATAATTAAGTTTTGTTAAGATGTAGTGATTGATTCAGCAAAAACATACGGGCTTGCTGATAATGTACATTACTGAAATATGTTAAAATAGCTTTCCATAAATAAGAGCCATGGCTGTCAAAACTAGCTGATAACAGAAATGATAAAACATTTAAATTATAAAAATTCTTATTAAATTATGAACGTACAATATAATAGGAGAAGTACTGTTTATGTATCATAATTCGCTATAATTGACTTACTGAAATTGCTAAATCACATGTAAGTGTTATGTGTATGGTGGGACATCGAAACTTTTATAATTCTCTCTAAGGGATCCTAAGTTTAAAGGGGTTGAGGCAGTTAAAGAGCTGTGTATGTATGGGCATTTTTTTTAATAGATTGTTTATTGACACACTTTATTTTTTTACTTTATGCCATCCTAATGCTTCTCAGCTTGAATGTACATAATTTATGTTGTACTGCACACTTTATTCACATTAGAGGACATGAAATTAAAATTAGAGATGATATGTTACTCAAGATTATAAGATCCTGAGGTTTTTTTTGTAAGAATTTAATTACACACCTAAAATAACATTTTAACTGAGAGGAAACAAAATGGTACTTCTGAGTCAAATGTTTGTCAGTGATGTCCTGCAACCTTCCCATAGAATAAATATTTTTAATGAATTAACAACTAGGAAAACGACATGGTTTCCATTCATTTTTTGATAACACATCAACTTAAATATCTTGTAAGCCCATGAAACATACAAAGGCGAGTATCACTGATTATGCCTTTGGTTTGATGGAAGTTCCCCTTCTGTGCATGTAGTTATATCACATAGAAGCTTTTGAAATTATATTATGTTATATTAAATAATGTCTTACCAATGCAGTTCCTGGGGCCTGCACTGAATGGAATGTAGGCAAATGGATGTCGACCCTGAATTCTTTCAGGCAAGAAATTATCAGGATTGAATTCTTCTGGATTAGGAAATATCTTTGGGTTCCGATGTATCACATATGGAATGATAGGAATTGATGTCCCAGCAGGGATAGTGTGGTTCTCTGAAATAATAAAGCAGAATGTGTTTAACCCAAGATCAGAGTACTCTTAGCTCATATCCTAAAGCAGTGACTTCCAGCTGTGTTGATCTAATGTGTGAGGTTTTGTGGATAAGTTTTAGTAATGGCTGAATTTTGTATGAATGTCTGTCTGAAAAGTAAAGTATCATTGAAAATTCAAACAATCCAAAGAGGAGTTCAAGGCAGCATGTTTTTTGAAAGACAGTGTAATTATGCTACCCCATCTGTAGCACTGAAGTTATAAAGAGAAATGGTGCATTTTGTCTGTAGTGTTATATTCTCATGTCACATTATTTTTTCCCCTCACAATTTAAGAAGTTGGTCTAAACTTTTGCTATGTCCTGGCACTGTTTCCCTTTAACCAGAATGGAAGTATGTCTGTATACTTAGCACTGCACTGCATTTATCCCCAGAAACAATTAGGGTATTAATCCACAACATTCCAGTTTCTTCATTTGTACCGCAGTACAAGAAGCAAATTGATGAGTATGTGCAGATGACTCACTTATTCTCACATCCACATCAAGTTTCCTACAAATGCCTGGGACACTTGGATAGAGTCTCAACGTCTCTTTGATAACCTGTTCCATATACTTCATCTTCTGAAGATCATCATATGTTGCATCTCTGTCAGAATCTCCAAAAATTTCTCTTAGTTCATTTATGACTTTTTCCTATGAAGGAATAAAATGATGTTAACTATTACTAATAAACAGCTTATCTTAACTTGAATGTGGTAACATGAAATATCACACAAATTCATCTTAACATTGTATCACCATCAATGCCACCACCATCATCACTGTTATTTTTTCTTCTTTCAATAATTAACTGAATTAACTGCTCTGTCCTTCTTAAAATTAATTCTGATCCACCAATATACTGGGGACATGGTAGCTCATCAGTCGTTGATAACTCACTGCATTACTTCCACACAAAAAGTACAAAACATCCATCCATTCTCTGGTTGGGATTTCAACCCAAAATACCAGTGCGTACATTAAATGTAGAGTCATAGACATGCACCACTATTAACGCTGGAAAAGGATGTGCACAAATACTTAGTTGCAGACATGCACCACTATTAACGCTGGAAAAGGATGTGCACAAATACTTAGTTGCAATTACCTGAACATCAGGATGTGAACCAAGTGTGAAAATAGCCCAAGATATGGCAGCAGATGTTGTATCATGACCCTGAAAGAACTACTGAAGCATTATTTTCAGCATTTTATTTTGATTTCTGCAAATATTGAACAGATGGTATGAGACAAAATATGTTTACCAATGGAAGCAGGAATGCTTTAAAATGTACACCATTTGCAGGTATAAGACAAAGTAGGGTACTGAACCAATGAATTTTTGAAGTATTTTATTAATTCAGATTATTTAGTCTATATCAACTCATATTTCTATATATACAGAGTTAAGATAATTGCTCATTTTATCAATGGGGGAAAATATTAAAGTCTTTCCCCTCTAGTGGAATAATGGTGCGAAAGCTTGGCACATATTGTGGCTCATTGAAGGGTGCATAATTCACTCACTGAACACAGAGGCCTTATAACATGTATAGGATATAAGTGTGAATTGAATAAATTATCTGATTACAGCTCTGTACTAATCTAATGACAAGTTCTATATCCACTTTGGTGGATCCCTGGCATAATGAATAAATGAATATGAATATAAATAAGTACTCATTCAAACACAATTATAAGATAAATTTATTAGTACAGGGTTAAAAGTAGACAAAAACAAAAATACTCCAATAAATGTAATGATTTCTATCCCCTCTATGATCTGTGATTGAAATGAATGTACCATACCTAAAGTTTTACTCCATGTTACTTAATGCAGCTAGTGTCCTATATTAATACTTTTCTACTTTTATAATTGTGGTTATATTGTTTTACATAACAAAAAAATTTTTATACATAATTACATGACTCATTTTAAGACCTGTATGGTCAACTGGACTGTACTTAGTTTGTGATCTCAGTCTGTTAATCGCATTTCAATATGAAATTGAAAAATTTTTCCATTAAGTCCTTGAATATGTCCCACAGAGGGACTGAAACATGTCATCATACTTACGTGTAAAAGTTTTATAAGTTATGTACTAATAAGAAACTAGTGTTAAAGGAACATCTTTTGTTTAATCAGTCTTGGAGCATTCCATTCAAAGATAATTGTGACCTGTCATTGAAGCTAATGGATTCTGGACATAATATTACAGATGTGTGCTCATGAAAAAAGGTCTTTCAAAGGCCAAGGTACTAAACTCACACTACATAATAGTAGTATAAAGAGGCTTGTGCTTTGATACTCTGTCGATTATAGCCTCTTTGATCTAGAATTTTTCTGGCAAAATAATATTCCTGACAGTAATAATGATGTTAATATATTCTTTTACAATCACATTTGTACTCTGTCACAGATATCTGATCATCGTTAAAGTGCTGCACATTAAAAGAGCATTCAGATATATTACTTGGAAAGTAATGATATGTAATCAAATGAAATGCTGAGATCTGATTTTGCTATATTTTCACCTCAAACATAAAAGTGTCCACTTCTTCCCGAATGTCAGTATCTGTCAGGAGTCCTTTTTTCTCTGACACCTCTATCAGCATATCAAGGAAAGTCATATGCCTTTTCACACCTGTAGACAGACATCCAGAAACACATATCAAACAAGATAATACACATTCTTCCTTCTGTGTTTAGATGCTGTGTTTCTTGTACATGGATGCCAAAATTGCGGGGAAATATTCCAGGTGGAAAATAGAGTGATTGCAACAATTCATTTGATCAGTTCAATCCATCTGATGTCCACCACATAAGGAGAAATCATTGTGAAGTAATGTGTGATTTAATAAACATAGAGAGGTTTCAGCTCTAGGCTTTAATCACATAAACCTTGGGCCTTTAGCAGTACTCAATTGTTCCATAGTAAATTTAAGGGCTGCCTGAGGGCTATAAAATTTGGACCCAATGAAGAGAAAATCTGTGCATTCAGGGCTCAAGGACTGAAAAAAAGGGTCAGTGATTCAGTTATTTCAGCATCAACTTGGATCCAAATCCTTTAACCATGAAGATGGAGGCAATACGTTCCTCTGAACTTAGGTATCTGCCTGGAGATCTACATGGTGTCAAAATCCAAAGGGCTGCCCTCTGAACAATCACCATCATGGAAACCTGAAAACTTGTAATGATTGTAAACACATGACTCAGTTTCCCACATGCTCTCTGTAATGGGAGATCTGACATTATTCACAGACATGACTTTCAAGAATTCTGGTGAAAAATTATTACTAAGTGGATATTTAAAGCTTCTACTGTGATCAAAGTAAAGACAACAAGAGCATTTATAACTCTAAGTAGACCGAATGCTATGCAGTTTACAAGGACAATTTAAAGTTGTTTGTTTCATTTATTGCTGTGGACAGTGTAAGTGAATGTACCATCACTGTGGTTTATAGTTTCAGATTAGCAATGCAAGTTGTCTATTTACTCTCCACTATATTGTATTTTTGCCAATTTATATTTTAGTACTTCTTCTTCATTTCTTTTTAAATAATGCACCGATGTTTTTTATTTTTGTTTCCAAATACTTTTTGTGATAAACCGATTTTCTTTATATTTATTTAAAAACTAGATAAACCTAAATTTGTAACTTCTTGTGTCACTTGTGTCATGTGCTATTAGTCACCACAAATATTTCCTTGTTTGTGCAGCCTCTTGAGGAGCCATACCACTGCTCAGCTGCTCTCTTGATGTGAAATAAACTTGTCTTATGGTCAAGTTTTACATAGCATTATTAATTATAGTGATAAAGATAGAATGAAACTTTTCATTATGTTGACTGTAATGTAAAATAATAATCAGCCCTTTAGAAAAAAATTCTCAGCTAAAATACATTTACTGATCTCTGAAGTTCTGGTTAAAATTTTAAGGGCCAACATTAATGAAACATGACTAGCATATCCATGATATGTCACTTTGGCAAATTTCATCATTATTCATAAGTTCCATTCATGACTAGGAAGTGTGGTACCTGTGAGTTCAGCTGGAGCTATTCTGAGACCACCACTCCTGCTGGCTCTGTACTGAGACTTCCTCTCCCTCATTACCTGCATAGGGATAATATTATACATACCCATACAAAGCTATTTCTCTAGAAATAAATGTGCATTACTCAACTGTGGGCAATCCTTTGCTGTGTCTTCCACAAAAGAAATAACTGTGCAAAATGTTTTCCTTCCTTCTTTTTTCTGTTAATTCTCTATTTAATGAAAGATTCCTAATTTTCATATGCTTGTGTTATATAAATCTCTGGCTAGGATATGTACAATACTTCTGTTATCTAACCTGTAACCTAATCTCTGAGCTGACAGTACATTTGTAACGTAGCTGTTGGAACCCATATTAAGGTACTTCTTTGAAATGTTATTGGTGCAAATAGAGGAAACAGTGAAAGTATGAAAAAATCAGCTTCAGTATTGAATGTAAGACCTACAGATTGTGAGATTAAAAGGCAGGATTCATAACCATTACAGAATTTACTTGGTGTTTTCACAATCTGCAATTGAAGATATCTGATTATGGTAAATATTTATACTGAAGTTTGCAGGTGGTTTGTCACATTTTTTAAGTGATAACTTCTGTGTAGCCAGTTGATTTGTTAACAATTTGCAGAAAGAAACTCACATTCTTTTTCACTGTTCAAATAAATCTTGAGATCATGCCTGAAGAGAGAGTCTAGTTTCAATGTCCATTCCTATTGAAGAGTATAATGTGTTCATCTTCAGGGAATGGTAGTTTCCTCTACCCTGACCTGATGATGGAGACAGTTTGTTCCTACTAAACGTCTGCAAACTTCAACCATCAAACACAGCATCACATCCCAGGGGGCAGCAATCTGCACAGTTACCAGAGTGAACCCCAAAACTTCGTCACTAATCATCTACACATATTTGAAAATATGGAACCAGAACATGGAAGTTTTTCATTTCAAGCAGTCTTGTACTATAAATGTAGATTTTGGTCAGTCATTTTACCCTGATGATTTAAATTTCAAACTTCTCTGGAACATTCCCTAACAAAGAACTATAAATATAAAGTGGAAGTGTGAGTATCAAAGTAAACAAAGACATTCATTTTGTGGTTTGTAACGTAAGTGTAGAACATATTTTAGTGCATGGATGTGAAACGTACAAACATAATTATTCAAAATTCATTACTCTTAAGAGTCCAAGAGTGATGTTCTGATGACATATTTACTAAAAATGTGTATTTAAAGTGCTGTCGTTTTGTTAAATGTGTACCTAATTTCTATAAATGAAACTGTGAATTTATGAAATATATTATAATTTTTTATTCAGAATAAAGCCACTCACCTATAAAGTAAGTAGCCAATACTTTTTGCGTGGCACAAAAAGTAGACTGGTTTTCAAGTTAAAAATCAAACAGAATACTGGAATCATCACATTGCATCAGTAAAGTAACAAAAGTTTATGTTATTGTCCTAAAACCCATCCCTGAACAATCAGATAAATATTCTGAAGAATTACACTTGACCTACAAAAATAAATTTTGCTAAATTATATTTTAATCTTTATACAGTATTTCTAAGAATTATACCAATAATATACAATGACATACATTTTCAGTAAATCCATGCAGGGTCCTCAGCACTTGGGCCTGCTCTCGTCCAGAGGGCATGAGTTTAAAAATGAAACGCCTGTGTAGCCAGGGAGCCATCTGCCGGTGTACAACTAATTCTGAAATTCTGCACCACAAAATGTAAAATTTAAATACATATTTTACGGATTAAGTCATATACAATACACTGTATACGTAACTTCTCATACATGTATGAGATAACATAATTCTTGTCATTAACAGTGAGTAAGACTCTCTTTGTCTTACTTAGTCTTATTTTTAGGCCATAAATTATATTTTTAATGTGATGCATAACCATATTGCAAAAGCATAAGCTGGTAAGTGAGATATCTGGTGGTGTAATGCTTCAACATAATCATTTTGTATACCAAAACTTTTACAATTCATGCCTATTAATATACAGTAGAGTAACCATAATTTTATTAAGACTGTTGTATGATTTATAGAAGTAAAGATTCACAAAGATCTGTAAAAATATATGAAGCAATCAGCGAAAATATAATGAAAGTGGCCTAAATGACAAACTATGGTTTATCTTATGCAAGTACATACATATTTTTGTGTATATAAACTGCAGAATGTGCGAAACTAGATTTCATAAACTTGAAAAATTTACGAACATGTGCACGTGATATATATCAGATGGCTTGCGCCAGTAAGAAACAACATTCGTAGTCTTTGTACCCCTTATTTTTTATTAAATTAACTGTTATGGGAGTTAATTTTAAAGGTCATTATTATTCAATTTATACTGTAAGTCTACCATCTGCTCTCCAAAAACATGGAGCCAAAAATTTATATCTATGAAACTTGAGCTTCCACCTAAACGAAAGAACACTCACTGCAGTGTTTTCAAATAATTTACTGTGTTGGACATTTGGATCTAAGAGGGAGGGAGTACAGACAGAGAGAATTTATTTGTGGACCTTTATAATGAACACTTGTCATGAAATACTGTTAGTATGATCAAATCCATAGGGGGCGAGTATGGAAAACATGCATAATACATGGGAAAGGAGAAATGCATGTATCAAGTTATTATCCAAAACATGAAAGTGATCTACTGGGAGACCAAGGCTAAGAGAGGACAACATTAAAATACTGTAAATCTTAAAGATATAGCTTTATAAAATAAGGCAATTTGCTGACCAGATCAGCTACTATAATCTTCTTAAGGATTCTGCTTCATGGAGTGAGATATAAATTTGTAATTTTAAAATTATATACTGAATGTAGCACTGATGCCTTTAAATTGTCATGTTAGGCTACTTTCATTCACATAGGTGGAGTTTCAAGATAAGGGTGTAGTAGTGACATCCAGCACTGTGGTAACCTTTTTGTGTTTGCAGCTATCTGTAAGTGCCAATAAGGCTTTGGACATTGTCCATTGTCTTAAGTTTTCACCTGCAGAGCATTTTTCTTCCTGGTTCTGATTTGGTTGTGAGGTTAAAGAATGGGAAGTGGCATTCTGCAAGTGATTTATTTACTTGGAACCCCAGGGTAATGGAGGACAGTACAATTACCCATTGTGCAGTGCCTGTGCATGAATGATTGGATCAACAATTCCCAGGTCAGTGGATAGGAAGAAGATGATCATAGGAATTGCCAGCAAGGTCACCAGACCTGTGGCCCTTGGACTACTCTTTCTGGGACCATCTAAATTACTTGATATACTCAGAAAAGATATGTGACCTGGTCCACGAGCAGTGCTGGATCAATGCAACCTGCATGGCAGTGACAAGTGACATATGGAAGGGAATGTGACAGCCGTAGGTGACTTGCTGATGTGTGTGCATCAAACCAAATGATGAGCACGTATAAAAAACGTCATGAAAGAGCATATATTCTCCATGGTTTCAAGTAAATTGGTAGTCCTGTAGACTGGTCAGTCCATCAGAGTCTAATACCAGTGGTAGTACCTTGATACCAAAGCAGGCTTAGTTTTCAGTATGTTGTGAGGTTAATAAACATAACACAATCAAGAGCGTCCAGAATGTAAGTCGAGCTTATAGCATGCTGCATCCATCAGAATTTATAAATTTGACTTAACAAGTGTCTGTATGTCTTGGAACTTATGAATAGGATATGCTGCATATACAGTAATGAGTATATATAAGACAAACAGGTGCAGTGCCTTATGAAATCTACAAACATTCATAACAAAGCAAGGAAAAAACTGAAGAAAACTTTCATAAAGTTGTGATGTCATGTTGTCTGGTAGAAACACTTGAACATTCTGGAGGAGCTTACTGTCTTGATCTTCAGGTTAGAAGAATGGAAAAGAAGATGGGATCAATTTTTTTAATGGTTACAGAGTATGTACGAAATAATCATGGACATGTTTCTAACCTTTTCACAGCTTTAATGTATTCTGCTTGTCCACCTGTCTGTGCCTGAAGAGATACACCCATTGCAGTTTCTGAAAAACAAATAAAAATTGAAACTGGTCACAATATATATAGTCTGTTCTGTGAAAAATTTGCTGATAAGTTATAATCAACTCATTTACCTTTTCCTAGAATTTGATGGTAAAAAAGAGATGGTAGATATACTGATTCAAGAATTTATTTTCACTTTAATTTTACAAATTTTAACCTGTCAGATCTTCAACAATGATCTGATTAATAAGCAGAATATCATTTGAAGCTTAGAAATAGGCACCTATCTTCATGTTTTTGTCTCCTGAATTGTCTTGTGTAACTGGAGGCCACTGGTGTGTCACCTCCCTTCTTAACAGCCATAGAGGGTGTGAAAAATTTGGTACATTTTAGGTAAATTCTGTTTCAAAAAATCTGAACATATGTCAGAAAAATGATGTGTACTGGTATAGCATAGTTTCTCTAAAACTGATTTATGGTTTGCCAGTATTAATTAAAAAAGTGGCTGAGACCACATTCCTGTTCTGTTTGCAACATACATGGATAAAAAATGGGTGTGTAACATCAATATTGCCATTGTCATTAAGTGCAAGGGTTAGGTTGAATGGGGTGTTTGGGCTACATAAAAATCTGCATGCATCTGTTTATCCTATTTAATTTTTAAACATTTTTGTCACTTGTGATTTGTATGTGATTCTCCTTTCTGTCGTGTTTGTGTATTCCCACCATTAATTTAAGTTCTGAAGTTGTACTTGCAATATTTAACATCTGTAATTCACCTGAAATATTTTTAATGCATACCTGATATCAGAGTAAAATGTTCTTTGTGATCTAAAAATACCCTATCTGGTATACACAATAAAATTACTTTTTTTAAAAGCCAAAAACATTGATGCTTGGCACTATGTAGCTGGTAGAGGGTACAAAATGAAATTTTTAACCCACCACTCAATGTAAACAGGTGAATAATATGTTAATATTACTACAATGGGTAGTTCAGATAAAAATATGGTACACAATACAAAGAATAAAATAATAATGAAAAGGACAATACTGGAACCCAGACACTCATTTCACTTACTCATTTTTCTTTATGCGTCCATTCCTCATCTTTCACATTTGCAGTCCACACTCCATAATCTCTAATCTACACATCTCCCTCTCCCTCTCAAATTCCTCCCTATTAGTGACTGGTTGATGGCTGTCCTACACATATAGATGTTGTCTCCCACTGTGAGACCATAATTTTCATGTGCATTGTTGTAAATGTATTTTTATTTGGAAAAACCTAGGACATTAGGCATCGCCAAATGAATTTTATGGAACACCAGGATAGAGCTCTTTGAAATTTGTAAACTGCGAAAAAGTGGGATCCCTAGTTATGTGAAACTATATATATATATATGTGTATGTGTGTGTGTGTGTGTTTGTATGTACATATATACATACATATATATATAGAGGTATGTACATACTTTCGTACATATATATGTACAGTCATGCACTTATACGTACATTCATACACACATATACACACATACATACTTACAAATACACACATATATACATACATACATACACACACACACATATATACATACATACATACACACACACACACACACACATACATACATACATACATTAATACACACACACATACATACACACACACACACACACACACACACACACACACGTACATACATACATATGTATGTATGTAAGATACACCTATGCATATTTGTCTATAGAACAGACATTCTGCTATGGAGCTTCCTTAAAAACAAAATAAGAATGACTTCTTAGTAAATAAATAATAAATGTTTTACCACAGATAATGTCTAAAGTACACATTGTGATATATGGAGTTATATCCATGAAGGGCTGCCCAATGTGTTCTTCAATTTTCTGTACCAGAGCCTGACTGTTTGAATTAAACACTTGAATGTACTCTTCCAGGATCTTGAAGTGGAATGCTGCTGTGAGGATCTTGCGGTGTGAATGCCATTTGTCACCTGTAATATGTTGAAAATCTGTTACGAAAATATATTAGTTTTCAACTTATTCCACACCATCTTACAACCCTATATTTCTGTTCCCTTGTTGGCTAGAGTCATTAAATAATTTCATTTATGGGATGAAGGGAAGAGCATTGGTCCAGATGTAGATGTTGGAAGCCAAGATAAATTTGCATCAGAACAGAGCTCCTCTCTTATTACACACCTGAACTTGTGAGCAAGCCTGTACCGAGCCATGGTTGGAGAAGTTTGTAGTCTAGACTCTTTGTGATGTGCGATCCACTGCTCAGTATAGTCTGTAATAGGGTAACCTATGTCATTTAATGATGATAAAGCTTTATGGTTCTAGTACATATGATCTACAAAGAAGAGAATTAGGAAATGTTGGAAGTCCGACAGTTAAATCTTTCTAGAAATATTGAGAGAATGGTGATTCTGGTTATATTTTACATTACTAGTTTAGAATGTTACACTTTCGAAGTCATTTTACCTTTGTTATTAAATTACGTAAGTGGCTGCCAGTACACATGGCACACTGTAGCATATATCAGCACTACATAGATACATATGTACACGTAAAGTTATACAGTTATTTCTTTATGTTGTTAATATTGTCTCTTTTACCCTTTAATTTAAATGCTGTATGAACTGTCATGATTAACACTAATTATTAATTTATAAGTAAAATTACACTTAATATTCTTCCTCAGAATTAAAAAATCAACAAAAATTTTTAAACATACTTTTCTTACCTCCACATCATCTGGATCTGTAATGAAAACTTCTGGGAACCCCATGACCCAGATGCGAAATACAGGTGAATACTTCTTATGTAGTCCAAGCAATACATTGAGCAACTCTGAAATTTATGGCCACATTACTATGAATTTTCACCTTATTTTTCTATATCTTTTATCACCAAAATAGGTTGGCTATGCCTGTTACTTACAGGTAAATTCTGTAAATATCAACACCTTGTATTTGCTACCTTGTTGATAATCATGAGCACGCAATGTGCTTTATATTTCCCAGTTATTCTGTGTTATAATTGTTGATGGAAAAACAAATCTTTGTTATAGAACATAATTCTGATCAAAATGTGAATTTTACCTTTGTAATTCCCAATAATTGCAGAATAAAAATGGGAAGCAGTAAGCCTTGCAAATTTTACAGAGATATTAATTGTGGGAAATTAAAGTTAAGACTTCCATTACTTGTTGCCTTCTGTCTCAGTGGAGAAAATATCGATCTACAAGTGTCCCTTATTACTGAAGTACAATTTCGGGAATATTTCCCATATTTTATATTAATGCTTACCTTTATTTTATAAAATGTAACTCATTAAGTTGACACTTACGCTCGGGTGGAACGTTAAACATAAGCATGTTCCCAAAGAAAGGCACAGTTTTGGGTCCAGGTATCCTCTCAATTTTCTTCGTATCAGATATCCTTAACAACCAGCTGTAGTCATAAGGAAAGATGATAATCAAGATGCCTAACAGAAGGGTGACACCCACGACCGCAGCTTCACAAACTAAGGTCAGCATAGCCGCAGACTTCGTAACCTTTCGAAATACAAGGACACAAAATGTAGTACTCTGCTGACGACAGAGATTTTGAAGTGTGGTACAAAAAGCGTCACGTATGTTCCAACACGATACAGACGCTGTGATCCTCGTTAGTTCTGGAGCTAACCGTTCCGTCAGATGTTCTCTGAAGTTAAAATCAATCGATCAGAAAACATAATATTTTATAGAAGACAGGAAGGACCGTCCGGACAAACTGTAGAATATTGCTTATTTAATGACGCTGACAGTATCTCGGATTATGTAACATCAAAGGGTTAGATGCATATTAAGTAACGAATTGTAAAGGATATAGAATGATACGGTCGTAGCTTAATTAGTGGTACTATCGCAATACTGGCCTGGAGAGACTGGGAATACTATGTAACCCTGTCAGGATAGCTCGTTGCCGGACCGAGATTTAAAACAAAGCTTTGCGAATAAAAACAGGGGTAAGTAATACGTACAAACAGCGAAGATCTGCAGATTTCTGGATTGATGATGAGGATGCTGTCCTTGCAAGTGTCACCTGTGTGTGTCAATGTATATAATTGTGACCATGAACTTCTAAGAAGACCAACTGTGATGAGCCATGGAAGCATAAAAAATGTGCTTATCACAAATGGCTGACAGAACTCTGGACTTAATGTAAATGGGCGAATCAGTGTTCTTTCAAATGTAGCGAGCTTATAATTGCCTTCGCAATAAAAATATCTATTTTTCCAGATACAGCATTGAAAATTTAAAATATTTGTTGGGTCTGTTAAGAAATTATCGAGGTTTAAGTAAGGGCGATTAACACATTCACGAAGTCGTGTTATTTGACCCTACCCTGAAATGCTTAAGCCTAATAAAACTCTAACCATTTCCCTAGGACCATCTTCAATATTGTTCTCATATATATGTATACATGTATCTAGGCCTCTCAGTCAGTCTGTTCCCTTTAGGTGTTTCGAATAAAGTTATTCACATTTCACATGCATGCTACATGCCCCTTAATACTAAATAAGCCTAGTGATGCTATTAGTTTTAGCTTCCTTTTGCTATATTTTCTGTAAAAGAATTCTTCTCAGTAAAGGTTTTGCATAATTAAATAGGTAAAGGTAAAGTTCGCCCTAGAAAAGGCCACGAAGGCCCAGAGGGGGAACATAGCTCTACTCTTCCTCCAACCTCGGCGCTAGATGGGGTGGGTGATCAACGCCACGCCCCGGCCGCTTAACCCCCGGGAAAGACCCGGTACCCATTGTATAGGGGGCTGGGTGGGCCCCAGGGCCGGTCTGGACAGTTGCGAAAAATCTCGCCCCACCGGGTTTCGATCCCCGGACCGTCCAGCCCGTAGCGAGCCGCTATAACGATCGCGCTATCCCGGCCCTTAATTAAATAAGTATGATTTCAAAATGAGTATTTTATCGTAGCGAATCAATCATACAGTGTAGCCAAAATAACAAAGTCGTAAGTAGCGCGTACGGAAAAATTAGCATGCTGAAGTAACAGCATACGCCATCAGGTAAACTCTTAGCAGATGCCCATACCGATAAAATTATATGTCGTTGCTTACAAATTTGGGAGTAGAAGCTGGCTAAGGTTTAAGAGCCTTTCAAAATTACTTTAGACTTGTGCAGCTGTCCCGCGCATCCTCCAAAAATTTCAACAATGAATACGAGACATGTCATTTCATCGTATTGGATTAAACCAGCTATAAGTCGCGTGTACAACCATTTACTTTCTGAACACTTTTTGAAAGTTGTCTTTATAAAGTGATTCAGAATATAAATGTTGTTTTAAATGAGTCGATTTTAAACTTCCGACGACAGAAAGTCGAAAAGCGAATGTGACGTACTCTTGTTCGAAACGTAGAGAAATGAGTGACTTCAACTTACTTGGAGTAGGTACAAATATTTAAATCTTCTTAGCCACTGGCTTCTGATTTATTCTTCTATCACTTCAGCACAGTTGCTTAATTCCAGTCCGTCCTTTTGCTTTGTCAACACACAAGTGAAAGACAAGAAGCCCCCCAACCTTTGTTTCTGACCAAACGCAGAAAAAGGAAGCGAAATATCGTGCCCTCAAGGTTCTGATCTGTAAATCACGTCCGTGGATATGAGGTGGGGTTTACGGGAAATACCGTGAGGACATGTATGAGCCAATAGTCTCATCTTTGTTATAAGACTTTTGCGTAGCGACAGTAAAGAACGACATATGGATCAATTGTTACACCTGTCTGCCTAATGTAATCCAATTTAAGTGCCGTTCCTAAGCAACTGCAATTACAACTAAGAAATCTGGTACATCTATAGCTTAGGTTTCTTTTTATACACGTGGTTTTGTATGGAGATCTCCTTCCTTCTGAGACATGGCGCTTTGTCACTGGGTGACTGGTGCCGGTCCCTTCGATAAAATGTAGTGGGCTACTTGTAAGGGCCAATTTTCTCGGACATTTCGACTCTTGAAAATAAAACCAATACGTTGTCTCGAAACGTCGGGCATCCATCATCCAGTGATACGATGCCATATCCCAGAAGAACGGAGACTTCAAATCTATCACTGCAAAAGTATAAAACTTTGTGTCTTTTTTTTTTGTAAAGTATTATCAGAAATAAAAACACTCGATCCGCGCATAAAAATTATTGTGATTAGTTAGCTGGCCTCAAGAATATCATCTTTGAAATAGTGACTGGTATTTATCCTTTAGTTATTTTAACAATACCCTCTCAGCTACGAAAGTTTTATAATGTTTAAGGGTACATGCAAATTGTGATAACGAATAAACCATATTTTGATTAAAGTTGGCGTGGCTTATTTCAAGTTATTATTTCTTCAGTTTCTATAAGGGAATAGAGGAAATTCCGGGATCAGGACAGGTAGTAATCCAGCGTAGATTTGAACCGAGTATGTCCCCACTAGGGAACAAGATTTGGCATCACTCAACTACACCTCAAAATAAAAATTACCTGAAACAGCAATGTGCACTTTCCTCACCAGGATTTCTGTTACATAGGTCCTTGACTACCAATCTTACACCAAACATGACATGTGACCTTCTTGCACGGAACCAACAAACTACAATTGATGCAGTGCCAAACACTTGTGTTTGCCCTTGACGACAAAGCTGCAACTTGTACTCTCTTCACATGGCACGTCTTAGCCCCCACTTTTGTAATCATGATTTGCCTCTAAATATTTCCTAATAAGTTGTTATTCCGAGGGACTGATACCAGAATTCCTACTCAGATCGCAACGATATTGCGTGGAACAATACTTGGCATTGAAACGAAATTTTCAATAATTTTGCTCATCGGACTAACTTAAACGCCAGTTTTATGGTAAAAGCTTGTTTCGGTAAACTTCTAGCAAATGTAAGACGTATTCATTTTCCATGTCGGAGAAACGTTCCTCTTGGATTTTTCTTTTGGTTAATGACGCCGTGTAGAATGGTACATGGTTTCAACGCTTCATAGAAAGCTGTTGCATGTGTAATTCTGTAAATTATGCTCAGGGTGGACACGAGAGGTCCCTCACAGACGTTGGTAAATTACCTACCAAACTGGACTGTTTTATAGCCTTGCAGGTCTTATTGCAAAACCCATCAGAAAGTTGACCTATGCTATGGGATCCTTACGCCTTACTGCCTTGCAATCTTTCCACGGAATATTCGTGTAACTTAAGGAAAGAAGGTAAACCTGAATAGAAAGCAGTTAAACAATTACAGGTGCATCTAGATTTACACACAATGCCAAAACGCTGCAACTCAGAAAGTCCCCCCCCCCCACACACACACACAAAATTCATGTTACAGCCACAAGGGCTGACCGATGTTTTATAGTCTTGTATTCGGTTATGTTGCTCTGAATATATGACATTAAATATTATAAAAGTGCATACCTCAGGACAACATATAAACAAATTTTTGAGCAAGAACTCTTTCCTTGTCTCCTATCTTGGCCTTATTAACTCCAGGGTTTGCATTTCCTCTGAAGATTTCGTTTAAAAGACTTCACTGGGTGATGAAGCAAGTGAAGTGTATGTGCCTCCTTATATCGCTTCATATGATCGAAATTTCAAAGTGAGGATTTCTGGAAGAGAGGGCTGATTGCATCTACGAAATATGCAGATCCAAGAAATAAAAAATATACATATTTGTACTTGTATGTGTTTATGGTGTTGTGACGAAAGGCCTATAATGTTAACACACCGTCTCCTATTCACAAACATGAAAACTAAATATATTGGTTTCTAAGGACCTTAATGAATGGGTAAATAGTACTATGTTTATGTCAAGTATGCAAAACAGGCACTACAAAATTAGAAAATAATAATCAATAAAAAAAGGTTAGAAAAAATAGTCCGAATTGAAGTATACATTATACTTTAAAGCCTAGATGCTACTGTAAGTTCCTCCAGGCGTAAGCCTGGAGGAACTTACAGTAGCATTTATATTTTATTTTTCATCTGTATTTTATTTTTCGTACGATTCTTATAGTAAACGCTCATTACTTTGCTAAACAACGTTCACTTATTGAAATAAAGTGAAAGGCCAACTTGCGTAGTTTGTGTGTACGGTGCGGATGGTCCAGTGCAGACGCACGGCACCATCCTCACCGCACAAACAACCTACGCAGCGGCTCTCAAGACTACCACCCATCCAAAAACTCGGTGCAGAAAACCATATGCTGCAAATCAACATCTAATTCTCCTGATGAAGGACGGATGTACCCGGTCAAACAACCCTCAATCTGGGAAGTGTGTCATCCCCGTTGTGTGTGTGAAACTAGGAAAAGGTATGTAGTCAAACAGTCACAGTCATTAAATACACCTCAGTGATTAAGTTGTGTTTGACTACATACCTTTTCCTAGTAAACAACCCTCAAGTTTCAAAATTCACTTATTGGTCTGTCTAATTGAGATACATTTTACTTTCCATGAGCTAAGAGCTGAATCATTATATAATCTATGTAATTGAAATTTATGGATGTGCAATTTTTAGTCTTCAAAAGGTTAATAGTGATAAAAACAGATTTAAAATTTAAGAATGTTATTAAATTAGGACATGATAAATGTTTAAAATTTGTCTGTATTCATTTAAATAAACTTTGTTGTAGTCTTTTTTCGAAAACCGTTCATAACGACCATTTTCCCGTTGCTTTTTGTATTTTGTAATATACAGTATGTTAAAACACCAGTACTGATCCTATTCCGCTAACATAGCGCCTTCTGATGTACGAACGGCGAAATTAATCTGTTCATTTCATCGCAGTACATGTCTAAAAGTAACACATGGGCTCGGTTTCAAGTATGACAAACGAAAAGTAAGAGGCTAAAAGGAAGACAAGTGTCGTACTAACGTCCCATATTCTCCAGTAGGTTTTCACAATACTTTGTTAATAATTCTTTAATAATTTGTTACAAGGCATGTCTTTCATACATCCATGCTTACAATATGAATACGAGAAAATAATCATTTATACCATATTACTTCTTACATTATGACATGTCGAAGAATTGCACTTAAAAATGAGGCCTTCCTTAGATTAAATTTCTTCGAGACAGGACTTATGTTGACGTCCGAAGCTTTACAACAAATGAAGCTGGATACATAAAATGCATCGTCTTCTTCGATTTTGCTCTTATCGTAGAGATATCTTGATCCTGATCCCATT
>Ga0136643_10000940_pt1 | contig 34221 bp, 14 predicted proteins | sample TergutLab28metaG_FD_96883 | JGI IMG/M metagenome (GOLD analysis project Ga0136643, IMG submission 96883) | Labiotermes labralis P1 segment gut microbial communities from Petit-Saut dam, French Guiana - Lab288 P1 (version 3) (version 3) | ecosystem: Host-associated > Arthropoda: Insects >...
GGAGCCGCTACTTTTTTCATTCAAGTAGCTCCTCAATTGACCTCACGAGGATGAGTGGACCCCGTTCCAGACCCACTACTACTCAGAAAATCTGGTAGCGCCGGGGATCGAACCCGGGACCTCACATGTTTAGAATATCTTTACAAAGCGTTTTTCACTATGGCATGTAGCCGAGATGTAACTGTACGTACATACAAACAACACATCGGACGTAACAGCTTGTAAACGTGGGATAAGAGTACATGGCCAATGGTTTATCTTTACTTACACTTCTTTCCTTGCTGTCAGTCCTTAAATGCTAGAAACGCAAATATCTTCACATATTAAGTCATTCTTCCTTACCTTATTTTGTTTACGGTCACAGGATAGGCTAATCGTCAACATAATTAATCTTACAGGTTGTCTGAACAAAGACTTACAAAAGCTTTTTCAGTACTGGAGTCCGAAACACAAGCTGAAATGCTCGGCCACAATTATCACTCAAAAATATATAGACGTAAACTCAGCACAAGAGATTCTAGGACGAGCAGACAGAGGTGCTCGAATTTAAAGTAAAAAGTCACGTCTGATGCCGACCCCGGTGGCCGCGTGGTCTAAGGAGTGGGTCTGCTATCGTTCGCCTGCTGGGATTGCGAGTTCGAATCCCGCCGATTGCATGGATTTTGTCTCTTACGAATATTGTATGTGTTGTCAGGAAGAGGACTCTGTGACGAGCCAAACACATGTTCGGAGGAGTCTTACCGAGTGTGGTGTGTCTGAGTGTGATCACAAAACCTCAACGACGAGGAGGCCGAGGCCCACTAGGGCTGTCGAGCCATGAAAAAAGTCATGTCTCACGAGTTTTTATCAATTCCTGAAATTAATTAACGTTATTTTCAAAGGCAGAGACCAAGAACAACTTCCAGAAAATGTATATTAGTTTTAAAAGTTTGCCTTCTGTCCCAGGACCGAAAATGGATGCACATCATCATGTCTACTAAGAATGCATTTACGTACCTCTTCCATCATGCCATTATTCAGTTATAGAAAGGTTGCTCTTGCAGATGTCTTGCTGCAGTAGGAAACACACACACACACACATACAAACACACACACACACACATACAAACACACACACACACACAAACACACACACATACAAACACACACACACACACATACAAACACACACACACACAAACACACACACATACAAACACACACAAACACACACACACACACACATAGTCTTGCGAAATGAACACAAACTTTGTAGTCTTTGTGCTTGATTTCGTTCTCTGCAGCAAGCAGACTGATACTCCCTCACAGTAATACTGCTCAATAAATGTATACACCCAGCAATCAATTAGAGACAAAGTACGGAGTTCTCTCTGATACTTAGTTAAATTGTGCTATAAATTCGACACCTGCCACTTAACAACACAATCATCAAACGGTATATTTTAAAACTTGAAGGTGCTTTCTGCTTCTCTTGTTGAATAACACTGACAACGATGATGCACGGCACCAGACTATACACTCGTAATATAGAATGCAAGAGGATGAAATTATGAAGACCTCGCAAACGATCGAAAGTCACAAAATTTAACCTTTAGACCTACTTCATGTGAGGAAGGCCAAACTGTAGTCCGATAATTCTATGTCTGTCTAGAAACAATATCATCTGAAATACCACGTGCGAGCACTGTTAGTGTACTACTGGAATGATTATAGCGTTTCACTATTATTGGAAGTTGTAATGCCAATACGTATCGTACAAGAACAAGACACTGTAACTAAATTCAGCATAAGTCACAGTGGAAGGTCGAGATCAAACTATTTTGTGGCTCTTAAATGAACCGAATGTGACCTTTTTAACATTTTCTAGCCTGCTGGTTACGTGATACGCCACAGGCTTAACATTCAACAATTGTACATTCTGCCCGCTCTTTATATGATCTGTATTTATTTCAGAACAAACAGCGACTTGTGCCAACTACACCATATACTGATTGGCTTTTAAACCGAGAAGAAAAGCGTTTACTGAGCGGTACGAATTGAGTCTTTAAAATAATAGAGTCTGCGGTTCGTCTTTAAAGGGTTAAATAAGGACTGCAAGTCAGACTACTTATTTGGAAAAACTCATCAGTCTGTGTTTTATATTAATGGGGCCTAACAGTATAAAACACAGCCAAACTGCAGTAATGGCCTGTATGAGATTCAGTGTCGATGTTTCCAGGTACGAACACTTCTCACTGGCTTTCACCTTCATTATTCTCTGTTGTAAAGAAAAGCACTCAAAACAGAGCAAGGTATTATTTGCCTTGTGCTTCAGAAAATATTCACCCTTTCAAACAAAATTTTCAGACGCGAGGTTTCAGGCTCTCACAACGGTACTGCTGAAGACTTAAGTCCCAAGTATTCTAGGAATGGTTGATCCTGAAGATGTCGGGGCTACGATCCTTCGATTCGTGGGTAAATATTTACAGATCAACACAGCGCAACTGTGAAGAACACTTCAGTCTTGTAAAATTTTATAATCTTAATGATGTTTATAGAACATATCATGCAGAAATTTACCGCTTTTAATAATACCAATAAAGTCTGATTTGACCTTCATGTGAAATATGCATAGTACTGTAACTACAGGAAGACAAATTCCTCCGATAAATTGTAGCGGAGATAATATGAAATTTTACTGAAATCCGCCCGGTTGAATAGGGTCTTGTAAGGATATATGTAATGACGTTTATTTCCTGTTATTCTGTGTGAAGAATACAGGATGATATGGTTGGGTTACTACCGACATTTATATGCAGTCATTGCCTATTAAAACTGTAACGTCGGTATGGTATCCGGGTACCACAGGGGAGGGGGGGGGGGACTAGCGGAGGAATGAAGCCAACGCTTAGTCTGCATCCACAGTTGACACCTAGACTGTCTGCAGCTCTACCTCCACGCCATTTCTATCCATTCATGGTTGATGCTTAGCATATGGAAAAGTGTGACATTACAAAGAACGCACGTGGAATTGCACGCAAGTTGTGTAGTCTCTTTCGACATATGCCATGCGGATAGGGTTATATATGTACATACAAGTCGTAGACGAAAAAAGTGAGGACAGACTGAACCGCCTACATGCTGCATGGCATTGAACTACGGCAGCACGAAACCTTCACACTGTTCTACATTTTAACTTCGTATTGCGACACGGAGTTTCCGAATCAGCTTGTTAATGAATTCGGGTTGTTTGCCACATTTACCGATCGAATGATCAGGTACTAAATGTTTGTAACACCCTTCGTGGAATTGCCCATTGCATAACTTCCCTTAAAGCAGCATCAAAGCTCCAGCCTCTACAAAGAGATGCTGTAACTACGTATCGTTTTTGCCACACGGCAAAGGCAAACCCTGAACACTCAAACACAAAGCACTGCTATGTGCAGAGACGTTTTGCTGCGTCGACGTTGAATCAGAATGAACGAGCAATCCCCACAAAAATCAAACAAACCGTCTTATTGAGAAGGCTGGTGTAGTGGCAATTCTCTACACCTCTGTTCGGGAAGCGTCCGTTCAAATCTCGGTTGAAACGTTGGGGAATACTTTTTCTACATTTCTCTGCCCCGTCATGTAAATTCAGGTATAGTATCTAACGTAGGCCACGATCCATTCCTTCCAAATCCTTTCCAATCCAAAATTCACTCACTGAATGGAACGTACTTGTTCATTCCGTCAACACGTCCGTACCAGTACATAATTCTTCTTGTGTTGGCATATTTCAAACCATTCTCAGGCTAACCACTATACAAATGTAATGACATAAAAACATAAAATTACATTTTTGTCTTTACACTTTTATAGTTGTTAGTCTGAGGACGGCTTTACCAAGAAGTCGAAACATGTAGCTAGTACTGTAAACAAGAAGAAATGTTTGTTAATAAAGTTAGTTGACGGCGTAAAACAATATATTTGATTCAGTTTGAGTAGCAAAATGGAATGCCACATACAGGATCATTCAGTAATTATCTTGAGCAATGACCCTAAGTAGTCGGACATACCAACAGCGACAAAAAATAAACCACGTAAAACAACAGTGGAATGACGTACCCTGGGCTGTAGTACACTCATGTTCCAAAAGGGGTTCTTTGCTATTTTGCATTTCACTTTCTATCGCATGTTGATTCACTGCACATACAAAAGTTCTGTTTAAAATGTACATAGTCCGCTGCAAAGCTAATCATACTATAGATACAGATAGATGTTATACAGCAGGATCGGACAAACTTTTAAAGGAAAATTATTTTGTATACACGAACATACATTTCATTGTAACCCACAGATATCCACAAACAAATGAACATTCCGTTAGTCCTTTAGTTAATATTGGTTGTCAGAATATTTCTCTGAAATAACTTTCTGCATGGTCAGGATGCTTCGGCCTACCATTGGCAGCACGCATGACGGCAGTTCATTGTGGTTTCTATACAATCACAAACTATTTTCTTTTAATTATGTGCAACACATAATATACCAAGAGACATTTCAAATAAAGGTGAAAAAAATCCACAATTTACGTTGTCAGCCAGATTTTTGTGCAGTAACTCGTCTGTGGATTCATGTCAACATGGATTATGCTGGAAGAACATAGATAAAAATTAAAAATCGCAGGACATGTACGACGGCTTTTCCTGAAAAATTAAATTAAGGAAGTCGCTATTTGTAACATGCGTTGTCCAGCTACGACAAAATTAAAATATAATGTTAAGTAAAATTTCCAGAACGTCATCAGTTCGCTGCCTCCTAGTTGAGGAAGACTGATTTGTAGGACGTACATACAGTATCCCAGTTAATGAATTGTAAGCGTACAAACAACAGCTCAGGCAGTTCTTCAAGGACATGAAAACGAGACTAGGATGCTGGCAAGAAAAGAGATTCTACCTCGTATGCTTTCATTCATGGAAAGTAGCATAGAAAAAACACATGAGTCAATCAGAGTAGGCAGTACTACAAAGTGCAAATATTGTTTAATTTACATATAATGTTAACCAAACAGTGGCACTTGGCTCTGTGCGGATTTAGCTAAGCTCGCATGATAAAAGAAGGCAAACCCACAACATAAATAAACACAGTCAAACACGACGTAAAAATGTTTAATCTCTTTCGAATGTGGAAAATGTGCAAATAACTGGTTCAGGGAGTTAATTTAAAATGCAAGTGTTAACTAAACAGAGCAACACTATTTCCAGTTCTAAAGGTTAATCAATACGCATAATTTCATTTTATCGTACATTAAGGCCTACCGCTGCGTTCACAGAGGGCCGCAAATGGAATCTGTATTGATAAAGGCAAATTTAGACCCAATTTACATATTTAAACATATAAGCTTATACTTGTACTTCTTATGCAACTTCGTTTTTCAGAATCATTAAATCCACATGATGCAATGAATTATAATACGTCTGAGACGAAAAGCGTAGTCCTGCTAATAATGTCGCACGTCATTGTTGAAGAATAAAAGACCAACTTGTGTTGCAGGCTGAAGCCTACAACACTGATACCACTCCAACCCAACCACACCGAAACTCCAACACACATCGAACCAAGAACAACAAGACCAATGTGGTAATTCGGCACAATAGTCGCCAGCTCCTGATGATGGATATATTAATGTCCGAAACATGTTGAGCACATAAGAAGTGAAATAAAATAGCAAGTGACATCAAGTTGGTGTTTTATTTTTCAATTACCGCAATGATGCACGGTCTAATAAACATAAGAGTCGCACGTCGTTGTTAAGGCATGGGGTTGAAAAAATTGTTAATGAAGGATATTTAAAAATATTTAATGACTTCGTATGAATTATAAGAAAGACATTTGGCTTTTAATGGCAACTTGATTGGACCCCATTTAATATATAGCAGGTTATGAAGTGAAGTGACTGGGCACTTAAAGGTATTTAAATTATTTATGCATTGAAGGACGCTGATGACGACTCACAATAATTTATGACTTTCTTGCTCCATTTGACAATAGCTGTTGTAGGTAAACAAATTCAGAGGGAAAATTTTCAATACTATGTTCTGGACTAGCTGTGTATTTGCTGCTATATGGATTTGTTTAAGTTGACACTGCAGTTACCTTCAATTGGAACATGCATTTCAAAACAATCTCTCGTCTGATTCCGGATTGAAGAACCAAAGTCACGCCGAGCACTGTCCACTTAAATGTTTGACACTGCCTTCACCGGTATGGGGCTTGTTTTATTTATGTCAAGAGAATTTCTCGTGACCCTAAGGTACATACGAAAATGAAGGAGGCCAAAAATTTTACATTTATTCTCTGAGTATTTGGGTCTAATGTACGTTCCAGTTTTCTCCGATATGATACCTGTAAATTAATATTACTGAAGAGCAGGAGGCCGCTTCCTCCACCGCCAGGGCAGTCAAAGAAGAGGCAGTACCTCCTCCGGAAAGTTAGTACCTACATGTCAATATTCACGGCCTCGCATCCCGGGCCAATGATACTGCATCACCACTGCTGTAAGAAATACAAAGCTTTTTTTTTCCAGTCAGCACGGAGACCGAACAGAATTAATGAATCTTCTGATACATAATGTTCTCAAACGTAAATCTAGATACATATGCAACTTGAATTTGGCAAGTATAAAAATTGCGTCCGGAGACAGCAGGTAATAGTCATGTTTTCTATGTGATGACGAAAGCCGAACCAGCTTGCGAAACGTACTTAAACAAAACAAAACAAAATAAAATAAAAGTAAAAAATAAAAATAAAACTCTATTACGTGTGTAATTTTTTACTTTGGTTATATACAATAAATAAATAAATAAATGTCTCACCGACAGATTGGACCGCTTAGTTATATAACAGCTCAGCATACTCGATGCTTGCTTCTTCTGTCTACAGGCATAATAACTTTACTAAGAATCAGTTATTTCCACACTTATATCAAAAGAATACGCTGTTTAAACACATATATAAATAGAATCTTAACGAATCACGCAGAACATGAATTATTTCTGGAATATGGGTTACATAAACGTGCAACATGCACTCACTGGTACGTATCCTTCTTACGGGCTTGGGCCGCTGGCGGAAATACAAGACCGGTATAGAATGTGAATAACCAACAGCTTGCTTCAACTTACTTAGCGTAATATTTCGCTATGCACCGTTACGCTTCTCTAGGAACATCTTTCCGTTTTTCAGTTACATTTGTGTTTGTGTTCCATATCTTGAGATTTATGCAAAGACGTGAAAGTATGTCACTCAAGTACAGTTCAAAAGGCAGACACTCAGCCATCAAAAGGTTTGAAGTGGGATAGTACTTGCATATATTAACCATGCTGCAACATACCTTTGTTTCGGAGTCTTGATTACTACACGTTCAGACAGGAACGACTTAGGCAGAGACAAAGACCTCTGTTGAGGATCCAATATCACTTTGTTCCGGGCTTCCTCCACTTCTGCTGGGGCGCTGCCAGGTCGGGGTTCTAATACTGACTTGTTACGATCACGAACCGGAGACTTGGTTATCAACAGTATCGTTGACGAGGCATCTTCTAAAGGCGTGGATGTCCCGGAACTTTTCTGTGTTCTCGGACTTTTTGTTACTGTCCGGTCAGAAGTTGTCACCCACACGTCACTGGATGATGACGAAGACGATGAGGTGCCTCCGACGGCGGAAGGTGACCTGCTATTCACAACACTAGTCACAATGGGAGACAATTTACGTTCTTTCGGAACACTTAACGGTCGCTCAAACTCGTCCTCCGCAAGATCCATCAGCGGAGACACAATGCCTGCACTGCCACTTGGCTGACGGTGAACTAATCCCACACCAAAACCTATATCCCTTCTGAACTGGTCTGCATCCCTATCTATGGAGGAACTAGTAGATGATGAGGTATCTAAACCGGCTTTAATTCTTTCAGAATTAGTACCAAACGTTAGGGGTCGCCTAGGGATCTGTGAGTACTGACACGATTGTACACTGTTCCTCCACTTCGGTTTCTTATCCTCCACATCTGAGGGAATCGCTTTTCTTTCGGAAGAACTGCTCATACCGTTGAGGCCACTTTGAATTTTCCTTGGCGTTGTAAGATCATATTCGTCGACTCGCTCTAGTGACGCTGGAGACGACCTTGTAGACTGACTACTCCCACGGGACCCATCGCCTCGCTTGATCTTTTCGTCATTGTCGTAGTTTCGCCTGGATTCGTTCCTACCTCGTTGATTCTGGGTAGTCGCCGTTGTAGGATAGCTCTGAGACAGCCGCATGGTATTGGCTGCAGATGCCGCGGTTGGCAGCTTTGCTCCAGAAGATGGAGAAGGTGTTGAAGATTTGCTGTGGCTAGAAGGTGGGTAAAGGCTCTCGCGATTAGCACAATGTGGCCAGAAGTCACACGTGTCTGGGCTGCACGGGTTAATGTCTGGGCAGAACACGTGGCCCACAGCGGTGGTGGGTGTGGTGATTCCACGCTGCAGTACCCTCTGTCGCTGCTGGGGTTGCTGGGGCTTGCCCTTGTTTCTGGACACGAAGAAGATGTTGAAACCTTGTTCAGGTTCCTTGCTGCATCGTCGCTCCACGTCGTGTTCAGCGTGGTACCGCGCCTGCAGCAGCGCTCGGGCGGCTGCGCGGCTCCGAGTACCGTGCAAATAGTCTGCGACGGCACGAGCCTCATCCTCCCAACGCAGTCCATCTTCATAGCGACTTTCCTCCGACTGTGCCTTTCCTGCAACACAACAGTCCGAAGGAAAACGGATTAAAACGTGCAGAAAACGGGGTAATAGGAGGTGAAAATGACTGTTCAAACTATTACTAAGTAGTAGTAATATGAAAGTCAAAGGTATTGCTCTGCACACATCTATGTACTTTTTATAATTAGAGGTATGCCCCGCATAACGACGTTTTGGTCAACGCCTGGCCGCATATACGACGGTGGTCCCATAAGATCACAATACTGTAATATAATATCATAATATTATTACATGGTATTATAATACTGACCATTGTGTTACAACTGCCTACAGTATTCAGTACAGTAGCATGCTGTTTTGTAGCCTAGGATCAATAGGCTATACCATATAGCCTAGGTGTGTAGTAGGCTATACTGTACTTTCTAGGTTTGTGTCAGTACACGTTTGCACAACGACGAAATCGTCTAACGACACATTCCTCAGAACGCATCCCCGTCGTTAACCCTTTAAACTCCGAGTTAAATCCCCTCTGCCATCTGCTGGCATTATTAGGAGCTCACCATATTCTCCAAGTTAGCGGGGTAAGGGTTAAGCGACGCATTTCTGTATAGTTGTTATTATGATCTTTTGAAATAGTAGCCATAAAACAGTAGGAATGACGTACAGTCTACTGCAGAAGAACCACACTTAATAACAACGAACACCCCATTCCTAACAATAAATACACATACCATACAGGCCGGTGACAATTTATGTTTTGAAAATAATAAAGCTAAGCGCGAAATCACACTCTACACTCTACTCACAGTATATATTCTTCTTGTCAGAGACTCAGAATTTTGAATTTTGTGACATTTGTAAACGTGAAAGAATTATGAAAGTGTGGTGCTTGCATTTATTAACACAATAAAGTTACAAGGTATTGTAAAATTAAACAGGGCAGTGTGCCAATCTCGCAAGTCAGTATATTTTTGTGAGATTTAACGACGTCCACTTATTTATGTCAGGAAGAGCTAAGCTTCATAATCAAGAGCCTTATACTTTTTTTTTTCAAACCTATTCCTTCTTGACGAAGAACATCTTTTTCATTGTCGCATGTCAGGCCAGTCTAACTCATCGGTTATGAAGTAAACATTTCCCTTTGCAAATTTAAAACCCATATATGTGTTCTGTCCCCACATAGTTTAAAATATAAAGGTAAAGATAAAGTTGCCCCTGTGCATGCCATGAAGGCATGTAGGGGGGGTGGAGGTACAGCTCCACTTATTCTTAACCTCGGCACTAGATACAGGTTAGTCGTAACTTAAGACACGTAAATTTTACATGTAAAATAAATCACGTAGGAAAAAGCAGATAGGTGTTAATTTAAAATTCAAATAAAGGCGTAAGGAAAATCGGATTACCGCAGTTGATGACAGCTTACTAAATAGTCACATGCTCAATGGACGTTCGTTCAAAGCTAACAGAAACAATACACACGCGGAAACCCAAGTGCAACAAACATTCAAACACGAACATCTACAGCAGTGTAGCGCGCACGCACACACACACACACACACACACACACACAAATACTAACTTAAGACTCGAAAATGAATTTGCAGCTTAGTAAGAAAATTCGTCTGAGGTTTGGAAAAATATTTGCAACAGAAACCTTACACACTGTTCATGGCAATGGCTGGTGAATGCATTTCAGAATCTCTGGTCTAGTATGTATTCAATTGATAAGACAATCACATTGATTTTTGCCATCAGAATTATAAGCTAATCAGGCGTAATTTAACAATTACTCTGGACGTTTTTCATCATGTATATTTTCATAATGGTTGTGTGTTGTCAGGTAGCAGTCTCTGCGACGGACCGATCCATCGTCCAGAGCAGTCCTACCGACTCTGGTATGTCAAACTGTGTGATCTCGAACCCTCAACAGCGAGACGGCCTAGGCCAGAGCAAGAGTGTTGCACCACACGGAAAAAGAATCATAATGACGAAGAATGTGACTGAAAATACACGGTTTCGTGGCGCGCAGTAACTACTTCGCAAACATGATTTTATTTATGAACAGAAGTTTCACCTCTGGTCTTAAACGTGTGTGGTCAATAAATATCATCCACATTGCGTGCGTTTAAGATAATATTATTCACACAAAAAAAAGATCCCTTATATTCGACGGATGCTCAAATTGCATTAAGTTAAAATATGCACGAATTTAAATGCTTCGGGTCGAAATGAACAATTTTCAAGGCGGTTTATGACAAAGGAATTCTGTTTATCTCAGTAATTAACCAACTTGATGCACAAAATTTTTGTTTTACAATAAGTTTATTTCATGCCTCTATATGTTTCGAGCACATGTGCTCGAAACATATAGAGGCATGAAATAAAAACTTATTTAACCTTTAGACGCCTAACGTCAACTATAGTGGTCGTACCGCACCGTTAACGTCCAAAGTTGCATTTTATATATTTATTCAACAAATATAGGTACTGAATATTTTTAACATTGTATATACTCTACGTTTTGTTTCCTTCAAAATGCAGTTTGTTTCATAATTCTAACATATTTGGTTCCTGTATTATTCACATTTTATATACAGAATGTGCTAAAATTAAAAAAATAATTCCGGCGCCAAAAGGTTAAAACAAATATTGTGCATCAAGTTGGTTAATTACTGAGATGCACGGTCAGCAAAACGTCAAAAAGGAATTCTGGTTGTCGATATGTAAACCATACGAGTTCAAAGCACTGTGCAAGATTAACAGGTATTTACAAACACAGACTAACACTGACCAACATCAGTGTTCTGTCACAGTTCGTGTGCTACACTTCTGCATGCAAGTCTATGTGAAGTCGTCTTCGATCCTCGTATGGGTCACGCACCTGCAGTCGATTGGATGATGTGTACAGTGCAAGACAGCACTATGTACTCTGAAAATAGCAGATTACGAGCCGCAGCATGCAGGAGAGATTATATTTTAAGTTATTACACTTTAAATATCCCTCAACTCTAAGTGCATTTTGTTGCAGTTTTAAGAACAGTGCAGATGCGTCCCTACGAAGTTCACGCAAATAATCGCCACGAGGTTTTTGTGTGGTGTTTCAATGGGGTAATATTTGGGAGATTCAACGGTAAGTCACTTACAGACAAAACACTGATCAAGTCAGGGTAAAAGTGTTCTCACGTACTGCTGTGAATGTAGGGGCGCCTTGCTCGTTCTGCCGGCTCACCGCCGATCTTTACGACCACACGGTGAGGTTCTATCGGTTGCTGCTGCTGTTGCTGCGGCTGCTGCTGGGGGTAGTAGTGATGAGGATGCTGCTTCACCAACAAGTACTGGCAGTCTGTGTGACTGTGACTGCTGGGAGATAGCGATCCGGGAGACTTGGTTTCTGGCAGCTGAAGGCTTCGCGAGCGACGCACGCGATTCCTGCCATCCCATGTGTGATAGCCATGAAGGGCAGGTTCAGGCATTCGAACTAGAGATTGCACTTGCTGCTGCTGTTGTTGCTGTTGCTGCTGTTTCCCAGTCGAGTGGCCTACTGAGCGCCTGAAAGCCTGTGAAGGTCCGGCTCGTCCAGTGCAACTACTTGACGAAGACGACGAAGACGAAGATGAATTATTTGAAACGAGTTTCTTGTTATTTCCTTCCGAACCTGGTGACCTCCTTAATGGATGTGTGCGGTGATCTGACCTCTGATTTTGATGATGTAGCCGACTACTGTCCCTGTGACGCACGGAAGATGGCGATATCTTTTCTCCGTTAACAAGAAGGCGTTCTTTCGGCTGCAGTCCAGAGACGGCAGCCGGAGTATCAGGCGAAGAGTTAATCACAGCAATGGATGAAAACGCACTAATATTCAGGGATGGCTCACGGTTTTCCTCTTCGTCGCCGTCCTCGTATCCGCCAACAGAGGAGTCTGTTTCAGACAGTCGCGGCATGGCAGTGCGCGTGTTAATGCTACTGTCCAGACTTCGGAACCCGAAAGAAGACGAGGATGATGATGAAGAGTCGTACTTTTGGAATTGCGACCTGCGTGTTCCACTTGAGGTCGTGTCTTCCAAAGATTTGGTTTGTGGGATCCGCAGCGGTTGTGGCTGAGGTGTGCCGACTGGAGATGGCGTCAGCCTACGCGCTCTCAAAGACCCGGCCGCTGCAGTTGTGTGCGGAGAAGGCAGCGTGCTCCAGTTTATCGGCGGAGGAGGCGAAGGCGGCGGGCTGACAATATCGCTGTCCACTATGGCGTTTGAGCGGGGCAGAAATGGGGGCTTCCCGGTGGCGGTTCGAATACGAGGGGTGGTCTGAGATTTGCGACTTGGGTCTTGGAATGCAGGAGGAGGAGATATGATCGGAGTTACTGATGGTGGTGACATCGGATCACCTGACAAATTATGATCTTGAGGGGACGGCGATGGACTGCGGCTACTAATGCGATGCTCAAACTCGCGCCCTTTAGTGATTTCAATTGGGAGTGGCAGGAAGGCGGGTCGTTGTTGTTCCACAACCTTGAGGGGTTCTGGTAACTTGCCTGGCTCGCTATTGCTGCAATGATAGTCTGCGAGCTTAATGCCAGGTCGTCGCGAGGGAAGCGTACCACCGACAGGTACAGTAGGCACCGTGGTGGGAGCTGGGGGTAGGATGCCGTAGTTGGCTCTGCGGTTCTCGTCCAGAGAGCGTTGTTGGACTTGAACCCAACCGGAACGGCCGAGGTAGACTCCATCCACTTCGCGATCACACCACCGGACTGGTGACAGCTCGCGACTGCAACTGCCATTATTGGTACCACGATCAACTGACATGTTGCCAGCAATAAAGAGCGCAGCCGGACCCGCGTCCCGACGACGAGATGGCGGTAACGACGCGTAGTTGGCGTTGCGTGGCTGCGTCGTATTGCTGCCCGCATACTTGACCTGCAGCGTGGGGATAGAGCTCATGTGGCCCACCATGCTACTTCGTGTCGAGGGCCGCGAGGTGTAAGTGGACGTAGTGGTAACAGGCTCCCAAGGTTCCGACGTACTGCGCAGGTGCAGGATGGACACGTTGGGGCCCCTGTCAGAAGAAATAGGTGTTAAAATACAATTACAATTTCACTGGTGTACCAGCCTTTATAAATAAGGCACTGAAAAGATAAAAAAAAAATGTTATCACTGGACACGTACATCATTTCACTTTCAGAGAAAATATTCGTAAAGGCAAAACGGGCAAAATGTATCAATAAATGTATCAATAAATGACAGTTATGCACATTACCGATTGGCTACCGCATACTGAAACACTTGCTGAGATTTCACGTGGTTTTCCCGAGTCTTTAGGAGAAATGCCGCCATATTGATTCAGACTAGAACTAAACTTAGTCCCTCTTTTCAACACCCTACCATATTTCATTTGGACTCACATAATATCGGCAGTTGAAACAGCGCCGTAAAATAATATACAAGTCCGACTATTCTAAATTTATATTTAGTCACAATTAATAGAAACAGTCACAGTTATTATTTCGTTTTACCTTAAAATACAATATTGTTATTTGTAATCTCAACACAGTAACACTCGCCTTTACATCATGCCATTTCCAGCATTCACTATAAGTGCAGGTACGATCTTTCAAACTAAATCGAGCCATTGTCGACAGTCTTGTGTCCTATTTTCATGGACGAATGTGAAGGTACAGCACGACAGTTCAGCCATTTCGTATCATTTTTAAGATTCCTCTTAATATGATCTTCCCCTGCCATGTAGGCTTACCAACTTGCCTTTTACTTTCCAGTGTGTTGCACAAAATGTTGTGTGGATTATTCAAATATATTATGCGTGCTACATGCTTTGCCGATTTCATCCTCTGTACTCTGATCAGGCGGAAAATACAACCTTAGCATTTCCTTATACAATTTTCTCCAACCTCCTATTGCATTCGGCAATTTATATTGTTATGTTATGACTGGAGACCCAGTTGCATCGTACATAAAACAAGCAAGGACGTAGATTTATACGCTTTACTCTTAAAGGTTTTTGATGTAGGCAGTGACACACACGATTATGAACAAAAGGGAATTAAGAATTTCCTGAATTTAAATGTCGTGAGTGCAATTTTGACGTCATTTCGTCAGCTTGAATTAGTAGGCCACAAGGACTAAGTGAGGTGAAGGGAGCTCCAAAATTATACTATCGATGATATTTTATGCACATACGTAAAGCGGATTCTACTGACAAACACAGCACAAAATTCATTTTCATAGGAACCCACTGCAGTCTGACAAAGGGGTTCAACTGCACCTCTTCATGTTAAAATAAGGAAGTACTCTTACGTGTACAGATTTAACACAAAAAGTAGGTTTATTTTACCGATCGCTGGCTTCCCGCTGTCACATTTCACTTTCGCTAACAGTTCATAATGAGACAGGGATAGAGACTCCCTACGGGATGGAAGGCTCGGGGTACGGATCCCACTTGGGGGCAAGAAATTATCTCTATTTCACACCTGTCCAGACCTTAACTGAGGCCCACATAGCTACCTATACAACTACTACCGGGTCTCTTTCCTGTGGGCAAAGAGGCCGGGGCATGGCGTTGAATTCGCACAACCTTCTAGCGCCGATGTTAAGTAGGAGCAGAGTTATACCTCTATTCCAACCCCATGTTATAGTATGAACTTTTCTCAATTTATAATTCTAGCACGTAACTCAGCGTTGTATACCTTAGGCCTGATAATAATGTATAGTCATTGACACGTTTATGTAGCTACGATTAGTAATCATTTTATTTTATTCAGTTCAATTCAAATAATATTTTTTAAACTAATGTGCCTACTCAACAGCCAGATGACCAATTAGAGATAATAATAATAATAATAATAATAATAAGAGGAAGAATAAACAGCGCGTCTTTTCTAGAAAAGGCGCATGGACTCTAAGAAATTACGACAAACAGGATTGACGAAATGGGTTAATTATTCACATACAAAGAAAGACCTACCACATCATCGTTACAATTGCCAATGATGCTGCTGCTATTGACATCAGTACTACCACCACAAACACCACTAATATTACTAGGGTTACTTTTTTTAATTTTTCCAATAGTTTATTACTGCTAATTTTTATCTCTTCTTCACTTGATCGATACGGCACTTCATTCACCACCATTATATTGCACTATAACGTTCTGGCCTGATACTCCTGATTGAAGGTATTCTACTTAGCCTTTATATTCAATATATTTACGGACATACAATAAAAACTGCGTCACACAGCCTTCATTATATCAGCACAGGGTGTTCAGAACTGCAACATCACAAAAAGTGTGCAGCAGCCACTTTGTTCTCACTTAAGGAGCGTAGAGATCCCCAGTTCTAGCACTTCACTGGTGCACCCAACACACTTCCTTTTCACTCCTTCACAAGATAATCCCATTAGCTCGCCTTTCATGAGCTCCACACCTCAAGAGACACTGGAGAATTACAAGAGAAACAAATGAGAAAGAGTTATTTTCGCCTTTCCGCAATTCCTACCTAGGACGTTTTTAAAGCCAGCTCAAAAACCGACGATCAGTTCAAATTGTGAAACTTTTGACAAGTGTTCTCAAGATATAGACCTATGGTTCGAGTCCCGTTCGTGCTATCACCTGGATTTCAATGTACTGCATTCAAACCAACCAAATTCATTACCTTACGGTTCTTGCCATTTCGCCAGACTCTTTCTCCCATTGTTTTGCGCGCTTCAAACCTCTACAGATGATACAGACTTGTTAAGGACGCAGGGTTCAAATCAAAAGCTCCAGGACACGGTACTGTTAGACGCTGTAAGTTTTAACTTCAATATTTTTCGGGTTATTGCAACAATCAAAACACCAGTATTGTGTATGTCAGAGTGACAGGCTACCCGATGGTCGCCGTGAACATCATGAACATCGTAGCTGTCATCCCAACGTGTGAAGCAAAAACTCGTGCATCCGGTTTCATGATCGAGTCTCCGAACCTCCGCATTTATAAAGCCCGGTCGCTAATCAAATGACCACTGGGTTTCATTACTGGTTCATATGATCAGATGATCAGTTGACTCTAAGGACACAGATATGTGAGACATTAGTATAAAAAGGTAAAGCAGTCCCATCTTTTAATAAAAGCTCATCACACACAAAAGGTGTAGAAACAGGAAGGAGAGAAAGCAACAGTAGTCAAGGTAGAAGCACTTAAAATTCTACTTTTTCTCTTATGTCTAACTTTTCTCCCCATTTACATTTCTAATGTTTTGCTATAATATAGCTTGATGAAAAAGAAAGCATTATTGAAATTAGAAGATGGCAAAGAGGTAGAGCTAGGTATACGTGAGGGTGGCTGTGGTACCAGTGCGTTAGATATAAAATACTTATATAAAAACACAGGACTGTGTACTTATGATCCGGTGTTTGTTTTAACTGCCGAATGCTTCTCTTCTATTACTTTCATTGATGATGGAGAAGGAAAGCTTGGACAGGCCCAGAGGGTTCCAGGAAGTTAAGGTTCCAAGATTTCATGACAACAGCACATGATAGTGGTAAGGTTGTCAGCCTTACGCACCGGCCGTCTTTACCCCCCAGGAAATGCTCATGGTACTCATTTCTGTTAGAGGCTGAGTCGACCCCAGAGCCAAAGTGCGATCGGAAGGATTTTATATCAATAAAAGAAATCCATTGACACCAGCTGGGATCGAACCAGGGACCTTCCGCTTTGTAGCACAGCACCATAACCACTGTGATACCGCGGTCCCCGAGACGTAATTATAATTTAATAAATTCTGTATGCCAAACAACTACTGTAATTAATTGCAATCCGCTCAGGTTCAGAAGTTATACAAAGCTAAATAAGATAAGAAAAACATCCCTAATGATGATTACGGCAGGATAGAGTAGGAAGAGATGCGGGTATCATTGCAGTAGTCCCTACTGTCAACAAATTCTCGTGAAAGCACTTACAGAAATAAAATGCAAATTAGTGAAGTTAGACAACCTCGCGTCCAACACTAAAACCGGGCATCTCTTCAACAGACGTCGGACGCATTTTCACACTACTGACCATTTCGATTTATTACGTGGGAGACTATCTTCAATTTCCGCATGCGAATTAAATACAATTAACTTTGAATTTCCGTTCCATTATTTGCCAGTAAGCGGAAAAGAGAAATCCATGGAAAAGCTTGAAGCTACACATTTTACTTAATTTAATACAACGCCAAATGCAAAGTCATTTTTAGTGAATAATGACATTGAAAGTAGGTAGAAGTGGTCGTGGCCTAATATGACGCACTATCCCTATGTTTGTACAGAGGGAATGAAAAACATCAAGAAAAACTTCAGTCCGTGTATATGGTTTCCGAGTTTGAAAGCAGAACGTTCTTAATACGAGTACTCAAATTCAAAGATCAGTTGTATGGATCGATGTAGGTTCGTCATTCACCTTCCTGGCTAAAAAAAAGATAAATCTAGGTCAAGGTAGTGGTCCTTGAGCCATGACATGCGAATTTTCGAAATGAGATTAAACCGCGGCACACGTTCAGCGAACACAATAGTTCCATTTACTGTACTAGCACTAAGCTCTCTTTGACATGAGGTGTATATACACTTCGCAAGTTATACTAAATTCTGTCTACATTATCTACCAATGTCATGGAGAATTCTTACGCAAGGTAACACAGCGCAACATGAAGTTAAGTACATAACTGATTGGTGTCCGTTGATGTAGAATAGCCCTCTATTTTAACGCTCTGTGCCGTGTTCTGGGGGAAATCTCTCCCCCAGTTTGAGTCACTCTGACACAACGCCTTGCTAACAACGACACATTAATTTCTAACACATAATTTAGCAATACACTGTGTACAATAACTTATACCTAACAGAGGTGAAAATACTTCAAAGACAACGTAAAAGGGTAGAGGTAATATTATAAGGGAGCAACAAAACAGGGTGTGAAGGCATAAATTTTGAATGCAAAGCAGTGGAAGAGGAGGAAGAAGAAAAAAGAACACGAAGATGGTGGTGCTTAATTCAGCGTGGAACGGAGGAAAATACGTAAAAGGCAACCTCGCCTAATTTTGTGGGGCAATAAAGTCAAGAACGGACAATGTAGAAACTTAGTTCTGATAGTGGAAGTTTGGCAGAAAACCGAGAAGAAAAGAAACTTGTTGCGAAAATGTAAAATGGATTAAAATGGCTCACGACCGTATCAAATGGTTGGTTCCGATTTCAGTGGCGGTGAACTCTCAGGGTTTATCAGCCTGCCGTTGCAGAATGAGATGTAAACTTCGGTGGTTGAGTGGTGCAGTGGAAGATCTGAGAAATGTGGGGAAGAACGTAACACGGGAAGCCGACTCTAATGGTGGGTTGCAGAGCTGCTCACGAAATCTCAATCCCAGTACTTTGAAGAAGAAGAAGAAGAAGAAAAAGAAGAAGAAGGAAAAAAAACGTGGCTATCCACACAAGGTGGCGTCAGGTTACTGACTGCAATTTCCTCGATCAGTAGTTGGGGAAACTGTATTGATGCATTGCTCATTCGTGACAATTTAATGTATAACCAACTAGCAAACTAAATCCAGGAAGCAGAGTCCTTCTTGAGAAACTAACAGGTCCTCAGTTGGTCAAGACATTCTCCGCATTTTATGGAACCCGAATGTTCATACTGCATTCATAAGAGCCCGCCACTTGTTCCTGTCCTGAGGAGGAGCTATCCAGTCCATACCCCCTTCCCAATTCTTCAAGAACAATTTTAATATTATCGTCCCATCTAAGACTAGACCTTCCGAGTGGTCTATTTCCATCAGGTCTCCCCATCAAAACCCCGTATGCATCTATTCTCTCTCCCATATAGGCCACATGCAATGCCCACCTCATACTTCTTCATTTTATCAGCCGAATAATATTTGGTGAGGATAAAATATCATAAAGCTCCTCAATATGTACTGTTTTCCACACCCCTGTTACCTCGTCCCTCTGTGACCCTTTCTCGGCGCCCTATTTTCGAACACTCTCAACCTACGTTCCTCCTTCAATGTGTGAGAAGTAACAAACTCACATAAAAGCAAGAGTGTATATAAACCAAAATTTAATTATGCGCAAGTAAATGATTCACCAGATAACTCACTTTACAATTTTAAAATAAGTTTAAGAAACGTAGGATGTGTTGTCTGAATACTTTGTTTAACAATTACTGTGGACAACGTCTGCGTACATTTATAAACTGACGGCTTTACAGCCAAAGGGAAAAGTCTATTATTAAGCGGTACGGCGTTATTTCTGCTTGGCAACTGGCTCTGCAGAGAGTCGGGTTTTCTCTGTAGTGTGAAACTGTAATTCCACAGTGAATATTACAAGCTACAGCTCCAATGTAAATGTAAATGTAAATAAAAACAGACAACTCAGTGCGATAATTCATTCCTCGTTTCATTTGAGAAACAAGAAATGAAATTATTTACTGGCAACGCATTTAAACAAAGCACAAACAATTAGAACACATGACTATTAGGTCTATACGAAGTGGAAATAGGATGTATTCCTCTATATTTCTCTTTGAGAGTGCCTGATAGCCTTACAACACGCGTAACGCAACTCAGAGCTAAACGTACCACAAGAAGAGCTCTATTATACGCGTGGCTCAGTTAACGACAGAAGGATCCTTACTTTTGTCACCGTCTGTTTCATGTGGTTGGCTTATATGCAACACACCAGTGTTTGTGAAGATATGCCGTTCATCTCTTCTTATCTGCTTCTACTGTACCAAAATCTTTCTATTGTATCTCAGCATGGAAATGATAAATGGCTGTCTAGTCATTTTAATTTCGGTCCGACACGAAGATGTTTTAAGATCCCAGATTTCAGTAATTCCTGTAGACTGCAATATGTATGGTCTACATCAACAAAAACCCAATGTCAGCGCAAATGAAATATTGCCAAAACATACTGTTCGCGGCTACAATACAGTACAGAAATACTAAAGATATCTTAATGAATATAAAAATTTCAGATCTTCAACTGCACAGTTAGAGTTTTAAAATAAATTCTTCTGACAATAATACCCAGCAATCTAGGTTATTTAAAATGGGAAAAAAAGGAAAGAAGAAATGAATGCCTTTGAAAAGAATAACACAGCGTACAGCCTCCCAATCCATGACAGCTTCACGTCAGGATTCTGCTGCTATCTGTATGGATAAAGTTCTAGCATTCGTGACGTGCAAAGTTTTGCATTTGAACGGCCAGTCTCCCAAAAATGTAAAAACATAAACGCATACAAAGAATTTTCGTTGTTACACCGTGCATGTTGTCGAGTTATTCAATTATTATACCAACTACTGCACATATACAAAATTTATAACATTTACACATTAAAACATTAAAAACGCTCCGACATGTTTCGGTCCTAGGACCATCATCAGGGAGTCATATCGTCCTTGCTAAAGTTACACTATTAAAAGTGCATTCTGTGCTTCGTTGTAACGCAACGAAGCACAGAATGCACATCCATAGCAGGGCACTCTTCGCAACATAACATTACACAACACGGCATGCTGCCACAATACCCAACTGATACAGCGAAATTAATGTGACTTTTTATAGTGTGACTTTAGCAAGGACGATATGGCTCCCTGTTGATGGTCCTAGGACCGAAACATGTCGGAGCGTTTTTAATGTTTTAATGTGTAAATTTTATAAATTTTGTATATGTGCAGTAGTTGGTATAATAATTGAGTAAGCATACATAAAAATAAAACAATCCGTTTCAAATGTTCCATTACATCTTCCCATTCTTATTTGTACTTATCTAAACAATTGCCGATTAAAGTATACACCCTTCTACGGCACGCAATAGTTTTTTTTTCCAAACTTTTTGGTTGCGGACCCCTTTTCGCTTCCAAAAATAACGACGGATCCTGCACACCCTTGCTCACGTAAATACAGAGTGTCCGGATGATATGTAATCAAAATTAGAAATGTTTATCTCAGAACTGATTTAAATAGCTACGAATTGACACCACTAACAAACGTAACAATACATTGCATGATTTGAACTTAATTAAAATGACTGTCGTTCGCTTCGTAGATACAGCAAGTTTCTTAATTAGATATTGTAACGGGGACATGCGAAATTAACACATCCCCAATTAAAGAAGTTCCGCGATTATTTTCAACAACACATTAGTCCTGTAATTTTAAAAAAATATACGTAAACACTAACCTAACCATTAAAAAATATCCATGGATCCCCTGGAAAGTAATCGCGCGAGGGGGGGGGGATCCACGGAGTACACTTTGGGAACCATTGACTTAGAAGGTTAGTCTCATGCTTCTCACAGCGGAGGGCCGGGTTCTATCCCACGTCAGTCCATGTGGGATTTGTCACGGAGAGAGTGGCAAAAGGAGAGATTTTGCTCAGAGTATTTCACTTTTTCACTGTCAATATTACTGCAACAACAATCCATACTCATTCATTTATCACCGACACTATATAATATTAGCAAATGGCGGCGTCTTAAATAACACACTTTAGAATATACGAAATTCTTGATTATAGTTGTTTTGTATAGAAGAGAAAATTTTGTCCAAGACAGAATTACACATGCCTGGAAATGGATAAAATTACGTGCTGAGGGGATTCTTCCTTAACACAAACCGTGATGATGCTTAAAACATCAACAAAAGTGCGCTCCGAGGTTGATATGTGGGAAGTTCCGTCCATATTAGACATCGTTCCGGTAAACGTTTGTGTCAGTTGGTAGCACGGATTGCATAATTGTATTTTACGAGATTATGATGCTTGGAAAATGCAAAACAGCAAAGAGCAAACAGATGGGTCATCCGAAAAGAGCTAAGTTAGAAAATCGGAGAGAAATATGATTAAAGTGAGTTATTTTACTAAAATATTTACATATTTCTTGCAGGCGAAAACACGACAACACACTAAAGTAAAACAAAACATTTTTTGGAGATGCCTCTCGACGCAGAAATAAAAAAAATGTGTTGATACAACTCTCGCCACAGTGCGCGCGCAAATGAATCTCTTTTAAAGACTTTTTTCCCTTGCATGATCATCTGTGGCTGCGCTGCAAAATGAAATTCGATTTAAATTGCTTTTTGTCTACTGATGCAAATTAACCTTCTATATATTTGCGAAATTAAGACCGACATAAAACTGTATTTCTGACATGTTCTGTAGGCGTACCCCACACCACCGTTTAAATGCTTTTTGAAGGGCAGAAGGCGAGGAAAATTATACCACTTTTTCTTTGTATGAATCTACACAGGAGGATAAAAGTAATTAAGTAAACATAACAGACGTACTTTGCAATGATCTAAAGCAAGGAATATTCGTTTTAAATTAAGCACTCGTGAAACTGTCTAACTTAACCCTCTAAACGCCGAATTAAATCCCATCTACCATCTGCTGGCATTAATAGGAGCTCACCATATTCTCCACGTTAGTAGGGTAAGGGTTAAAGTGTTTCCACAGATAACGTGTTCGAAAGAGTCGCGCCTTGGACAAGTTTCGCCACATAATGATAGTTATGAGACTAGTAACTGGATAACTGACTGACGGACTTACTCCAGGGAGCAGAGTCCTTCTTCCGAAGCCAGCAGTTCCTCAGCTAGTCAAGAAATTCCGCACGTTCACTACTGCGTTCATAACAGTCCACTACCTGTCCCTCTCCTGAGCATTGTCAGATTGCTTATTACGGATATTATCGACGCACAGGGCTCAAACTGCACCAATGTTGGCTTTTCCGGATTCCACACAAGCAGAAAGACACGAAGAACAATTAAAAACCAAGCTTTTATGCTCTTTGATGCAACTTGAAGTCGCCCGTAAGTCGTGTATTTCAAGTATGTTAGACGTTCATATCAGCTATCACCAACGGCTCTGTCTTGCATCATAGTTACAAAAATTATAATTTAGATCCACTGCATTATACACAGTGGTATGTGCGTATATGTCTAGTACGTACGTATGTATGTATGTATGTATGTACGTATGTATGTATATATGTATGTATGTACGTATGTGTGTATGTGTGTGTGTGTGTATGTATGTATGTATGTACCTACGTACGTCCGTACGTACACTGCATACCAGCCATCCACACAGAATAACAAGTACCAAGTGTAGCACAAATACAGTTGTTTCTCCTAATGATGGGCCCATAGTCGGCCGAAACCTATAGAGATTGATAAATATATACTAAGAATAAATTGTGCACCAAGTTGGCTTTATTTACAAGTAGGCAATTATGTGAACATGAAAGGAAATTTGAAGAGTCGTCTTCATATGGAACGCTGAAGGCAACGCTAGTGAAACTTTCTAGCAATGACCATAAAAATTGCGTAACTTGTAGTAAATAACATAATCTTACATCGTGACGCGTTGAGGTTAGAGGGCGATTCATAATTAAACCGCGCATGCTACGTGGGTTGCTGTCATAACACCTCGATCTGCCTTTTACGATATGCTCCTGGCGTTTCATTTCCATGTCAGAAATGTTTCAGTACAGTTCGCCTCTTTCACACACGGTGCGTGAGTCGTGAGAACTACGTTATGCAATATTAATAATTATGAGATGGTGATTATACTGTACAGACTTTTGAAACAATGATCAGAGAAGGAAAACTTTCTGCCGTTAGGAATAACATTACTTCAAACAACTTTTCAAATAAGGGAATGGGACACAACCTTGAGGAAACCGATCAAGCTTGTCGTGAAATGACTACACCGATAGCAGACCCACACTTCAAATCCGCTTCAGAATTCAGACCTTGTTATCGACATACAGTGGAATGGGCTGCATAACACAAGGCCCGAAACATTCTGTAATGCCCAGAAAATGAAACAAAAACCAATCTGTACTTTTTATCGTCACTGCGGCTGTACATATTCGCAGAAAATGCAAACGAAGTTTGAACATAGGCTTGTCTACACAACTGATCACCAACATAATATTTTACGCTGCCCTGCAGGCTTAACTTCGATTGTGTGTGTTGGGTACACGTTCTGTCGTCTGTTTTATACCTTGGACGTCCAGTTATGTTTGTGTATATTATAAAGTAATTTCCACTCAACATCAACACAACTATTTATTACGTCTTTATATGCGTTAGATGGCTACATGCTTCGACAACTAAATGGTCATATAAAAAGGTAAAGTGATCCCGTTACAGACCCGGTGTGGCCCAGAGGGTGGGTAGAGGTATAGCTGCACTCTTCCATGACCGCGGCACTAGAAGGGGATGAGTGGTCAGCAGCACACCCCGACCGCACTTTACCTCCGGGAAAGACCCGGTACCCATTGTACTGGAGGCTGGGTGGGCCCCAGGGCCGGTCTGGACGGGCGGAAAATCTCGTCCCCACCGGGATTCGATCCCGAACCGTCCAGCCAGTAGCCAGTCGCTATATCGACTAATAGTCATATACAGGCCACTAAAATACACGAAATTAAAATTACACGTACCATTGCGAAGTCATTTTTCTAAAGTTACCTTACAAAAATGACTTTGCAATGGTAATTTTAACGTAACTGTACTTGTAGTTGTTTATAAGTATAGCTGTTTAGTTCTTTTGTTAACATTCGCTGAATAATCCGTATAATTTAATATGATACTTTTTTAGAAACAAGTGTTATGAAAGCTGTCTGGAAAGAATCCAATCATCCCTCTCAAAGTGAATTTACTTTGCCACACAAGTAGAGAGTAATCACAGAGTATATTAAATAGCAGTTACTAAACAAGTAATATTACGCACGAAACCTGGCTGAGAATAAACAAATATCCCGACTCTGAAGTAGCTGTCCTTGTCTTTATTTCTCTTAAAAAGACAGTGATGCTGTGTTTTTACCGTTTCAAAGAATTCTGCTGTTTCCACAGTTACGGCATTTCAACTAATGTTTTTGTGCATCCATTAATGCATCTATGCATCAGTTGCACACACAAGTCTGTTACAAACCAACTGAAATGTACAGATATTAATTACGCTGCACAATATAAAAATACAGTAAACAAAAAGCGTGATGCACTCAAGCAACTGTAAATAATTTGCCATTTTATTGCGATGAATTTATAAAAATGCCAAAAGTCGTCCATATGGATGTGGTGCACATGCTGTTGTATTTGCTGCGTCACTACTTTGCAGAATCTGTTATTTTGTTTCAGTTTCCATGAAGTTTCATGGAAGATTCATATACGTTACGGCTTATAGTACACAAATACCAAACATAAATTTTCGACAACTTTTTCAGGTGGTTCCCCAATAACAAACTTAATCGAAATCAGGTAGCCGGTTTGCGAGACAAAGCACGCACAGCGTCGGATAGGCCCAATAGATTGTACGCAACAGTGTGTGACTGTGCAGAGTGGTTAGTTTATTGAATAAGAGTAATTAAACAGGCAGGATATTTCACGGCACATGTTGCCCAAAAAGAAGGGCTTGGTATCAGGGTACACACGTGCAAGATTTAACAAAACATGATAATTTTCCCCCAGCGAATTGTAATTGATTCTCAGATCTACATAATTACAGTCATGTCTGGACCAGCTGTGTATCGCAGACCATTCACAGAACGTATAACTACGAGGAAGCGTATATCTGACGCCCTGCTGGTTCCACAAGAAAAATAACGACTCTGTTCAAAGGACCGCCCTTTCTGTCAATGTACAGTTACTTTACGTGATTTACCAAGGGCTCGTTTCCGACATATTTCAATTGTTTCTGTATGTACAAACCTTTGAATCCTTTAGACAACGCCTGTTCAGCCTTTTATATTGTGTGGGAATCTTCGGCATAATTTAGTCTGCATGCGGACAACGTAAAATTATACAGCATGAGTATAAAAGCAATAAAACAAAATCAAATTCAGTTCGTGGGAACCGCGAAGAACGAGTAAAAAGTGTCATAAATGATAACCTTATTGAACAGGTATCAGATTTTAAATACTTAAGATACTTTACATCGGACTATACAAGTGATTTAGTAGACAAGCTACAGACATATTAACAAACTACATGACATTATACGGAGACATTTTGGAAAATAGGTAACTAAAGTAACAAAATTAAGAATTCACAGCGTCACAGACAAAGCGGCCCTGAAATTCGATTGTGAAGGCTGGGTGCTCAAGAAAAGAGATGAAAAAAGGCTGAAAGCATCACAAATAGAACGTGAAGACACCTACTGGAAATTACTAAATTTGATCGGGAAAGGAATCAATCCGTAAGGGACAAACTGCTTGTGCAGAACACTGTTCGGAAAATAGAATAGTATCAACAAAAAATGGCTACAACACTCACAGAGAATGGACACAAATAGGATACCCAAGCAGGCACTAAAGAATAAACCGAAGGGGAGGTGAAATACTGGAGGCCTGAGGAAAACGTGGAGGGACCAACTTCACCTTGAGGGCTAAGGAACAGGCACTACACCTAACCCTTCAGAGTTCATGATGATGATGATGATATAAAGATGATGATGATGATGACAAAATGAAGACTGAATAAATATACAGATCATTTTGTGTATAATTTTACCGTGTATTTTCTACACACCATGTGAATAAAATTACACTGATAATACAAATAGACTAATAAAATATACAACTCCTAATCTAGGCTAGGGTGTTGCTATTTTTAGCACAGTAGTTAGTAATGCAATGTGGGTATCCGTAAATAACTCCTCACAAGTCTTCGAAATTGCTTCGGCGTTATATCTCGGCTTGGCCTTGGTATTGGTTAAATGACATCTCTTTTCTGTAGTCTCTACGGACAACGCAACACTGTCGTGGCAATGTGTCGTCCGCTAGTTACCGGCTGAGCGGGCCTGTTTTTAGACAGGAATGAACAAAACCACTTTCACAGGAACTCCACAGACAAATTAAAGTAAGAAAACAAAGACAGGGGAAATGTCAATGTAAGAATGACAACGTACAATTCTACGTCACATCTTTCACATTTTGTGTGCGTGTATTGCATCAGCCTATCTTAACGGCTTGCAACAAGTTAGGGCACAGCTGATGACTATTTCTTATCATCATCGTTTTACGTTTGGTCAGAGGTCACGTTCCTTAGGCGCAATACTGATTATATCACTGTTGGTTCGTCGCGGTACAAATATTGCACCTTTAGTTATAAAAACCAGAGCTACAGAGTAACAGCCATACATGCAGGTCCACTTACACAACGGATATATGATGGATATTACTGGAAGAACAAATGAGAAAAACAAGGACCACAGAAATTCCATCGCAGGGCTGGGAATGACAGTCCATTAACTGAAAGCGAACGTTACAGAAGGAAGGAAATAACAGATACAAATACAATATAAAAGGCATGAAAATAAAATATTATGACATTTAGAAATAATGTCGAAAATCGAAACCCGCCGTCACTATATAACGAACGGCAGGTGACAGAGATGAGTGATAAGAACGTGGAAGGAAGAATTGTGATTCTTGTGCGTCTCTCAGGCCAGATACGCTTAATCCATATCGCTGCTAATGGACAAATAACATTAAATCTTACAGCAACTCTTCACACTTTCCGTGAATTTTATTGACCCGAAATCTATAATTCCATTTATCATCGAAAGTCTAACGCCCTGTCCGAACTTAAATTCGCTGTCGAGTGGGAAGTAAAATATTACATAACATACTGCACGTAATTCTAAGCATTTCCAAAAAAGTTTCTTTCATTCAAATTAAATATCAACAGTACGACAAAACACATGGCAGGTGTACGTGCTCTTATGATGAGAGTTTTGCTCCCGGTCTCTGTTATTGTTTGACTGATAATGCGTGCAGTTGTAACTGTCCAAGCTGCTGCAACAGAGAACATCTGTCGTGCCGAAAATCACCTTTCGAATTCCCCGTTGAAAAAAACCGCTGTTCATATTCAAACGAACTTTCGCGTATGCAGAACAGAACGTGCAATTAAAACACCAAAGAGGTCAATTTTATTTTTAATTGCACATACAAAATTACTTGTACTAGTACTTAGCGTCTGGACTTTGTCCGTCAATTGATATTCCAAACACACAAAAGAGAAGAGACAGGAGGGAAATCAACACAATGGTTCGGGAGGGAGAAGTTTCCGTTCTCAAATGGAAAGATCAGGAAGCCCCTCCTCAGATCGGCCAGTTATACCGCGCTATTCGGAGTCTCTGGGCGCAGAATAACAAGTCCAAATGAGTAGGTAGACTCCAGATGAAATGTGGTGGCACACGGTGACGCACGGGAGGGGGAAGTGAAGGGGAAACTGGCGAATGAAGGGGGTAGCCAGTACCCTTCACACTACCTCGGAACATGGTGTATCAAGCATTACTACCGCTGATGCGCACACCTCGGCTGCCAGTAGCCGATTGAACTGACGCCCCTGCTGATTTAAATGGACTCGTCCGTTTCGCCAAAAAATGAAATCTGGTTTCTGCGCGTGTGAAATCACATTTCGACTGGCCTCTACCTCCTGACCCTTCTATACGAGCATAAAAACAAACAGATTTTCGAAAACGCTGTTTATTCTTTTTGAACATTCTTAACACTAGAAGAGTGACGAAATCCCAAAGCTAAGAACCCCTAATACCACGTTATAACACCACAGAACTAAACTGTCACGCTTCTGGGTACTGCGACAGTAAAGAAGAGAATGCATCTTATAACACTTTTATGTACTGTTTAACACACCCAAAAGCAGTTCTGAAGAAGTACATAAAAGTGTCCTGGTAGTACTAATTAAAGTTAGTTCAAGCTTCTACTCCGGTCTCGCAGCACAGTATTGTGAATTTCTTTTCTGCCAATATAGTAGCCGTCCGCGAGGTAAATAAAAAATTCATCAGCCGAAACTGTAATTTCTATTTCTCCCGACTCTGACAGGTGGTTTCCAACAAGACTGCAGGACCTGTCCTTCTGCAGGACGAAATATGGTCTGCATCTTAAGTACGACCAACAAGAGAGGTCATACACATGGGCAGGCTAACGTCGGCACAACTGCCGGCTTTAACAGAGCACCCAGTTCTGTCCTTGGTCACGATGCATTCCTTCCAAGGAATCAATATTAACAGCGACAAACAAGCACACTGAACAATGTTTAGGTTGTGCAGTGTCTAATTTGAATAGTCACTGCAACTAAACTGTATAGAAGAAACGTACAGCCAGGACAACGGTAACAGGATAATGTACAACCGTCTTACATAATATACGTATTCTGAAAACCGAAAGAAATCAGGTGCAAGTGCGTCTTCAGTCGGGCCAGTCTAGCCTATAACAGGAAAAGGAAAGTAATTCTGGAAATAAGCAGAGAAATGTGCATGCAGAAACAAAATATAGGATGAAACACAATCAGCTGGAGAGTCTTATTTGTTCAAACACTTCTAGAGAATACCTGGAAAGTATGTGTGCTTAAGTGACGATGAAATCAACTGTTTTCATACTGGCGAGAACAAAGTGGTAAAACTGTATATATAATAAAAAGTAAAATAAAGTCCAACTGAATAAACTTAACAATAATCAAAATGGGCAAAGGTGACATGTAGGCCTACTCTAGAAGCAATGACTGCAGACATACTGCATTAGTGCAGTTTTGATGAAGACAGAACTGTGAAAAAATACTTACGCACTGACGAAACTTTTGAAGATTGAAAGCAACCAAAATTATATATATATATATATATATTTATATGTATATATATATATAAATATAAATTTCGGTTCTGTCCCACATTGAACAGACGTTTTCCATTACAAATATCAAAGCTGTATATCGAAACAATCGATGTTTGGACTAAAAATCATGCAACACAAGTAAGTGCAGCGTGTGGTCAAAATGTATGATGTTTGAATGTCATAGGAGGCGCATGTATGTGTATATATATATATATAAATTTCAGGTTCTATCCCACACTGAACAGCCATTCTTTATTACAAATATCAATGCTGTATGTCGAAACAATTGCTGTTTGAACTGAAAATCATGTGACACAAATAAGTGAATCGTGTGGACAAAATTCATGTTTTTTTTAATGTCATAAGGCACGTGTACATATATATACATATATGTCAACAGTTGAGTTTTCAAGCATTGAGACAGCTACAAACAGGATGCTTAATGTATTTGTCGAAGGATTAATCTAATCCTATTAAAACAACGCCACACTCCATTCGCTCCGCGTTCTTGCAACTCCCATCACAGATTCACAGTTGTATTTATTAATAATTTAAAATGGATTTTTGGGAATTACAACTGTGATGGAGACAGGCCAAACAGTCTAATGAAGACGACGACGACGGTGGTGATGGTAATGATGAAAACATTTGTTTACATTTTCGAGCCGGAACCTCGACAGAGAATCTGATTAATCACCAAACGAATGAAACGCAACAAAAAATGATAAATGGGAACACGTACAATATCACAGAACACAATATGCACCTTTATGCTCTTACGTTCGTGACTGTATAATCTCTCTACAAAATTACGTCCACGCGGTATTACTCATACTGAAGCCATTCATGACACGTGACATCGGACGAAGCAGCACGTGAAATAGGACTTCCATATTATGTAAAAGGAGCAGACATGCCGAGTGGTAAATGAAGATGGAGTGTAACAGCAGTGGATGTTATTCTGGCTTTATTGTTTACTGATCGCTGTTAGCAATCGCACTGTAACTTGATTAGTGGGGAGCGGCCCGCCCTCATGTTGTAGTTGTATCGGTTTAAATCGAATTAACACCCATGACAGCTAGGAGTGCCGAACGTGTTTCAATACAGACACACTAAGGTTCAGGTATCTGCAGTAATGTACTTAACTGTTGTCTCATTTTAATATGTCCGGTCACAGTAATACATTACGTTAACACATTCTTTGACAGTGGGGCAAAATTCAAATTCATGGCAACGGCAGTAATAAAGTACTGAGTTATGAAAATTAGCACAGGAAATAGGCGTTAATATGCACTTTATATACATGTATATACATGTATATACATGTATAACGGTGGGATTAGAGAAAACGTGTCTGTGTGTAGGCCACGATAGCATAAGGGCGAATGGAAGGAGATGTCCAATCAGTCTCACCTTCGGTACTACATGCTGGTGAGAGCTGAGCTTCATGGTCCGGCTGCTTTATCCTTGGGGAAAGGGTCTCCGGTAGGCGGACTCCTGATTTGATCAGGATGTTTTGGAAAAAAAGACATTTATACACACATGCACACATAATTTGAGGGTTCCATGACTGTCTTCTGGGTAATGGAACGGCAGGTGCATAATAACACATAGAAGGAACGTCCCGTACAAAATTTTGAGGGTACTTTCTACTTATACGCTGATACCGAGTTACCAGACTACACGGCACCACAACACATAAGGCCACAATATAAAACTTAACTTCGAATTCGCTCTCTGAAAGACAAACACGAATCCACAGCTAAACTGTTTTATATTGCTGCAATTTGAATGTACAGACCGTCGAAGAACGTTATTCTGAGGAAGATACAGGCATACTATTTGGCAACAACAGGAGTAAAGTAAAGGCAAACATGACAGTTGTACTTCTTGTACAGGTTGGTCAAATCAAGACAGACAAAACAGGCTGAACATGTGTAAGGAGTGCTGAAGATAAACATAAACATAATGCTGGTTTGTTAACCAACGGGGAAGAGATAATTCCAGAGATTTAAGCATAGCTGTAATGATATTATTGAAGAGTATCTACCAGGAAATAGGGTATGGGTATGCAAACAGTACCACAGTGACTGAGTGCGGGATTCGGTGTCTGAAAGAAACAAACACTCCTTTAAGAGACGAACACGATTCAACGGCTCATGAAGACCCTGCGGGACGGGAATGCCCTGATTCTCGATCTTCGAAAACACATAACAGATACAGATATTCCGTAAACAATGCTGACTGCATCGAAGGACCAGCAGCTCAGACACTTTCTTCTATGTCACATTCACTTGATTAAACCATCACAAAGGAGACACAGAAATCAGAGTCCTCGTGTGGCATGACAACCGCACTGCATTAATTCCACACGATCAAAACCATGAGGATAAAACTGCTAAGTCCAGTGCAAAGGATAAAATATTGAGAACATTTAGAATATTAATTTACATCGACCTTTTTCAGTTGTGTTATGTTTAATTACGTAAATAAAACAATGAAGAAATGGGACAAGGAAAATGGATAATTTTTAAATTGTGCACGGATCCCGGTGGGAGCGAGATTTTCCATGTCCGTCCAGACCGGCCCCGAGGCCCACAGAGCCCCCTATACAATGGGTATATAAAATACCACCCACCCCTTCTAGCGCCGAGGTTCCGAATGGGTTGGAATTATACCTCCGTCTCCCCTCCGTGACAGCACAGGCGCGTCATAGGTTGACCTTTACCTTTACAAACGCTTAAGTATAATTCTATCTTAGTCTTGAAAGTACCTCGATAAACCGTAACACACGAATGGGATTGTGTGACATGGACGCAAACAAATCTGTACAGACAGAACATGCCATGTTTTACATACATAAGTTTCTGTCTACATAAACAAGGACGTACGTTCACGTACACAACAACGCGAAAGTATCCAAAAGATAAGTACATAATAAAATGAATACGTACGTTACATATGTCTACATAAAGAATTTCACGTACCGTACTAACAAAAGAGTACATAATGCACAATTGAGCTTAGGCAGCCTTTGATGTCACTGTGTTTCGGCTGACACACGGGATGACGACAGTGTCAACAGGAACGGCTGCAGATATTAAAAACGTACTGACACACGTGTATGTCAGATAAACTAGCCTGCAGTCTTTCAACAAACTGCATGCTCCATTTTCAGATAACAGTTCGTACGTCAAAGTCACAATTATTGTCATATCCGTACACACAGTCGGAGAGACCCGAGGCAACAGCGCCATGCCGAGCAGTATAGGTACTGCAGTATCGCCGTATTCGAATTAAATCGCCCTTGACAATAGCTACGGGCTGTCTAAAGCAGGGCCATCCGTGTTTTTAATTATGGACCACGTTACATGATCACAAGTCCATAAATTTGAGAACACGATCAATTTTTAGGTGGGTTCGCAAAACTGCGAAAAGCGGCTATTAGCTGCGCCATGTCTGTCAATCTGTACGCAGGAAACAACTCGGCTCCCACTGGACGGATTTTCATTAAATTTGGTATTTGAGTATTTTTCGAAACCCTGTCAAGAAAATTCAAGTCTCATTAAAATCTGACAAGAATAACGGGTACTCTACGTGAAGACCAATATACATTTTTTTGTCATACCGCGCTCAGTTCTTCTTAGTATGAGAAATATTTCAGACAAATTTGTAGAGAAAATCAAAACACACATTATATGCTCAATACATTTTTTCCCGAAAATAGAACCGTATATGGGAAAATGTGGAAAAATACTGTAGAGCGCGGCAGGCCACAGATGAAAAAATGGCGCATGCGCATTGCATGCTGGATATCTAAGGCTACACACACACACACACACACACACACACACACTCACACACACACTCA
>Ga0136643_10000947_pt1 | contig 34188 bp, 18 predicted proteins | sample TergutLab28metaG_FD_96883 | JGI IMG/M metagenome (GOLD analysis project Ga0136643, IMG submission 96883) | Labiotermes labralis P1 segment gut microbial communities from Petit-Saut dam, French Guiana - Lab288 P1 (version 3) (version 3) | ecosystem: Host-associated > Arthropoda: Insects >...
CATTGTTAATAAAAATCCAACCAGATGCAACAGTATGCAGATATTTATTTACTGCAAAGTCACTCTACATGTTTCGGGTGTCACAGCACCCATCATCAGGAGTACTAAAAACTGTAACCGCAGGCTCCGGTACAGGTCATAATATCGGTACAGCTACTTACCTCCAACGTGGCCAGATTGGGGTCCCGATCTGTCCACGTTGGAGGGAAGTAGCTGTACCAGTATTATGACCTGTACCGGAGGCTGCGGTTACAGTTTTTAGTACTCCTGATGATGGGTGCTGTGACACCCAAAACATGTAGAATAACTTTACAATAAATAAATATCTGCATAGTGTTGCAACTGGTGGGATTTTTATTGACATTGAATTACGATGCACGGAACCATGAGCTTAAAAAAATGTGTAGGTCACTGTTAAATAGTCTCGGACCTTATGGCTGGCTTTTGAATTTATACCAGATTTAAACAAAATCCATTCACAACTTCTGGGGATTGATTGCACACAGTCTGCAAATATATATGACTGAAGAAATCTGTTCAAGTTGACTGGAAATCAGCCGGATATCTTTAAATTTACGTACTATTAAGGAACACTGTTTAGAGACTGTGAAACGAACTTCGAACATAGTATCCGGAGAGCTCGGCCTTTAACAGAAAATATTTCAGATTAAGGTCTTGGTTCGTACAGTCGCTGAATGGAAGTTAGCAAAAAGTGTGTTAAAGGAATAAACTTTAAACTTTTAGCATCGGTGGAGCTGAGGACTTCCATTTTTGTGGGATGTGACTTTGTTTCCTTGGGTAAAGAGATTCCGACTTTTCGAGGCAGTATATTATTACCTTTCAAGGTTGGTAAGTCCTGTATGGGGATCCTATTACCCATTAACACCGCGTCGTATCCCAGAAGCAGTGACTTTAAAGTTCATGTACATTTTATTAACTGTTAATGACTGATTTTAGAGTATGGGTAAATCGCTGACTTTCCGAGGAGCAGTGTTCGAGGCTCAGGACATTCTGAGGCATCATCGCTGTCGGGATCCTATATGTGACACGCATCTGTGGAAAGTGAAGCACGAGTTGGACCTTGCGCGCATGAAGATTCGGCAGCTGCAGAAAGAACTGGAGGCTCACGGAATTAGGCCAAGCAGGAGGTGAGTCAGGTGTAAATGATAGAGAGTGGAAAATATAATATGATTTCACGTAACTCTACAAATGCTGATTTGTATGTCCTACAACATCAACACTGGGGGCACGCAGTGGCGTGGTTGAGGCACTGGGCTACAAGCCGGAAGATCGCGGGTTCGATACCCGATGGCGTCATTGACATAACCCTTCCAGCCGGACTATGGTCCTGGGGTTGACTTAGCCTCTAACAGAAATGAGTACCAGTAATATTTCCCGGGGTTAAAGGCGGCCGGTGCGTAGGGATGACAACCTTACCACCTTTACGTGCCGAATGCCTTGAAATCTGGGAGCCTGAACCTCCTGGAACCCTCAGGGCCTGTCCAGGCCTGTAAAGGGGTTGTTTACCTTTTACAACATTATCATTATTTGAAGTGGTATGTTTTAGAGTAACATGATTATGACATCATTTCTGGAGCTTTCTGTGGTCTGGTTCTCTAGATTTCAAAGGACAGCCACTATATGTCAGACGCTTAGGGTAATATTACATAAAACTTTCTAAAAATAACGTGCCAGTTTGAGCTCCAAAATGGTCTTGGTGCAACGCACATCATTGTCGAATGTAACTCGACATTTGACCGCTAAGGTTTAATTACATTTCGCATCGAAGTCGTTCCAGTAATTTGTTGTACAGTGTGCTTGTTGTGTTACTGATCAAGAAGCCTAAACAAGGTTTAAACTTTATAAAGAGGACGTCATTGCAATGTTTGAATACCCACGCTCCAACCCTAAGAATGAGTGCGAAGTTCGAAGTGATCGAATACTTACATCACCCATATACCTCCAACCCTTGTTTTACTGTCAGAGTTCTTGTCCATTCGATAACACCAGACTGACCTCCCAGTGTTAGTCGCTTTGTAAAACCTGTATACATGACATTACCTTTCTCGACGTATACATATATGTGTGTGTATACAACAATGCCGGCCGGCAAAAGTGGTGGCTGCTGACAAAGAGAGACCGCTTTCTGCTCGGAGGAAACCCCCCCCCCTCTCCAAGACAAATACAAAAAAATAGACGGTGTACGTGTAACGTAATATTGTGGCGCGTTCGCGTGACCACTGTTGCAGTGGAAAAACAACACTGAATTTTGTGTGTGTTGTTGAGCTATGTGTCAATGTTGATTATTTAAAAATAGAAAAATATCACAACGAATATTTTGTGGCAAATTTATGTCGCCTGCAACAGTGAAACATATAGGTCTTCATGTGAAGTGCATCGATGCTGCTCTGAAAACAAGATGATGTTCATTTGCTCATGATCTTCTCCAGACGTGCGATATGGCTAAATGAGATGGTAAGGGCGGTTAAGTCGTTGCGCAGTTTCTCAGTTTTTGGCAAATGCTGCATTGAAACATTTTGTGAGATCAGACGGAATTAATCACTTACGACGCAATAATGGCCTATGAGTCGGGCACGCAAATCGCATCTTTTATGTGCCGTATTATATTGTTGTCTGTGCTGTGTCTGGCTCTACCATATTTTTCCACGTTATTTCATTAACGGCACGGTTTGCGGGAATAAAAATATTGCACATAAAATGTCTTTTTATTTTCCATACAACTTTTCTGAACTATTTCTCTTTCTGAGAAGAATTCAGCGAGATATGTTAAATGTACGCACATTTTCATGTAAAGTACCCGTTATTTTTGTCATATTTTAATCAAATTTCAATTTTCTCAACATATTTTCGAAAAATCCTTATATTTCAAACTTCACGAAAATCCACCGAGTGGTAGCCGAGTTTTTCGATGCGGAAAGACAGACAGACATGGCGAAACTAATAGTCTTTCTTTTATGCAACTTTGCGAATGCGCCCAACAAAAGCCATCAGTACACAAACAGAAATGATCATGAGCCCACTGAAGGTTTCGATACGAAATAGGACGGCTGGCTGATCTTCAGATGTATGGTGACCTCGACTGGCTGTGAAGATGGTGACTGTACGGTATGTCGGAAACACTTCACCAGTTTCAACACATAGTGTTGCCAAATGTGAGCAGACCTGCACATGCATATAAACTGTGTCAGTCATCACTTCGTATCTTGTTGAATTGTTAGTGAGGATCAAAATGACAGACATCTTGTGTCAAAAACATATCTACCATGCATGTGGCTTTATGTGTGCGAAGTCACATGCGTTACATCTAATAACCTGCATGCCTTAAACAAGAAGTGGCACCTTGGGAGGTTACATTACAATCGGTTCAACTAAATTACTGAACCGAATTTTGTATAGTTGTGCAAGTTTTCCAACAGAAGCTCACTAAACTCCGTGTCTATATCTGGCATTTTTAATTGTACTTCACATTTAGCATTGCAGTCCATAAATTCACAACTTTGCCACACACACAGGTCTATTACCACAAACACATTAGACTCTTTTAACTTGTCAACAGTCCTATTATATTCGATATACAATGCTTTGGTCAAATTTACATTCATATTTATAATCTTAAATCGACTCAACTTAAGTTTTTCCATTGCTCAGTATGTCTAATTAAATTTTATACTTATGCAAGCTTGATAAGTATAACTCTCCACAATTGCATGCTTGTTCATGCACAATATGGTCTTTACTATTTTTCTAATCTTCTTATTTCTAATATTCTTTGCTTGTTCATTATGTAAAGTTTGAAATTAGCATGTAATCATATTGCCTGAGAGTTGTAAATCTTCAGTGACTCTTAGAAGAAATACAGTATAATCTACAGGGCAAGTAATCGATAACGAATTAATATTGTTTTCTTTGTTTCTGAGTAAAATCACCATGCAGAGCGACACTGCTGCCTATAGTGTCTCCATCTTAGAGAGTGACAACATTAACTGCTGGTCCCTGCTTGTGGGGCCCCAAACTATGAATTGTCACTTGTAATTTGTGGCGGGAGCCATGGACTATTTACTTTCCCTTGAGAATGACGACAGTAGGGTGCATATATACACACTGCCTTCACCCCAAAACAAATGTAACAAAATGCCACAAAAACCTAAGAATCGTATGTGAAATAGTGCTTTTGATTAAGTATTTAAGTCTGAATAAACTTTATATGTATTTATGACCTGAATTAAATATCCTGTTGTGTTGGATTGGACCACGTACCAGTATTTCTAAAATTTTGAGTATGTGATCATTTTTTTAAAATAATTAAATAATTATGAAGATAAAGACCATTTTATCCCTGGTCTAGTCAATCATGTCGTTTGGTGAAATGGAGGAATAACTCCACTCTTTCTTAATTTTCGCCCTAGATGGAGGTGAGTGGTTAGCTTCATACCCCAGCCGCTTTACCCCCGAAGAAGTCTTCCCATTTTCCGTTGCATACAAAGTTGTATGGTTTCAAATTCTGTCCGGTTGGTTTGCAAAGCTTTTGCCATTAAAATTTCATTTGCAGTAATTTATTATTTTTGCATAAACAAAAAGTGGAGTGTGTAATTAAAATAAATGCAAGAGACGTGTTTGTTTTAATTGGGTTCAAGTTGCGTACACATAAATTTTGCTTAAAGGGAAATATTATTGTGCATATTTGAACATACTTGAATAAAAAAATTGTTACCCTAATTAATCTTTTCTCGTAAGATATATTCTGCCAGTAAATTATTGTATGGGAGATGTAAAAGTGACATACAACTATTAGAAACTAGTTATTTCTCACTCATTCATTTTAATATGTTTGTTTTAGGACTTCTAATTTCAATATTTTTACTTTCAAACCATCCAGTAACATTGAATACCAAATAGTGACGTGGAAATTACATGGAGGGGAATGATTGTGGCCTAACTTATGGCAAAATCCTGACATTTGAATCAAGGAACTGAATGAAACCACGAATAATTGGGGTTTCGGACAGAGATTTGAAACCCGGACCTCGGAATATGAAGCAGTAGTAAATGTCAGCGTTGTATTCGCTTAGATATTCGTTTCTAATATTTCCAGGAAAAGCTTCAACAGGAACTTAACTTCGTAGAGACAGATGTTGGGGAAATGTTATGGGTGGTTATGAAACGCCATTAAACCCCCCTGTGGTGCTGGAGTTTAAATTAAAAGTACTGTCAAGACGGAGGGATTTTAATTCTGTGGTATGTGTTTACGAACATACGGTGCACCAAAACCGGCAGGATGGTAGGGATTTAAGGCCCGTACAGTACACCAAGCAGGGAGTGACCTGACTGGATAGATCTGGCTCAGGGTAGGGACAGGTTGCGGGCACTCGTAAATTTGTTAATGAACTTTCGGTTTCCATAAAATGGGGGGGGGGAGGATTTTTTTGACTAGCTGCAGACGCATCAGCGCTCCATGGAGTGCACCAAGCAGGAAGTGATCTGACTGGATTATTCTGGTTCATGATAGGGACAGGTTGCGGGCATTCGTAAATTTGTTCATGAACTTTCGGGTTCCATAAAATGGGGGGAATTTTTTGACTAGCTGCAGACGCGTCAGCTTCTCAAGAATGACTCTGCTGTGTGGAGTAAACCGTACAGTGCACCAAATCCCGCAGTGAGGATCTAATTTAGAATAAACGAGAACCATGTAGCTCTGTGACAGATACAACGGAATTTAAAAAAAAAATCTTACTGTGGATATTTTGTCTATGTTGACAACGTACCTTTGATAATTTTAATTGCTGTCTGTACGTACCAGATCTCTTGTGCGGAAAGTATTACAGTTCCACGTTGGTAAGATGAAAGATGGCAACTTAGCGTATGATATCATGATACATAAGAATGGCGCAGTGAAACGAGATAAATGTCAGCCACAGTAATATTTCCTACTTAAACAGGTACCGTTTATTTGTGTGATAGATGATTCTCGTTCCACACGTGTAAGTATATATATAAATAACTGTCTGTACCAACGTGAAAAATGCAAGGTTGTCACACACGTCATTCCAGTCCGCTGTTTGACTCTCTGATGGATAACGATGCAGGAACATACATCACTCCAGTCTGCCGTACTAAGATATCCCCCCACTCCTCCCCTTCACCCCCCGGCATGCGTTTTAAACCTCTTCGCTACTCCGCGTTCATAAAGCAAAGATACCGAAACTTGTCGACTGATCCCGGACATATTATTATTATTATGAGACCATCAATAAAAAGTAGGCCGGAATAGCTCAGTCGGTATAGCGACTCGCTACAGGCCGGACGGTCCAGGATCGAATCTCAGTGGGGAGCGAGATTTTCCGCACCAGTCCAGAACGGCCCTGGGGCCCATCCAGTACCTGTATAATGGGTACCGGGTCTCTTTCCGGGAGTAAAACGGCCGGAGCATATCGTTGACCACCCATACCCATCTAGTGTTAAGGTTAAAGAAAGAGTAGAGCTATAACTCTACTCCACTCGATTGGCCTTCATGATCTGTTCTAGTATGAACTTTACCTTAACCCTGACACTAGTTGAATGTGAGTGGTCAGATTCACGCTCCCGTTGCTTTACCCAGGAAAGAGCCCCTATATCCATTGAACAGGACGATGGATGGGCCCAGAACTGGTCTGGGCGTTTCGGAAATGGGAATCGAGCCCACAATTCGGTTGGCCAGACTGTAGCTCTATAGTAATACCAACTGAGCTGTCTTGGCTGTTGCCCTCACTACAAAAACAGCTACAGGAATTACGTCACGTGCTCCTGTAATATATGAAACTTAGTCTTCAGCCAGCACAATACATTTCCTCTGCAGCCTGCAGGATGCACTACAGGAAATATGGTAAAGTTACAAAACTGTCCCTTGCTTACGTAACAGAGTGAAAATATGTCTTGTGGCGTGTAAGTGAGCTCCACACAGCTGATCGTCCTGGTTAATTGGTTAGGGGTCCTAGATTAGACTCTTGATGTTGGGGCTGGCTATCCGGAATCAGATACTTCGTGCTATTTCCCACTCGCTCCCTGAAAATATCCTTATATTACTTCATTTAGGAGACGGCAGCTTCCTTCCAGATTCCTTCCAGTTCATTATTCACTAATAAACCAACCACTCGATATTGTATTACCCGAGCTACTCAGAACATTGAGACCGCGGTAGCACAGTGGTTAAGATGCTGTGCTACAAATCGGAAGGTCGCTGGTTCGATCCCAGCTGGTGTCAGTGGATTTTTCATTGACATAAAATCCTTCCGATCGCACTATGGCCCTGGGGTTGACTCAGCCTCTAACAGAAATGAGTACCAGGAGTATTTCCTGGGGTTAAAGGCGTCCAGTGCGTAAGGCTGACCTTACCAACATCCTGTGCCGTTGCCACGAAATCTGGGAACCTTAACTTCCTGGAACCCTCTGGGCCTGTCCAGGCCTGTAAAGGGACTGCTTTACCTTTACCTTTACCTTTACCTTTACCTTTACCTTTACTTTTAACTTTTACTCAGAACATTACGCAGCTTCCTGTTCAGTGGGTACCGGGTCCTTCCCAGGAGGAAAAGCGGCCGAAGCATTTTGCTGAACACCCACCTCCATCAAGTGTCAAGTTGGGAATGACTTGGAAATCTACTTCCATCTCCCTTCTGTGCCTGTTCAGGCAAGCCATGGATGACATTTACCTTAACTAAGAGCATTGTTAAATACACACAAAATATACAAATGATTTCCATTAAATATGGGCGACAGGAGAGATACATGTAGAGTTTTGGTGGGGAAATCTGAGGGAACTAAACTACTTGGAAGACATAGGTTTGGGTGGGAGGATAATATTAGAATGGATCTTCAGGAAATTAGTTCATTGCTTTGGACTGGATTAATGTGACTCGGATAGGGACATGTGGCGGGCACTTGTGAATGCGGTAATGAACCTTCCGCTTCCATAAAATTCGGGGAATTTCTTGGCTAGCTGAGGAACTGTCAGCTGCTCAAGAAGGGCTCTGATCCATGGAGTTACTTAGTTCCACAAAATGAATCTCTTCAAACAGACTGAAACAGTGTATATTTCAAATTTTTTTTCCAATTACAAGTTAAAATCCTCCAAATGTAATTGTTTAAAGCAAACAAAGATTACACAAGGCTAATATATACGTTTGAATGTATAAATGCGAATGGAGTTGTAACAATTCTTATAATAAAACCAACTAGATGCACTAATTTCTCAAATTTATTTTTGGAATATAATTCTACATGTTTCGGACAGTTCCTCTGTCCAACACCAGGAGTTTTTCACTGTACGCACAGTAATGGTATATGTCAGCAAACCTGTATGACATATACCATTGCTGTGTGTACAGTGAAAAACTCCTGATGATGGGCAAAGGAACTGTCCGAAACATGTAGAGTTTTATTCCAAAAATAAATTTGAGAAATTAGTGCATCTAGTTGGATTTATTATAAGAATTTATCACGATACACGATCACCTGAACGTCATAGTTGTAACAATGTTTTAAAATCTTCCAAAACACTGCTTTTTAAGGTAAATCTTGTTTAACGTATCCTTGCAGTGAAGCTTGGGCAAATTTTTGAGGTATAGATAGTAGTTTATACGTTAGTGGATTTTAACTGATTATTTTCGTATCTCTTTGACATATGTGGCATAAACCAGTTTATAATAATACACATCAAAATCGTGATATTTAATAAGTTATTTAATAAGTTATTTATTAGAAGACATTCCCCACATTTAGCACGAATTTATGCTCATGCTTTCTACAGCAAAAAGGAAAAACAAGGACATCAACTTTTTGCACTATGTACTGAATTACATTGTTGACAGTAGCTCACAATTTTTGCACCACTGATATGTCTTGACGAAATAATAGCTTGAAGTATTCTTTACATTGTGCATTGTTTTCTCTGCATCTTTTTTCCTTGTCTTTTAGTGCATATCTCACACGACAGAAGGCATAACTAGGCCTGTCGGGAGAATCTGCTTGCTAATATTATTACTTATGTATCAGTAGTCGGCCCTCACAATTGTACCATTGCACCTATGTAACATGACCCTAAAATGGAACTGCTCTTCAACAATATTTAAACATCGTTAATTATTTATAACAATCAAGATTGTAGTACGAACAGTCGTACCAAAACCAAAGGATCTTTAATAGGGAGTCGAGAATTAAAAGCCATTAAAAACGCAGTCATTATGTATTTATTTACCGATTTTTTTTTTCAGTGTGGGCTCTGTCATCCTCTTGTGTCATTATGCTTTGTTGTATTGGTTCGATGTTAAAATGTGTTTAAAAAAATGTATAAGATAAAAACCATAAAAATAATTTAAGGGTTTATTATCTTACATTATCGTTGCTTATTGTTACACTGTTAAGTTAAAATAATATACATACAATTAGCAATTATTTTAATGGTTTTATCTTATACATTTTATGTACATTTATATAACAAACCAATTTACCAAGGGATAATGAAGCGCTGAGTGTGATGACTTAGGCCTAAACATGGTAATGCTTCTGTCCAATCAGTATATATTTTCTGATGATTTAGAGATTTTTGGCCGTCATCTGATTATTTTCTTGATTGCCGCGCGGAATTCTTTGAGTAAACCCTGGAATACTTTCTTTAATAATAAAAGCACCAATAAAATATATCTATGTAGTACATAACCGTAATATATTCGAGATGAAAAGTTATTGAAAGTGACAATTTTTTATCATGTAATTAGTGCCTAAGCTGGACACAGTGTGAAGATAACTACTTGAAAGTTTGTTGGATGCAGTTCGAAATTTCTGTTTCGAAAAGTCATCACCAAAAATTTATTTTGTCATAAAGTCATGATTACTTGGTCAAACATTTTTGCTTATTGCAAACTGCACTTTCTGCTTGATAGTGCTCGAATAAGAGGAAGCTTAAAAAGACAGATTTTGAATTCGGAAATGCTAAGTGCGCAGTGTTGAAGAGTGGCTCCGTTGTGGAGCGGGTGGGCCAGTAACCACCTGCTGCCTGCTGTGTCTTACACAGGAAAATGAAGAAGGCTGACGACCCGTCTTGCTGGGTTACCTGCTTCACGCGGAGGGAGCCCGAAGGAGAGCAGGCGCCCCAGTAAGTGCACAGTAGCACACCCCACACCTGTCCAACCTACTCCAGCCTTGCATGGTAATACCCCCCACCCCAATTTGGAATTTAGTCATATTACAAAAAAAAATTTTTGCTTCCATTTTGTATTGCTGTTTGTAATAGCTTACAAATTTTATAATATATTTTTACCGTGTATTTAATTTTGTCAAATAATTCGGGAAACAAGATGTACAAATTCGAGGAATAAGAAAGCATTTATTTTGTAACGTCTGCCGCATATTTCGGCGTTCTCGGCTATATGCAGAATTACCACAATCTCAGTACTCAGGTAATGAAAAACACAGGGTATCATTTTTCACTTAATAGAGTAAAAATTATTTTCTCTTTCTTTTTAGCGCATAACGGATGTTTTGTTTCAGAAACACGGCTAAAAAACAACTGACCGTGCTTTAGATTTTGGGGTTATAGTCTTTGCTTTAAATTCTAAAAAAAACTGATTGAAATATGTTTAAATATTCTGGTTTAACTTGTCGTGATATCTCGTGCAATCTTTAGATGAAGAACGAAGATTCTTCGTCAATGTTCGTAACCACATTTAACCCTAGACGACGTTATAACCTGCAGTAATACAATCTAAATCGTACATGCCATGTAAACCTCGCATTTCAAAGGTGACATATTTTAAAGAGATTTGGTATGAACTTTAAACTGTTCAAATTCACCACAACATCATCATTTTTAATGTTCTGTAATCAGTAGCTACATACGGCGGACGTGTGGTTTCTCGAATGTTTGTAGTTGGGACGCCAGTAAGACCCCATAATTTGGAGGTCTAAAGAGAAATGTGGTTAAAATAACAAATACAAAACTTGATCTAGCGCAAGCGTTTGAGTTTGTGTCCAACGTAAGTAACTAGGACAGACTGGACACCACCACCACCGCCACCATCACTACTACTACTACTATTACTACTACTACTATACTTCTACCACTACTACCACAAGTACTATACTACTACCACAACTACTACTGCTACCACAACTACTACTGCTACCACCACCACCACTACTACCATTACCACAACTGCTACTACTACTACCACATCGACTACACTACTATTTCTATACTACTACACCACCACTACTATTACCACTACTTCTACTACTACCACCACTAACACTACTACTACTACTACAACAACCACATCGACTATACTACTACTATACTACTACAACCACTATACTGCCAACACTACTACTACTACTACTATTACCACATCGACTATACTACTACTACCACTGCTACTGCTACTACACTACTACTACCACCACATCGACTATACTACTACTACTACCACCACCACCACCACCAGTACTACTATATTACTACCACCACCACTACTACTACTACTACTACTACTACTACTACTACTACTACTACTATATTACTACTACCACTACTACTACTGCTACCACCACCACCACCACCACTACTACTACTACTACTACATCGACTATACCACTACTACTACTACCACCACTATTACCACCACTACTACCAGTACTACTGCTAATTATTATTATTATTATTATTATTATTATTCTGCTCTACTACTACTGTAATAATTGTAACAGCAATCTCTTTAACACCTTTACGGTTTTGCGAATAAAAACTTTTGACGCGAGTGATTTTTACGCCATAATTGTGTGCACACAGGCACATCGTATCGTCCTTACCGAAGGTGACATCTGACTGTTGTAGCACAGTGCAAACAGGCACATCGTCGTAACCCAAGATGACATCTGCCTGTTATGTCACAGCCTTCCGGTACGTCATGATAGGTTATTACAGGCACAAGGGGCAGTACAACGGACAATATTTACGAACGGAAATGACGTGCTGTCGGACGATTTGCAGCCAAACTGGTGTGCAGGTTATACCGCTCGGTAAATGTGAGTGTCGTCTAAAATAATGGGCGCAGTTACAAGCGTGCTTTACGGAAGTGCGTAAGTGAATTTCTGTTCGTACTTGCCGTATTTTTTTGTCCGACTAGGGTTAAATTTGGTGTTGGACATCCGATGTGTGTCTCGTTGATACCGGCGATGGGGAATACGTGTTTTGTTCTTATGGACGTAAATAATATTGCGTTTATGCGTGTACCTTAGAAACGTAAGACATGGGAAGAAAAGAACGCCCAGGCCAAATCTGTGTGCTGCGTCACCGAATACGCTGTTTGCAAACTTGTTACCTTTTTGCACAGAACTGTTCAATGTAGTTTCGATACTACGTGCAAGAATATCTCTTTGATGAGATAAGCTTTGCGTCACTTTTTTGGTAATTAAATTTGAGCACTTAAATTGCCTTTCCTTCGCATATTTTGCAACAGACGTTAATTTTGCGAACACCGTTCTGAAATAAACCGCTTTCCACGTGATTTGGCATAAGGAATATGGGTTTATTATTCTGGTCGCTGGTTTTTCCCTCCTATTAACAACCCAATATAAACACTTACATTATTGTCATAATTAGGTGCTCATATAGAGAAGAATAGGGTAGGTAGGGCATGTGGAAAGCGTGCGGGAAACGATAAATGCACACAGGACTTGGTTTTGAGGCGGGGATGGCTGGGGAATATCAAAATGGATCGTAAGGACATAAGATTGGGAGCGTAGAGAGGGTTAATCTGGCTGCTGATAGGAACAAATGACGTGCTGTTGTGGAAAAAGTTATAAATGTTATGGTTCCATAAAAAGCGGTTAAATTTGACTAGCTCAAGATTGATCAGCTTCAGAAAAAGAAAGGTTTTTGTTCCGTTGAATTGATTTCCTTTCATAGTTGAAGTACCTGCAATTTGAGGATTTGAGAAGCGAAATATGCCTAATTATGCTAATAATCTGAACATTTTGGAATCCTTATGAATATTCCGCACTTCCACCATATACCGTAACTAGAAGGATGCACAAGATTTCCAAAAATATAAGAGCCACATAAAAATTCTTGACACCAGACATGTGAAATGGAACACGTTCCATAGCGAGGCCCCCCCCCTTCCCCTCATATTAGGCCACACTGTCAAAATCTAGTCTTCCGGGCGACCTTCCATCCGGGATTCTTCGCCCCTTTCTTGACCGCTTCCATATACATTGTAATTTTCTCCTACCTACTTTGAGAGAAGACCATACGATTGATGTACAATGATATAATTTGCGGCCGTAGGCTGAGTCAGGGTGAAGAGCCGGAAACCCGAGACTGCCGATTCAGGAGCGCGTCCGTTTGCAGCACCGCTAAGGTGTCTAAAGTCTACCACTGCATATCGTATGAGACTGAATTCCAAATAAATATAATTGACCTCACTGTACAGTTTTTGCCGTAGAATACGTTATGTGTCATGGCCATGGTTACTGTCATTATAAAAGCATTGCATGGGTTTTCTTTATGCACTGTTAAGGTAGCCATTTTGTGTGTGTTTGTTGTCGTAGTTTACCTCTGACAAACCCTGCTTTGTACGATTTTTGGCCAAATTTTAATGTAAAGTCTAAGGTGGTATAAACTACATATCGTTCGAATCAGGGTACCAGAGAGTTTACATTCTAGGAATATCGTACTTTATGATTACTGCCATATATGTACGCATCATAGGTATGACTTCTGCTTATAGAACAAGTTAAATGAATGTAAAACAGTAAATTTTAATATGTTGAAAGTATTGTGGAAAAGATACCAAATGTATAAATGTATGTTCGTTTTTATGTTGTACGTATTCCGTGCACTGTACATGTATTTATTATATATAAGTCCAACTTACTGACAAATAATACATGTTTATTAATTAGTAATGTACATTCCCCTACTTCTTTCAGCTTGGATGATCGATCTTCAGGGGGATTCGATTGCAAGGGGAAACAATACGTTGGATACCCCTGAATATGCGGTATTTAAGCTGAAACATGTAGAGGAATTTGCCCAAAAATTTCCAACAATATGCACCATACACGATGAGTCCATATTGCCCCATGTTTCGATGCTGGCCACCACCACCATCTTCAGGGAATTCAGCTTGTTAGCCAACACGCGGCTGTTAGAACTGCTTGTCTGCTTGTGCAGTCACAGTAAAATCCACATCGCGTCCTGTATCAGGTAAAACGTGACGGTTACTGGGTGCACAAGATCGTTGGCGTTTGTCCAACACTGTAGACATCACAATGTATTGGTAGATGGTAGCCTACAAAAGTACAGGAATTCCAGCAATATTGTGCACCATGACGACCAGGGAGTTGTATTATAGCTTCTGATTTTTTTTCATAATCACCGAGATAGGGATTATTCCTGTGAACATTTTCATATCAATCATGCGTGAAAACTTGGGCGTGTTTTCGCATATGGTTAATTAATCCTTCTTAATAAAATGGACGATGTAGGTAACAATGTTAATTGTGTCCAGGGATGTGTGCTGTGCAACAGTGCAACATATATAGGTGTATAGTCAGTAAGTGTGGTTACTCTCTCCGTTCAATTCCAATATTACAGCGAAAATTTATTACCTTAATATTTGTCGATAATAATATATACGTAGTTACGTTTACGAGCCCTGTTGTATCACATACTAGAAGAGCAGACGTTCTTGACGCGGAAAATTATTACATCACTCTCAATTTCGTAATAAAGGGCACACTTCTACGAACAAAAAACCTCAGCAATTTCGATAGCCGAGGCCGGAAGTGATGTACGTGTAGGTACAGCAGGCGTCATAAATCCACGTGTTCCTAATTGCTTTTCATTTTTCAGTACAGGTATTTTGGGTATTTTTCGTTATTTACAATTATTTATGCTAGACGCCTATTAAATAAAGATAACGTTATGCCTGTGCAGTGGCGTTCCCGAGATATGTGATCAGTTTCCGTTGTAAACCGAATGTAAAAATTTGTAATTCGCTTGGTAAAGAGGTGTGTTAGGTGACCAGCATTGATGTTTCAGATTCCGACTTTTGGCTAGAACGGAGAAGCGTTTAATTTATGGTGCCCTTAAATGTATTCATGACCGTACGGTGCACCGAGGCAGGCAGCACGTAGAGAGTTCAAGGTCCGTGCAGAGTACCGAGGACGAAATTAAAGGATTAAACTCTGCAGTGTACATGAGATGTTTGAGTTGATTCTCAGTCTTTGTATTGCATGACCAGCCTGTCAGTACCAACCGTTACGTTCCTCATCCACTGTAAGGGTAAGAGGCTATTTGCATAGTTCTGGCGGAACAAACCAAACACTTGAAATATTTCGCAACACGCATCTCTATTCATAATGTCATTCCTTATAAACCATAACGTCATTCCTTATATGGTTTGAGGCTGTCATGGCAGAGAATGTGAATATAACTGTACTTTGGGATGTGAGGCCCTGTATTGTGGTACCAGATTATACGGCGGCACTTCCCGTAAAACAATTTTCCTGACTAAGACATGGTATCGAAACCAAAAAATGCACATGAGTATATGTATTATATTATAAACGTTCTATGCTTACTACATGTGTGCCCACAAATGTGACCATCTTCAGGCAGCCGCGTTATGAAGGGTGGGTATATATAGATATTACAAAAGGCTGTGAACCAAAGTACAGATGTAAAATGCTACGTTTAAAAAAATGGTGTCTAAGGTGCATATTAAATTTTAAAATACAGATAAAGAATTTATGATTAAATCTAATGTGTAACGTTTTGTATTTGTAGATAGGATGTAGTGTTCTTATAATAAAACCAACCAGATGCACTAATTTCTCAAATTTATTTTTGGAATAAAACTCTACATGTTTCGGACAGTTCCTCTGTGCAACACCAGGAGCTTTTCACTGTACACACAGCAATGGTATGTGAAAAGCTCCTGGTGTTGGACAGAGGAACTGTCCGAAACATGTAGAGTTTTATTCCAAAAATAAATTTGAGAAATTAGTGCATCTGGTTGGTTTTATTATAAGCATTTATCGCGATGCACGGTCACCCGAACGTCAAAAAGTATGTAGTGTCCCCATCCAGAAAGGAAAGAAAGATGTGTGTATTATAATGCATTGAAAGATAAAAATTATTTAGTCTAGTATAGAGATCAAATGACTGTCAGTGAAATACGCACTAAGTACACGAGGGTTGGTGTTACGGGTTTGGCAAATCTGTCCATACAGAGTGGTTTTGTAATATGGCGTTATATCAATCCTTTGTATTGCACATCGCCGAGGTTGGCCACATGAGTGGCCACAATGTGTAGAAAGCACACTACGTTTGTAATACACTTTAATACATTGAAATGAACGTTTGTTGGTTTTGCTACCATATCTAATTGTTCAATGCACGGATAAGGATCGTTTAAAATTCCTTGACTGAATTTCTTTATGTGGAATCACTTGCTGCCTTAAAGTAACCTATCATATTGCAACCTCTCTACGTTCAGGGGTTGAGTCTAGAGTCTGTGTGTATAAAGTAGATAAAAAATTTTGCAATTATTTCCACTGTTTTGTTCGGAACAATATTCGTACGCTCACAGCTAACATGAAGGTTCGATGTACCTACTATTAATAGAAGGTACTTTTGTAGCTTAATTGTGCTTTTTGTCAGACTAATTGCTCAAACAATCACTTTCTCCCACGTCTTGTTGTTGTTGTTGTTAGCTTTCACATTAGTACATCTCTTGGACATACTAACATTAAGTCAAAATTTTATCTACCTTTCAACCCTTACAAAATGGATGCTGTGTTTCATGTTTGTGTGTTGTCGTTTGTTTGTTTCCTAGTAAAGAGCATGCCTATTTACTTGACTTGTTGCCTGCATGTTCTGTATTGACGAATACAAACTCAGGTAAGAATAAAGATGAGCTATAGCAAGCAATATATGTTAGAGATTCTGTACTCTGTCTCTGTACTTCCGTCTTATTTACTTTAAGGTCCAATGTACTTTTTTCCTCCCATTCTTTTAATTTAACTGCGATTTTTATTAAAAATAAATCCATCAACAACGAAGATGTATTGTTATAATTTAGCTTGGCATGTTTATTTTCATTGTTGTGTCCCATCGGCAGATTGCTGAATGCAGATGACGTCCTCAAACCACGTGATATGACAAGAAATCACGTGTCTTCTACAGAATTCTCCGGTCCGTTTCATGCTGGTGGCAAAATATACAGGTAAAATGCTGCGCTGTTCACCAACTGCTGTTCACCTCGTACAGTAGGCAATATATGTAGTCTCTTTTTTTTTATCTTACATTTTAAAAAAACAGTGACATAACCTTCGCTGTTCTGGCATGTTACATGGCCTAATTTAATAGCTGGTTACCGACTTCACGCGAAGGCAGTCAAAATAGGCCCTTGGAAGATGGTAGTGATAGGTTGTCCTGAAACGTCTGTAACCATCTGCCAATCTGCTCAATGTAACATCCCATAAGAGTGGAAGGCCTAAACTACGCTGCAGTGGAAGCCTGGAACTTCGGGTGGGGGAAAGCGACGTTAACTTTTAAAACATGGCAGCGTTGAAGTACGTCATGAGCTGCTGACGTGGACCTTACATTTGCTCGTCGAAATCAATGTATTAAAATGTAAGAATAGATAGATAGATCGATGGATGGATGGATATAGATGGATAGACAGACAGACAGACAGATGATAGATATTTTATCGTGATATTTCTTGTAATATGATTATAACATTTCCTTTCTTTATATATACAGAATTCCAATTTCACCCATATAAATACAACTTTTTCTTAAATTGTCTACAATCTGAATTTGGAAAAGTTCAATTCCAGAAAACGAAGCTCGATACATGTGTAATGCGTGTTACAGTTTTAGGTTCAACAGCATTCACTACTGTAACAGACCCATACTGACATTACAGTTGCTATTCTCTGACATCATGATTAACACTGCTGCCAACAGAATAGTTGTTTATTTTGCTTCAGCTACTTCTACAGTTCTTCTGTTGAAGTAATTATACAAATGCTAAGACAACTTATGAATGTAGTTTTTTCTTCATAAATTCATGGCTTGCCTTTTACCTATTTGTTCTTAACTGGTGTGTCATGACATTTTTTTTTTTTTCCCATCTGAAAGTCAGAAATATCTGTTTCTTCTTTTGATTCCAACTACAGACCCAAACACAACTGGATAAAATGAACACATATTGCCAACAAATATAGTAAATAGCAGGAACTAACAGATATTAATGTGCTGCAAGTTGAAAGCTTCAAATAAAGTCAGAAATATCTGTTGCAAATAAACAGTCCATGTTGATGGAATGTTTAAATTGCATACAGTATGATGTATAAGTTTTGTTTTATTATAATGTACTCCTGAAATTTATGTTAACCTCTTGAATTATGAAGCTCTGGTAATTCGTGTTCTGGATAGCTCTTCTCAGTAAATATCATTCAGTGAGTAAACCGCTACAGAATGGCAACCATCAGCAACCTTCATCATGTGAGGTACCCAGCATGATAATTACTTGGCATGTGGTATGATCCTTAGGTTTGCATGTTGGTCAAGGAATGACTTGTTGAGAATGGCTGTGTCAAACTACATCATCAGAAGAACCATGATATACGTAATTTGTATGGAATATATCTTGCAGTGTCTTTGGTATATGAATTCTGTACCATTAAGTGTGTGGTAAGGGATAACAAGAGAGGGTCTTTGTAAATTACAACATTACTTTAAAATTTCCTTACATTTGGGTTTTTGACATATAAGAATCACCACTAAATTACTAAACCTGAATAATTAATGCAACTTTGTTAGAGGGATTGTTAAATTTATCACTCATTTGTAACAGTAATTTTATATTACGTTTAACACTTTGCAGTAAAAATTGTGTTTATGAATTTCAGTACTCTTGTCCAAACTGATTGTATACAAAATTTATTTTCTTAAGATTTCGAAGCATAGCCACTAGATGGAAAGAGCTTGGGGAAAATAATGTAAAGCTTTGTAAAATAGCATGTTGATCTGAGCTCAGCACTCCACTTGGTGCAATTACAGCACTGTCAACTATAACTGTAACTGTATATATGTTTGTATGTATGTATGTACGTATATGTACACGTTGTAGTGTTCTACATAAGGAATTGGCAGTTGAAAGTTTCTGAAAGTATCTGGAGTGTTGGAGTGTTACTGCAATCCAATTTTATCTGTTATATAGTATCAGTTATGTCAGATTAGTCAAAATGGCAAGAGAATTTCAGTTGACTCGAGACGAAGACAGATATATCCCCTGAAGCACAGATAGAATATCTGAGACAAATTTTGTCTGAATTCTATGTTTTGAATGCAAGTCATGTAAAAGTTCCAAGTTGGATTTGGGTTGCTTTTACTCCCCAAAAAATATGAAGATACAGAAATATTTACTTATTTTTATGATCTGCAATAATATTATATATGAGTAATTCTGTTACATTACTGATTAAGTCATTACATAAATTTGTCAGTCTACAGTACAAATCTGTGTGTTTTAGACCGTGTAGGACAGAAATAGCAGAGATGGAAACAGTTCTGTGATGGTGGTACCACTGGCTACCTCTCAGTCTCTGTCGAAACATGGAGCAGCAGGAGACAAAAATGGAGGCCCATCTTGGGAAATAAATACAGAGATGAGTTTTATGTAATCTGTTGTTTGGAAGGAATGGAGGTGGGAGATGTAAATGGCTGCTGAGGAAGTTCAGGACTACTTCAACATAATTTTGGAAAATATATACAATGACACCAAACATGATTTTGATTAAGTTCCAGAACTGTGAATGACGATTTTGTTTTTTAATTTGTGTCATTGAAAGGGCACAGGCCAAAAGTATGTACAGACAAGATGATCATCGTCTGGTTCCTTCAACATTTACCTAGATGAAAAATAGCTTTAGAAAACCATGAAGAAGAACACGTTAGCATGAATCAGTAATTTAAAAGTATGCATAAAATAATGAGACATTTTATGGGATTCCGAAAGTGCTCAAGAAATCAAAATGGTGCTACCCAAAATATAAACAGAAATTACATAAAAATATGAATTATTCTGTACCAAAGTCAAAGAAAGTAAAAGAGAAGGAGGGACATTTATCACACATTAGGATTATGATTGAGAACAGTACAGTGGAGACTGTGTAATATATTGTCGTTATTTATTGTTGATGTTCTAATTGTTGATATTTTGGCTCTCGTGTCATACATGTAGCCATTCTGAGAAAAACACATCATTAGATCAGGGTTATAACATGATTACTTAAACTGTATCTTCTACTTGTGCTTGCAAACACACAAATTCTGAACATTCTACACATACCAATGGGATCCATTAACTTAATGGAAGACATCCCATTCTGTTTAAACAACTGATAGAGACATCATCAAACACAATGATAAGTTTATTATGCAACAATAAACTGCATGTACATGTTTCAGTTCTGATGGACTGTCATCAAGTTGTGTATAAAGTTACAGAATGAGAGATATATATTTGTAAACACCATATATATATATATATACAATTGTAATTTTAAACATAATGATGATGGTCCATCAGCACTGAAACGTGTATATGTAGCTTGCTGTTACATAACAAACATAACAGTTGTATTTGATACTGATTACCTTACTGAATTAGGGGATCCATTAAACTATTGTTTGTATATTTTTGCACTTGAGAACTGAATGAAACCCACGCATGCTACACTTTATTATCAAATTTGTTTATATGTACATATTTTATTACATTACTAAACTGGCTTAACTTCTGGAATACAACAAAAAAATCAGGAGTCAAATTAAAAAAATGACAAGTAGGGGAATAAAGGTATCTGCCATTCCAGGAAAAATGAAACATGGCATTTGTAAAACTTTTAGTGCAAATGTCACTGATTTAGTTAAAATAAATATGACCTCTGAAATTTGATTTGTGGTAGTCATTGAATCATAATAATTATTTCTTTACTAATGAAAGTACTTTAAGGGCTTTCTTTACACATTATATGGTGCCACATAGGCTTCCATTGAAGTACTTATGATGGAATTGAATTATTGAGTATTATGATGGAATTGAAGTACTGGGTATAATGATGGAATTGAAGTACTGCGTATAATGATGGAATTCACTCATTCCATAGTCAGCTGTACGTGAGATCTGTAGCCTCTTCCAAAGCAAGTTCTACACAGAGTTTAAACTAGTTCATCCTCTTCCCAGTATACTCTGGTTTCTGTAAGGACATCCAGTAGCTGCTTACATCTCCATCCTCGTCTTCCTATCACTTATGTCCTTCCTTCCATAATGTATTTCAGAAGGCACTTTCTATGGAATATGTGATCATTCCAGTTAGCCTTCATTCTTTTTTACTGCGTGTAGAATTTTCCTTTCCTCCTTGACAATTTGTAATACTTCTTCATTTTCCACATCATCGACATCATCCATAATGAGTGAGGCCTTGATAGACCTCTTGCATTGTCTAATAGTCTCTTCAAAGGTCTTCCAAGTTGTCTTTGTCCATTTAGTCTATAATTCAGCATTATTTTTGGCATCCTGTTGTTGCCCAGTCTTGTTACATGTCGTAGCCAGTTGGATTTGTATCTTCTTAGTTTCTCATCAGCTGGTTCTGCTTTAACTCTTCCAAAATGTTGTCATTTCTTTTGTCATCCAAGAGGGTGTGCCCGGTTCTTCTGAAAAATTTCATCTCAATTGCTCTTAGTCTTTTTTTACCCTTTTGTTGAATGGTCAAAATTTGCTTCCATGTAAAAGAATGGGGACAGCCAGTGCATTACATACTTTTATTATTGAAAATTTCTGGAACACACATGGTCTAAAATTGTGGTCTAGAATACCCAGTATTTGAGTAAATTTTTCTAGTTTTTGTTGTTCACATGTTCAGTACAGCTAATCTTTTCCATCCTTTTCCAGCTTCACATTTCAAAACTTACCACGAATTTCTGTATCTATTGTCCAAAATGTCCAGGTTTCAGTACCAAACAGTGCTCTGCTCCATGGCAGTAGTTTCTTACTAAAATTTAAGTCAAATTTGATGGTGAAAAACAGACTTCTTGCAGCATGCTGCTTCTTCCATGTAAATCCTGGATTTCTTTTCACGTGTACATCTATATGCTATTCAAAGGTTTGAAATATTCCACATTCTCCAGTTTATTTGTTCTACCATCATCTGTACTGGGAATGATTGCCTTGAGATATTCATTACCTCAGTATTTTCTACATTCATATCCATTATGTAGCGTTTTCCAGTGTCAATTAGTCTATCCATCATGCCATCCAGTACCATTTAGCCAGTAGCATAAGGTCATCTGGAATATATGGAATATATAAAATTAATTAACTCCATTAAACCCTTCATCAGATATCAGAGTTTGTCAGCTAGTCAAGAGATCCCTGGCCTTTAAGGAAGCTACGCATTACCCCATAAGGAAGCAATATTTCTTTGTTGATTTTAAGTTTTCATCATGTTCTATATGTAATTTGTTTTCTTTTGGGTAATTCCCCGGTGTCTGAGTTCTAATAGCCGACGTTTCGGAACCCTCTATCAGTTCCATCTTCATAGGCAGGTGGATGAATATTTCATCCACCTGCCTATGAAGATGGAACTGATAGAGGGTTTTGAAATGTCGGCTATTAGAACTCAGATGCCGGGGAATTACCCAAAAGAAAACACATTACAATATTTCTTTGTCTTGTTCAAAAGAATCCACCACTGGACTGTATCCTCAGTCAGATGAATATAGCCTGCATACATGTATATTACTTCTTTAATATTTATTTTAATGTTATTCACACATGTCTTGAAGCTTGCCTTCATTTCATTATTAATATGACATGCCTTACCAAAATTCGAAATAAATTTTCTAGATTTTTGCTTTTGTGGGATTTTATGCAGCATTGACTGGTAGTTAGTAACTGACATTTCAGGACAACCCATCGGTCTCATCTTCAGAGTCAGTTTTATAGCTGTAATTTTTATACGCTTTATAACACCTAAAGTTCATTTGAATATGAACTAATTTTCAAGTTCGTCCGAAATTGTGGGTCAGTTTCAAGACACTAATTTCATCATAGATATTTAAAGTGCCCCTTGTTAAACCAGGATAACATGATGACTACATTGATGACATGAGACATTTACCTCCCTCTTATTGTGATATGATGATGCAGACAGTCAAGTTCACCTTAACTTGAAGCAAAATACCAGGCATTAATTTTTTCTTATAAATTATGTATATTCATGTGTCTAGTTTTTACCAATAAAATATTTGCATTGTGGCATTGCTTTAGAAGAATTAATTAAAGCAAACACAAGAAATGAAGTAAAGAGAAAACTATTCTTATTTCAATACATGGAGAATTTGCTGTTTGGATTTAACTTTTAAGATCCCTATAAACATTACATTGTATTTGCTATGGTTTGTTGAAATGCTTATTAGCTCATGTGACATTTGTAATGTATTATTTAAAAATTGGAAGAGAACTATGATATTTTCATAAATAAATGAACAAATACAGTATGTATTCCAATGCGTGTTAAGCAGATAGGAAGTTTATTCTGTCAAATGTTAAGTCAAATTATGGTTTGAAACTTACTTCTGTAAGTTAAATGTAAGATGTGTAGCTCACGACTCAGTACTCTGTGTGCGCCTACAAAAATAATCAAAATACTGGGTTGAAAGTTTAGCAATGGTTCTTCATATTCAGCAGATCTTGGTTTCAATTCTTAACTCCAAGGCCTCTTATTCATTGTTCCCCTATCATTTGATGGTTCTTACACAATAGACCAGAAAAACTATTGTGAGATAAATGAGAAACAAAGACCTAGAAAGAAATTTGTTTGAAGGACATAAGCTGGCTAATTCCCCTTGACAACAGACAATGGAAATGCAGCATACATTGTGACTAGCCAGTTCAAACTGGCTACCTGTTGTAAGAATCCACGGATGTTTTCATGTCTAGTCACAAGCCTAAATGTTTATTTACAGTGGCAATTCAACACCATCTTTTCACTCATCTGTCAGTAACACAATTCTGAAATTTGACAAGAAATTATGTTGATTCATTCAAAAAAATTGTTTAATTCTTATCCCTCCGAAGCTGCCCTGTTGCTGATGATAATATGATGCTGATAAATGTTAATATATCAATATTATTTGTACAAGATATTGCTGTATAATTTCTAAAACTGCCTTCCCAGAAGCAGGTTTGGGTGGTTATAATAAGAATAATATGTGTTATATTCAACTCAGTTGCAGTCACATTAAATTCCAATGGAAGATCAAGTGATACAAGAGACTTACCATATTCTGATAAACTGTCATACCAACACTCATAAATGCCTTGTAAGGTAAAGGTAAAGCAGTCCCATTACAGGCCTGGACAGGCCCAGAGGGTTCCAGGAAGTTAAGGTTCCCTGATTTCGTGACAATGGCACAGGATGGTGGTAAGGTTGTCAGGCTTACGCACCGGCCGCCTTTACCCCCAAGAAATACTCCTGGTACTCATTTTTGTTAGAGGCTGAGTCGAACCCAGGGCCATAGTGTGATCGGAAGGATTTTATGTCAATAAAAAATCCAATGACAAAGGCTGGGATCGAACCAGCAACCTTCCGATTTGCAGCACAGCACAGCATTGTTTCACATGCCTATAGTTTATTGTGTTCCCACACGATTCTGGCCCCTCTCTTTGCTTTCTCAAACATTACACTTCTTCCGTTCTTCCTTCATATTCTTCATTCTAATTTTCTTGAGTCTAATGTTACTGTATGCACCATTTAGTGTTTGGATTTTACCTATTGCCAGTTGTTGAAATATACAGAATTAAATGTTTCAGAGACAGGATCTGTCTGAGAGGTTGAGAAAAGCTGTACCTCTCATACCAAAGTAAATGGATGGTCCTCATGCTTTAACTGGAGATGAAGAACGGACATGTCTCCAAAATGTTTTGTTTAAATCTTTTACTTTTGCTTATGAATAACAGATGCAGTTCAAAAACTGAATGGTGCTAAAAGTAATATAATATCACCAAAGCCCTATAGACTTCTGTTCCGTTGTTACTGCTACCAAACAAGGCAATAGACATAAGTTACTGCAGTATGATCTACCAGAACTTGTCAGAATACAGTAAAATAGTTGTACACCACCAAGTGGGAAAATAATAGTTTTACATGACACGTTATATAATGAACACTTCGTGCACAAATACAAATATATATATATAGTTCATACAGTTTTACACGTGAAAGAACTGTGTAGATTATAAACAGTAATATATTATGTTGCAAGATTTGTTTAAATATTCAATAATATTATAACCTTGCTGTGTCTAACATTTTATTTTTTACTGGTATTTTGCTTTTATTGTTGGGAGACTTTGAAGTCATGTAATGTAATGCCTTCCATGTTATTTTCTTTGCTGAAGAACCACCCTCCACATTTTTGTCTTTCAGAGTCTGCAAAAATAATGATGAATTCGCAGTATTATGAAATATATAAACCTAAACAGTGCCACAGTTGTCAAGTTAGTCTTTAAACTCAGAGAAAATAAAAAATATGTTTCTTGTTGGCATCATTATTATATACTTATGATCAGTAAATTACTCAGATTATCAATGTAAATTAACTCTTCGAATGTTGTTGTTTATGATAACGTGAAAAAACAAAAACACTCATATTTATGTAGATGATAGTTTCATAGAAAACAGAGACATTGACATTAGTTGTGTAAAAGTATATAACATTATATATAACGTGCGTGACTATTTGGCGTTATGAAATGGTGATATTTATGTATGTAACAGCATATATTTTTGGTCAGTATAAGAACCGTTGTACAAACAGTCTAGAGACTTTTATGTGCATTAATTCCCATTTACATTGCAGGACTACTGCAGTGGAAAAGTCTTTGTTCTGTGATTATTGTTCTCCTTAATATTCACATTCCTAATGTATAAAGGAGATACTTTTCATAGTGACAGGAATAGCACACACTGTTTAAAATGCAACTTTTAAGGACTGCAGTAATTAATATACTAATATAAATTATTAATATTTCCTGGCGATACTAATATTAACTTCATACTTCACATCACATCCATGGCAATTAAAATATTATTTACAGTAAAAATAATAGAGTATCACATAGGCAGATGTTTTTGGCATGTAATGAACATGATTTTTGTATGGAATGTATAATAAGTGTATTGTGTTTGTTGTGATGAATGATATTTCTTTGTGTTTATTATCTAATGATTATGCTGAAATGTTTACATTAAATTGGTGTCCTCTTAGAGATACACTATAAATAAAATAATATGTAAATACATTTTAAAAATTTAGTAAATATTGTGAGGTTATTTAAAATTATTCTGCAAACATTCCTAATATATGTAAAAGATAGGTTATGAAGTGCAATATGAAAGGAAAATTTAATGATTAAATCGAAACATTAGCTTAATAATAATAATTACATTATTAAACACAGCTGCTAACTCCAAACCAGAACTAATATCGGTAGTACTACATGCAATAATATGTATCTTCCTTTACTGTAACTTACAAATTTTTAAACTGAGGCATAATTTGAAAAAAATGTCAAACTGCTAACTTACAGGTAACATGCACAATACCATATGCGTACGTATTTAGAACAGACTTCAAGCAGAACAACACTTGTTGATAAATGTGCTGATAAATTTTAAATTTCACATTTTTAGGCTTTACTTTCCTCAACAATTTCCCATTTTTTTCAGGTGCAGAATCTCTTCAGAGCAGTTTAAAGGTATGTTTATATCAGTTCTCATAATTGACATAACCATGCATACCATGTATTAATAAAGCTGGTACAACCTATTGTCAAACTTTCGCAGACGCCAGGCTTAATTTGGAAGAAACAGTATTGCACTGAATCCACAGTACTTAACTGCTGTATAGACAGCAGTGTACCCGCTTCTAATTATCGCAACATAGTAGACAGCTCTGTAATATGTTATTGTGAGTTTACATTTGTCACCACTACATAGCATTGTCATAATTATGTACCCATCCCTACAATACAAATTTTATTGTGGATACGTAGGCGCCTATGTTCCTCTTTGGCATTATGGCTACAATGGTGCAACTCTATCTGCCCATCATGCATATACAGCCACCCTTCTACACTTATCACTTATGATGGATTATGCCGGGGGTGGCCAGCTAGATTGAACTACATGAGCCACTCTTTAGAAATACAACTTAGATAAGAGTCATGTCTTTATTTATCAAGCCAAAGACACTGTAACATCACTGCTCACTGCCTGAGAGAATGGAGCCAGTACTTCATGTAAGTGATAAAATAACTACTTCTTGGTAGGGAATTCATTAATGAAGTGGTTCCCAAAGTGTGCTCTGCAGATCCAAAGGGAACCACGACCAGTTCTCAGGGAATCCATGACACAATTTTGTAATGGGTACTTTTTTATAAGTTCACTTGTATTGTTAATTAAAGGAATAATATCCTGTTAAAAATAATCACAGAACTTCCTCCATTGGTGATATTCAGTGTTTATTACCAAGTTCCACAAATAGTATGATTACACAAAATTCACTTCAAAAAATGATTGGAAAAACTATACAATGAGAAAAAAATTAAGGTCCCTTTCTTTGACTGATGATCAAACCTGGTATCTTTCTTCTTTTACATTATTAGTTGAGAGATGAAAATAAACTCCCACATAATACACGAGTCTGTGTTTATTTTGTATGACAAATAGCATATCTAATTAAGAAACTTCCTGAACCCACACAGTGAGCAACAGTCATTTTAATTCAGGTCACATCATGCAATGCATTGTTATGTATGATACTGCTATAGTATCTATCTTAAATCAGTTCTTTGATATAAAGTTTTAATTTTGTATGCCTATCTTCCAGACACTATTTACATGAGCTAGGAAGTGAAGATTTGTGGTTATTTTTCAAGTCCAAAGTGGGTCCATGAGCAAAAACTTTTGGGAAACACTCCACTAATACATTAAGAAAATAAGATTTTTTTCCTTATCCTTATGTAACTGTTCCTTATTTCTACTCATCCAGCTACAGTAAGTTACTTTTAGCTAATTATGATTCTCCTTGCTCTAGAAAGTATTTTACTTTTCCATCATCATATGACACACTATCATGATCTTTAAAATGTACTGAAAAATGACCTGGCATGTCTTCTGCTAGTCTGTCTATATGTGACTGGTAATGGATAAGATGTTCTTGGATTCAGAAGCATAGATAACATCCATAACTGAAACGATTAACTGATCTGTTGTCTCCAAAGAAGGTTTCAGTTACAAAATATAATATAAAATTACAGGCACTTTTTTCCAGAGTTTCTGGATGTGTAGTTCACGTGTCGAATGTTCCAAAAAGTAACAGGCTCAACGAATATCACAGGACTGCTATCAATAACAGTTTGCGGTAGGAAATGTATCATTCAGCTGATGCAAATCAAATCATGGTCTTGGCAACTGAGAATTTGTTACACATTAATTGGTTTTAAGACATTGAGCTAAAGAGTGTATCTCCTTGTTTCTCTGACCTGGTGAATACGAAGCTAAGAAACACTGTGACACATGAAATGTGCAGTAGTTGCACATGATTGGCTTAAAATCATTGGAGCTGCTGTTATTCACTGCCGTTTATTTCCCCCCCCCCTCCCCCACCCCAATCAGTCATAATGGGTTGCTGGCATAGTGCTAGCCAGGTTTGTGAGTTTGCTGCTGATTACACTGATCAGAGTCCTCCTTGGGAAGCTAACAGGTTTGCAGCTAGTCAAGAAACTTCCCACATTTTAATGAATCAGAAGGTTCATTACTGCTTTCACAAGAGGCCACCACCTGTTCTTATTCTGAGCCAGTTCAATCCAGTCTGTGCCACCCATCCAACTTCCCCAAGATCCATCTTAGTATAATCCTCCCATTTATGACTGGATCTTCCAAGTGGTCTCTGTACCCTGTATGCACCTCTCTTCTCTTCTATACCTGCTAAATGCCACACCCATCTCATTCTTCTTGATTTGATCACCTGAATATTTGGCAAGACGTACAGATCATTAAGCTCCTGATTTTATAGTTCTCTTCATTCCTCCTGATGTCTCGTTCCTCTTAGGCCCAAGTAATCCCTTCAGCACCTTATTCTGGAACATCCTCAGTGTGTGTTCCCCCCTCAATGTGCGAGACTAATTTTCATACCCATACAAAACCTTCAGTCAAAATTACAGTTCTTTGTATCTTAATCTTTATATTTTTGGAGAGCAAACTGGAAGACCAAAGATTCTGCAGACGATAGCAAGCATTCCCTGGGTGCAATGTGTTCTTATTTTCTTCCTGAATAGAATTTTGATTCACTTAGGTTGTTCCCAGATAATTGAATTGTTCCACCCTTTCAAAGGAATTATTATAATTCTTAATATTGTGACTTCGTAATGCATTCTTATCTCGAGACATGACCATGTACTTCGTTTTATCAACATTTACTTCTAGTCCAGTCTCCTTACTAGAGACTACTAGGCTTCTATTTTTTCTTTATAGTATGTGCGCTTCCACCCAATGCATTAAGATCTTCAGCCTAGAGTTGTATAACTGTGATGCGTGCTTTAATCCATGCCAAAATGTGCAGGTTACGTAAAACCATGGTATTACTACATGTTTGTGCTCGTCGTTTATCTGTGACCTAGGTAGGCAAGCGGAAGGAAATTGGAATGGTATATGTGTTGGTTGTGTTTTATCAGAATGGAATATGCGAAAGATGGGGACGTAGTGTGCTGTATGTAATCGTCAGCATAGATTAGGAAGAATGTGGAGTTAGAATGGAAGGAGTTTTGTTTGTTGGAGTTTCAGATTTTGTGTTGATTGGTAAGGACGCTTTACATTCCGAATGCTTAAGTAGTGTTTCCATAAGATAGTTGCAGCGCGTACTGCGTGCAGACTTTTAAAGCAAAAGAAGGGTTTGGATACGTCGAATCATAGGAGATCATAGATTTGACACCGACCAGACAGACCTGCGATCAAATCCAGTGGAAAGAGCTCAATATTAAGAGTGACATTTCTGTCATTGTGGACGTGTTTAACCGACGATATTGTTACGCAGTTTCCGAAGGTAACGTTGGATAACGCTGTCGATTTGAGTAGCTACTGGCCAACAAGAAAGTTTTATTCTAATTTACGTTGTCATGAAACAAATTCGTATACTGTTAAATCTACATATATTTTTTATGTTGGACCGAAATTTACAGACTTTCGTTTTCCATGTTGGGACACTTCACTCTAAGAGTAATTACGTGCTTTGGGGTTATTCTGTAAGGCAGCGTAGTTATAAACAAAATATATTTATATTTCGTATATCGTTTGTAGTGGAGAGTTTCATAATAATACATAGTATGAATAAAGTGCTGGAGCATACAATTAAAATACTTAACACGTGATTGGCATAGCGATTTACAATCATGTTTTTTAAAAATGGGATAGTGTTTTTGCATGTTTTGGCCAGGCCAGGCCATCCTTAGGGTAACAGTTTATATATCTCAGAAGGCGTACAGCCTTCACATTGCTAGTCATATTTCTATCTTATTATGATAAAATGTTTACAAAAATGAACAATTTCCTTTATACCTCAGTTGTAAATATTTTATCATGATGATGTATAAATATGATTAGAAATAAAAGGTTTATGTACATTGCTGGTTGTATAAATTCATATACCTTGAGGATGGCCTGGATTGTCCAAAATATGTAGGAACAAATCTTAATATTATTTTGCTTTATATTTTATACTACATTGGATACTTACTTACTGGCTCCATGGACCAGAGCCGTTCTTGAGAAACTAACTTGTTCTCAGCTAGTCAAGAAATTCCCCCATATTATGGAAACCAAAGTTTCATTACAGCAGTCACAAGTGCCTGCCACCTGTCCCTAGCTTGAGCCCATACCATTGGATCAATCCAGATCTGAGGCATCACATTTTATTTTGTAACATGATACTTTTTAGGGAGAGGAGTTGTTTGCACCTCACCCAACCCCTAAGCTGGAGTATCGCCCTTTGTCAGCTGTCCGCGACTGCTTATTCAATATATATGCGGCTACCCTACATATTGGAGGCTGTTCCTCCATCCACAACCTGAGCACGTGCCATGAGGTGGTGACAGGTACCCACTTATCTTGGCTATATTCCGGACTATGAGGGATTTATTATAACAAATGATTCAGAATATGTATTACAAACACTACTGTTTCTTTCTTCTTGATATGTTTCATTCCTAGGATCATCAGGAAAGGTCATGTTTCACACCACACACTTGTCATTGCAAATTCTGTATTTTAAGATCATTACAATTGTCTGTAGGGTTAAAAGACATGCACAACTCTTGTTCCCAAGTGTATGCTGTATATATGCATGTTAAAACACCAGATTATACTTAATGTAAACACAGTTTTTTGCCAGATAAATTGCCTGGTTTTTCATACATCACCATTGTATACTAGTCTACAGCGTTAATTTATTCTTTTACTTTATTAATCTGATTAGGTATAACACTCTCAGTGAAATTATATAGTGTGTATTATGTCAGTTTTACCCATTATGAAATTCTGTGCTTTTGATGGCATTATTTCCTTGTATTATATGTCTGGGTTTAATTATTAGCATATTAATTGTGTGGCAATATTGTTATAATTATTTTTGTGTTATATTTTCCTTATGTAACATTTTATTTTACACCATATAGTAGTAAAATTCTTTGTTTTGTAGGCAGAGAATGATCGGGTTAATGTTTTTTGTGTTGACAAACGTTTTGTTCTCCATGTGTATAATTTGTGTTTTATCATATTATTTTCACATTAAGATATGGTATTGTACACTTTAAATGCTTAACTGTTCATATATTTTGTGAATAGGACTAACTTGCATATTTTCATGTTATAGGTAGATAATTGAAGTGACATACGTTCTGCATTCTGAATTAAGAAATAACATTAAGGGGACCCATCATGAGCGTGAGACGTATTTCATCACGATTACAAAAGGTACTTCATTCTCTGGCAACTAGAGTGCCGAAGGTTGTATTGCATCGAGCTGAAGATATATTTCCTGTCCTCAACACAAGTTTGGTGAGTAATCTGTGGTTGTGTTTTTAACAAAGTACACTCTGCTCTGTTTTACATGCAGCTGGCATGAAACATTATTACATATAAAGCGTAATTCTGTTTTGAATTTTGGATCTGTTTTTCCTTTGTAGTTCATTTTCATCTATTTTATATTAAAGTCTTGATTATTGACCTCAAGTTTCAGAGCAGGCCTTTCAAATTCTGGAAATATTGTTGATACATGGTAGATATATGATCTCTAAATATTATTCATTTCTGCACAGATAATGTCTTTCAGTTCTTGCAAACAAAGTGTAATTTTCACATGATTTGTATCTTTAATATACCCCAAGAATATCTGTGCATAACTTCAGGTAGGGAAGTGTAGTTGGCTTCAGTCCTCATGTTATGAACTGTTATTCATAAAATAATACACCAGAGTGAATGGAATGTTAATGTCATAATTCATTGTTTCTCTGAGTAACACTGTCCCTTTGATAGAATGGTCCCTCATTGCACTCCATAATCCAGCTTTGTCATATTTAGACAGTGCATGATGGTTTTGTAACATCAGTTATTGTCAATTTGGGTGTTTATATTCCACTTCAGTGCAAGTCATACCTTCATTTATTCTGTATTCTGTCTTACAACAGGTCCATAGCATCTTCTAAAGCGAGTTTTCCACAAAGAGCGATCTAGAACTTCCTCTTTCAATTGGCAGTTTCCTTTTTTCTCCTTAAGGTCATCCTGTATCTGCTTATATCTTGTCTTCCTATCACTTCTATTCTTCCGTCTTTCATTCAGTAATATTCCTACAAAAGATGTGACCAATCCTTTTAAGCCCTCCTTGTTCTCATGTGCATTTACTTTCTCTTGAGGGCTTGACTTCTTTGTTTTCTGGTCGATTAACCGTTCCATGACTAAGTTAATAAAGTCCATGGTTGAGCAGCTGTGGTACATTTTGTACCCCAAAATAAAATTAATGTTATTTGTGTCCCATAGCCACATACTAGGTTTTAATACCCATATGTGGAGAAACAAGATTGTCAAGTCAGTATTGAGGCTAGGCTATGGACTGGGTGTTCTGCAGTTTGTATGCTTTTGGAGGCAAGAAATTTTCTACTCTCACAAAACATCTGGACCTTCTCTAGAGACCACCCAATCCCCTGTTCAATGGGTAATGGGTCTCCTTACCTGAGTGTGAAGTGGTAAGGTGTACTATTGAACACTCACCTCCCTTTAATGCCAAAGCTAAGACTGAATGGAACTATAGAGCTACTTCCCTTATGTATCTCTACATTACTTCCTTCACTGGGTTTATGTTCTGTATATTCTTTATTGCTGCTGTCGTGCAGAATTTCATGCAGATCTTCACCCATAAAATGTGTTTCACCAACGATTATGTGTCAATGGTGGAGCAGTTTCACTCACACATATATAGTACAACAGACTACATATAGTACACATCGGAATGACGAACATTAAAAAAAAGTTTCACTCACATTACACCATAACATACAGCACATAATACACAAAAATGGAACATTGTACCTGTGCAGGTCAAAGGACAATGCTAAACTGTCCATAGACAACCCATAAAGTTGCCTGTTGTGGAAAGCTGCTTCGTGTCTCAACTCACAGCGTTGACCGAGAAAGGTATTGCCTTGACCCTGAAAATAATGTAAATGTAACTTTTCTGCACAAAGAGACATGGAGATATAGGGTATTGAAAATTCATTAACTTGGGAAGGAAAACATTAAACAACCATCCAAACAATGGAATATTAACACAAAAACAACAAAAAATACACGGTGCTTTACAAAAATGCCCTGGCTTGATCACGGAAGAGTTAAACCATACCTTATTGCAGAATAACAGATTTTCTTGATTTCTGTTTTTCCAGCATTAAATGTGATTTTTTTTCACTATTTATGTTCTTTTAGAGAGTATTGTTGATTTAG
>Ga0136643_10000948_pt1 | contig 34149 bp, 31 predicted proteins | sample TergutLab28metaG_FD_96883 | JGI IMG/M metagenome (GOLD analysis project Ga0136643, IMG submission 96883) | Labiotermes labralis P1 segment gut microbial communities from Petit-Saut dam, French Guiana - Lab288 P1 (version 3) (version 3) | ecosystem: Host-associated > Arthropoda: Insects >...
ATTGGCGTTTCAACAGTTGGGCGTATTACAACGCCTGGCACAGGCAAGCAAATTTTTATAGCAACCACAACAGGTACTTCGGCGACAGACCGTGTAGAAGCTATGGTTAGAAACACAATTTACGGCATCATCGCCGCTAAATCTTGTGGAATTGCTCGCCCAACCGTTGGTATATTAAATATTGATGGTGCCCAACAAGTTTATTCGGTTTTAAAGCAGCTTGTTGAAAAAGGGTATGATATTAACTTTGCAGAATCGCAAAGAGCTGATGGTGGTTGCATCTTTAGAGGAAATGATATTCTAACAGGCTCGGCAGATGTTATTGTTTGTGATTCTTTAACAGGAAATATCATCATAAAAATGCTTTCTTCTTTCACAACTGGTGGTAGCTATGAAAGCGTTGGTTTTGGTTATGGTCCTGGTATTGGCAAAGGGTACGAAAAAATTGTTATGATTGTTTCTCGTGCTTCGGGTGTTCCTGTTATTGAAGGTGCTATTAGATACGCTGCCGACTTAGTTAATGGTGGATATTTAAACATTTTAAAATCAGAATGTGCAGCGGCTGAAAAAGCAGGGCTTAACTCTATTTTAGAAGCTCGCAAGGCGAGTGCTAAAAAAGATACTTCTGAAGAAGAAGTGATTGCACCTAAAGAAGAAGTAGTTACTGCACAACTTTCTGGCATCGATATAATGGATTTAGATGATGCAGTTAAATCTCTATGGAAAGTAGGCATCTATGCTTCTAGTGGCATGGGTTGTACTGGCCCAATAATTTTAGTTTCTGAGGCTAATGAACAAAAAGCTATGGAAATTTTAATTAAAGACGGTTGGATTACACAGTAATCTTTTAAAGGCGACGTATATAATTTGTATGTCGCCTTTTTTATAAAAAGAGAGTGAATATTGATGGATAAAAATAAACTATTAGATAAAAATCAAAAATTAATTGACATGGTGATAGAACGAGTAAAAAGAGATTTTAAAGACGATATTGCTATAATCGGGTTAACAGGCTCCTTTGCTACAGGAGATTTTAATGAAAAAAGCGACCTTGATTTGATTATAATAAACAATACTCGCCGAGGATTTGAAATTAGCTACTGTTTTATACTTGACGACGTTGGCTATGATATTTATTGCACGCCATGGGAACCGAGAATTAAAAACCAATCGGAGCTTAATTCTCCAATGGTTTCTTGCTTAACTGATTTAAAGATTTTATATTGTGCAAAGCCTGAGTATAAAATCAAATTTAATGAATATAGGCAAAAAGCACTTGAGAAGCTGGCAGAACCTATAGGCAAAGATTGTATTGAACGGGCAAAAAAGCACATAGATTCTGCCAAAATTGAATATACAAATGCTATGATTTCTGATGAAATTGGAGAAGTTAGGTATTATTCTGCAAGCATATTATATGATATAGTCAATGCTATTGTATCACTAAATAATACATGTATTAAATTTGGTGTAAAGCGTTATTTAGAAGAACTATCTAAATATGAATATTTACCTGAAAACTTTGAAAAAAACTATATGGCAGTTATTGATTCGAAAATAGTAGAAGAACTTAGAGAAAATTCTTTAGTATTACTTAAAAATCTTGAACACTTATATAATAAAATGTATACTCAATTTATAGATAAACCTAAGCCTACAGCTACAAACTTAAAAGGCACCTATGAGGAACTTTGGTGCAACTGTCGAAACAAAATAATTACAAGCATAGATTTAAATGACAAGAATTACGCTTTTCAAGCAGCATTAAGTGCCCAACATTATTTGAACGAAATAGCAAAAAATATAGGTACTCCAAAATTTGATTTGTTAAAGCATTTCGATTCTGATAACTTGCAAGTATTTAAAAATGTATTTTTACAAGCTATGGATAGTTATTTATCTGAATACAATAAAGCTTCGTTAAAAGTAGAAAAATTTAATACATTTGAAGAATTATATGAAAATTTTATAATAAGGACAAAAAACAATGATTAGAAAAATGGAATTAGCTGATATACCTCGCATTGCCGAAATACATGTTTTTGGCTGGCGTTCGGCTTATCGCGGAATTATTTCAGACGAACACTTATTTACAAAGCTACTTGTAAGCAAAAGAATAACTGCTTTTGAAAAATATATTGTAAGTGAAACCTCTGATACATATGTTTTTGATGACGGAATTATCAAAGCTTTTCTTACGATAGGAAAATCTACTGATGAAGATACACTAAACTCGTTTGAGGTTTGGGGGATCTATGTGGACCCATTTTTTAAGAGGGAAGGTATTGGACAAAAGTCAATTTATTTTTTTGAAAAAATAGCCATTGAACAAGGCTTTTCTAAAGTTTGTTTATGGACTTTACAGAAAAATACAAATGCAAGAAGCTTTTATGAAAAATTAGGGTATTTACCTGATGGAAAATCTAAATTTCTAGAAGATATTAGTGCCATACAAATTAGATATGCAAAAACTCTTACTAGTTAGCACGATTCTTATCACAAAATAGGACATAGAATAAAACTATGTCCTATTTTTTAGATACAATTATCATTCATAATAGTATCTGATAATTCTAAAATACCTTTATAAGAGCCAGCATTGGTTAAAATAGCCATTGCGAAGTTTTTTTCCTTCACAAAAGAAATAGCACTCGTAAACCCTTCGCTACCTCCACTCATAAAGAATCTGCAAGGTTTTTTTTCTTTGAAATAGACCCACCCTAGCCCTATGTCGTACTCTATGCCAAACTCTTTTTTATTGATGGGATAAATATTATGGCATAACCCTAAATATTGGGGATTTTCTTCAATATTCATCCTTGCAAAAGCCAGCAAATCCTCTGCATTTGAAGTAAGAAAATGTGCAGGTGCAGTACAATCACCTTTACCTAAACCCTCATTGCCAACATTAACATTATTCACATACCCCGATAAAATACCATCCCTATTCGTTCCAAATATTGTGTTATCTAGCCCTAGGTCTTGTTTAATAAACTTCTCCATTAGCTCCACAAATTGTTTACCTGCTACTTGGCTAATGCCATGCCCTAAAAGAGCAAATGAGTAATTGGTATAGCTATATTCATAATTTTTATCTTGTAATTTTTTCTGCTTAGCAAACCAAATGATTTTTTTGTGATCCATGTAAAAATCTACTGGTGCATAAAATTGCCTTTTAAGCATACTATTCCAAAAAAACTTTATATAAATCTTTGCAATTTGGACTCGTGTAAGTGCTTCTGTTTTGTAGCCAGCAGTATGCGTTGCTAGTCTTTTTAATGTTGGATAATATTTTCTATCTTCAAGCTCAGGTATATATTTTGCAATTGAATCGTTCAAATCCATTTTACTCTCATGCAGATATTTTGCAAATAACGATGCAGTAAATGCCTTAGTGATTGAAGCAATTTCGTATATATGGCTTTCATAAGGAATTTCGCCACTAACATCAAACAGCTTAAGTGATGTGTTCTCGTCATGATAAATGCCGACAGTCAGTTTTGTGTTTGGGTACTCTTTCATCAATTTTTGAATCAGTTCATTTGCATTTTTGCTAATTTTTATCAATTTTCACATCACCCTTAATGCAAGTCTACTCTGTTCTTATAGCTGATAATGCACTTAACCTCGTTGCTCTTCTTGCAGGCAAGAAGCCCGCTATAAGCCCTATAACTGCCGAAAATATAAGTGCTGCTCCATAAAGCCATAAAGGTATTGACGAAGTATTAGAAGAACCTTCCATACCCCAACCAGTAGTACCCAAGGTCATTTGCGAATTATTAAGTATATAAGACACCAAAAAACTAAGGCCCGAGCCAAAAATCCCGCCAATAAAGCCTATAAGCATAGCCTCGATTAAAAATAGTTTTCTAATATCTTTAATTTTCGCACCAATAACTTTCATAACGCCAATTTCTCTGGTTCTTTCATAGGTTGACATAATCATAGTATTCGCTATACCAATTGCTGCAATAAATAACGAAACCCCACCAATTGCACCAAGCAGTCGCTCTAAATCTCTCGAACTTTCGCTTAAGAAATCTAATGTTTCTATCATGCTAATTGTATCAAATCCCATTTCTCTAATAGCATCGTTTATAGACCTAACAGCATTTATATCAACACCTTGAACATATGCCATAGAATAATCAACAGCTTGGTTTCTTCGATTTGTTGGATTTGAATTACCTTGTTGCTGATTTTCAAAATTCATTTGAGCAATTCTTAGTTGTCTAACTTCGTCTATGTGCATATAAACAAATCTGTCAAAATTCCAGTCTTTTTCTTCTAGCATACCAACATATGTTAAGTTAAATGGCCTCATTGATGATGTAAACCCAGCTTGCCCAAAACCCCATTCAAAAGAAAATTGCATCCTTGCTGAACTAACGTCTACAAGGGGCTCGTCGCCATTAAAGCGACTAAGCCAAGTCCAATGTCTCGAATTTGGATCTCTAAATTCAAATGGCGAATCTATCCCAAAAACAGCCTGCATTCTGTCACTATCTTCTAAAAGCCTGCCATCAGATGGAACAAGCCCTAAAGCTTCCATCGCTTCAGGCTCAATCCCCCTAAGAGGTAGCCAACTGTGAACAAATCGCCCAGCTCTAGCCGTTACATTCATATCAATAACGCCAGTTGCAACCGAAACGCCGTCAAGCCGCCTAAATTGTTCTACTGCATCTCTATCAAGTTTTAAATCACGATTTGGAGCATCATCCCAGCCCCACTGATTTGGAGGAAATACCGTTATAAGCCTTATATCACCCCATTGCGAAACCATTTCTTCATGATTTTCATTAATGGCAATTCCTAAAGAAATCATAATAACAATAGCGGCCGCTCCTATCATAACGCCCGAAACCGTTAAAATCGTACGAAGTTTTCTTTTAAACAAGTTTCTTATAGCCATTAAAACAAGGTCTTGATTACTCATCAAATACCACAGCCTTTGCTTTTTTCTTTTTAACCACAACTAGCGAAATTACAACAATAGCGGCAGCAGTAACCCCTGCCCCAGCAATAATAAACACGATATTCCTTAAAGAGCTAAAGAATCCTGAGCTTTCCGATTCAAAATCTGGCCATGGTCTGCCCATATCTCCAAAATCTCCACCATCAAACATACCATCAAACGAAAAGTCTTGCACATCAATAATAAATTCATGCACAACTTCGTGAACTTCTGCCAAATCGTTTTCAAAAGAAATAACAATTCTAACAGGTTGAGGGCCTGGCTCTATAGCCATAATAGTTCCATCATAAAAATTATGTTCTGATGGTTGCATTCTTCCAAAAAACATCATAGATTCGAATGATGTTGTATCAAATCCCGGTGCATCAATATTAACTCTAACATTTCCAAGCGTTACTCTGCCAGTATTAAAAAGCTGGAAGCTTATAGGCACCATTCCAAAAGTTTGCGTACTTGATGGTATAGAAATCTCGCTTGTTTCAATACGCATTGTTTGCCTAACAGTTATACCGATAAACGCTTCTGCAGTGTGGTTGTTAAAAAATTCGTCTTGATATTCAAATTTTATTGTAAGCGTGTATGTTCTTGCTGCCGCATCAGGAATAACAAAAAGTCTGAGGCTTTGGTGTGCTTCTTCTCTCGGGTCTATCCTTTGAATATGGAAAGTGTTACTACCGTTTACCGGAGAGAAAATATTCCCACGGTCTTCATTTGTTCCCGGTACAGTTGCACGGTCTTCCATAACGATAGTCGCTTGAATATTTTCGATATGCTTATTCACGTGTGTATTTAAAAATGTTAAATCAAGGTCAAACTCTTGCCCAGCACTAACGATTTGTGGGGTAACTGTATAATCACTAACAATAATTCTTGGTATGCTTATTCTTGAAGGATCTGTAGGGTCTTCATCTTCTCTTTCAGGGTTTGAAACATTAACGCCAATGTATTGTGTAAATGATGCCCTTTCGCGAGTTCCATCAGCTAAAACATTACCTGTATCATACTCTACTAAAAAGCCGATTGTATAACTTCTAGTTCTTGCCGAGTTTGTTGGCGAAAAGCTAAACGTAACATTTTCAGCATTGTTTGCACTCAGTGTATTTATAGTTCTAACGTTTGCCGAGCGTGGAACAATTGCATTCCCATCTTCCATAATTGTGCTTATTCTGATATTGTTAGCTGCATTATTTCCGCTATTCCTTATATCAAATGATACCGAAAACTCTTCTAAAACACCAAAAGTGCCTGCTGGCGAAGATAAGTTTTCAATACTCAAAGCTCCTCTTTCAGTTGGCGTAGCAGTTGCACCAACAGCAACATAGTAATAAAAATCTCTTTCAAACTCTTCTCCTCTAGTATCTCTATATCTTAGAGTAAAAACTATCGCATATGTTCCTCTTGGGGCATTAGATGCAACTGTAAAATCAAAAGAAACTGGGTGCTGTGCTCCAAATTGCATACTTTGATGGAATACACTCTGTGTAGAATTACTTAGATGTATACCATTAGCCTCTAACCCGCTGATTGTAAGCCTAACATCTCTCGCTTCCACAGTTACATTATTTTCTATAACCGAGGAAAGCGTAAAACTATCACCAGGCATAACATTTTCCCTAGTTGTTGTAAAATTTCTAAGAGTTAAGCTTGGTTCTCTAGTATCTGTTCCAACTCTTACCATAACAGTATCTGTTTGCGTAAAGTTTTCATTAGCAAAATTACTATATGTATATCTAATTTCTATTGGGAAAGAGCCCGTCAGTGCATTTGCATCAACCCTTATTTCAAGTTGCAATCTCCTGCTTGATTCTGAAGTAATTCCAGTTGATAAATGCGAATTATTAATAAAGCTAGCAGAAAACGGTGCATTTGCAGGGATAATGGCTTGTGCCATAAAGTTTCTAGCTTCTCCGAAGCCTTGGTTTCTGATAGTTAGCTCAAAAACTTGTGTTTGCCCTGGCAAAATTTCAACAACAGTTGGATTTACAAGCCTGATGTTTGGATTTAACACTGGCTGCGTTTCTTCTGGTGGTGTTGGCGGCAAGTTAGAACTTGCTGAAAGAAATCCTATCGGCATAAGCATAGCCACTAGAATAAATGCTACAATTTGTTTATACAGTTTTTTCATTATTATTCTCCTTTTCATGCTGCTTTATGTCAACCTTATCAACATTTCCATCTTTAATATGTATAATTTCATCTGCATATTCAGAAATCTCTAAATCATGTGTTACAATGATTAGCGTTTGGTTATTTTTTTTTGCAATTTCAGTGATTAAATTTATCATTTCGTAGGTTGTTTTAGTATCAAGGTTCCCTGTTGGTTCATCGGCAAAAATAATTTCTGGTGCATTAACAAAGGCTCTTGCAATACTAACGCGTTGCTGTTGTCCCCCAGAAAGCTCTGAAGGCTTATGCTTTGCCCTGTTTTCAAGCCCAACGGCTTTAAGCATTTCCATCGCCTTTTCTTTTCTAACTTTTTTAGGCACTTTCCTAAAAATAAGAGGCAACATAACATTTTCAAGTGCGGTAAGCGTTGGCAAAAGGTTGTACGACTGAAAAACAAATCCTATATATTTCTGCCTATAATCTGCCAAGTGAACTTCACTTAATTTTTCTAGATTAACGCCTTTAAAAACAATCTTTCCTTTTGTTGGACGCTCTAGCCCCGCCATCATGTTAAGAAGGGTCGATTTTCCAGAACCTGAAGTACCTAAAAGGCAATATGTTCTCCCTTTGTAAAAATCAAGCGTTACAGAGTCTAAAGCAGCAATCCGTTCTTCCCCCATCTTGTAAATTTTTTTAACATCTGTTAATTCTAATACTTTTTTCAATTTATCACCTCGGTAAATACTGATTTAACTAGGTTTTGTTAGAGCTGCCATGATTTTGCGAAAGCAAAATTAGCGTTTGTAGGCGATAAACAAAACCGTCCGCAGGGTTAATCAGTATTTACCCCACTATTTTAAGTATAACACATCCGAAATAATTTTCAATATAAAAATACTGGTTTAATATTATCTTAAATATTGTCTTGTATTTGTAATATTTTATTGTTATTATATAATATAAGGACGTGATTAAGTGATGGAAAGTTCCAAAGATAGAATTTTAGAGCTGCAAAAATTAATAACTTACCATAATGAAAAATACCATAATCAGGATAATCCCGAAATAAGTGATTATGAGTACGATAAACTTTCACTAGAGCTTAGAAATTTAGAAGAAAAATATCCTGAGTTTGCAAAAAAATCTCCAACACAAAAGGTTGGCGGTAGCTTAAAGCGTGAGCTTAAAAAAGTAGCACATGATGTTAAAGTTTTAAGCCTTTTAGATACATTTTCTAAAGGCGAAGTTTATGATATGATAGGCAAAATTTCTAAAGATGTTCTAAACCCAAGCTTTGTTGTAGAGAAAAAGATAGATGGTCTTTCTGTTTTGTTGCGTTACGAAAATGGTGTATTTACAGAAGGCATTACAAGAGGCGACGGGGTAACTGGCGAATCAGTTTTTGAAAGCCTTTTAGAAATAGCTGACGTTCCGAGAAAAATAGAAGATGCACCTGCTTACCTGCAAGTTAGAGGTGAGGTTTACATGAGCGATGAAGCTTTTCTAAGAGCCAATGAAAAACAGGAAGAACTGGGCAAAAAGTTATTTGCAAACCCTAGAAATTGTGCCGCTGGCACACTTAGGCAGCTAGACCCAAGCATAGTTCGCGAACGTGGGCTTAATTTATTTGTGTTCAATCTTGAAATATCAGAAGGCAAAGAATTTAAGAGCCATTCAGAAAGTTTAGAATATTTAAAAAATCAGGGCTTTAAAGTAAGCCCTGATTATGTTGTTTGCAAAACTGCGGACGAAGTGTGGCAAACAATCCAAAATATAGGCAAAAAACGTTTTAATCTGCCGTATGGTATTGACGGAGCGGTTGTTAAACTTGATAATATAGCCGATAGAGAAATTTTAGGCTCTACAAGCAAAGCACCAAGATGGGCATTTTGCTACAAATATCCACCAGAAGCCAAAACTACACTTATTGAAGATATTATAATCCAAGTTGGCAGAACTGGGCGTATAACACCGCTTGCGGTATTAAAACCTGTAAATCTTGCGGGTAGCACTGTTTCACGTGCAACTCTACACAACCAAGATTATATCGATTTGAAAGATATAAGGGTTGGTGATACCGTTTTAGTTCAAAAAGCGGGCGATATTATTCCTGAAGTTGTTGAAGTTATCATAAATAAACGCCCTCAAAATTCAGAAAAATTCAACTTGCCTGAAAACTGCCCTGTATGCTCTCATAAAACTGAAAAAGAAAAAGATGGGGCTCATTTGGTTTGCCAAAACCCTGATTGTACACAAAAGCACGTCCGCGGCATAATTTATTTTGCATCAAAAGATGCCATGAATATAGAAGGCATGGGTAAAAGCACAGTTGAAACTCTTATAAACGAAGGATATATAAAAGATATCGCTAATATTTATGCTTTAGAGAAATTTAGGGATGAGCTTATAGAGAAAGGCATAGTTGGGCGTGAAAAAGCAGTTGATAATTTACTTAGAGCCATCGAAAATTCTAAACAAAATGATATTGATAGACTTATAGCAGGGCTTGGTATTCGAAATTTGGGCAAACAGTCGGCAAGAGTTTTATCAATGAATTTTGGAAGTTTAGAAGATGTTATAGATGCAGGATTTGATAGGCTTATAGCTCTTCCTGATTTTGGCGAAACTATGGCTAACGATATTCTCGATTTCCTTTCGCAAGAAAAGAATTTTAAAATAATAAAAAAACTTGAAGATGCTGGTGTTAATATGATATCAAAATCGCAAGAAAGCATAAAAGATTTAAGGTTTGTGGGGCTTACTTTTGTTATAACTGGCACACTTCCTAGCTTTAGCCGAGATGAGGCGGCTGATATTGTTAAATCTTTCGGCGGAAAAGTTTCTTCTTCTGTAAGCAAAAAAACAAATTATGTGCTTTTTGGTGAGGCTGCTGGTTCTAAGCTAACAAAGGCACAAGAATTAGGCGTTAAAACCATCACCGAAGACGAATTTAAGGAGCTTATAAATGAATAACAATATTGTAAACGAACGTGAAATTGCTCTTTTCGCACTTATTGATATTATAGAAAGAAATGGATATAACAATATTGTGCTTCGTAAAACGCTTTCGCAAAATAATGATTTAAAGCCTTTTCAAAAAGCATTTATCACAGAAATTGTAAACGGAACTTTACGAAATTTGATACATTTAGATTATATAATAGACCAGTTTTCTAAAACAAAAACACCTAAAATTAGGCCAATTATATTAAATATATTAAGAATCTCGGTTTATCAAATAAAATTTATGGATAAGGTTCCTCACTCGGCAGTTTGTAATGAGGCTGTGAATTTGGCTAAAAAAAATGGATTTATTGGGCTTTCGGGCTTTGTTAATGGAGTTTTACGAAATATTACTAGAAATATTGACAATATTCCCTACCCTAATTACGAGAAAGAGCCAGAAAAATATATTGAGATTATGTATTCTATGCCAATGTGGATTGTTAAATACTTTAAGAGCTTTTTAGGACTGGAAGAAACCGCAGCCATATGCAAATCTTTTTTAAATACTCCTGAAATTACGGCTTGTGTAAACACTTTAAAAACAACCGCTAACGAACTTATAAAAACCTTAGAAAATGAAGATATAATAGCTTTACAAAGCAATACCAGAAACGCTATCAAACTAAAAAATACATCAGATTTAACAAAATTAGAATCATTTAAAAAAGGATTATTCCATATCATGGATGAAAGCTCTATGAAAGCGGCTGAAACGTTAAACCCTAAGCCTTTTGACAAAGTTTTAGATATATGTTCGGCTCCTGGTGGAAAAAGCTTTTACATGGCTTATATGATGGAAAACAAGGGCAAAATTATTGCAAACGATATTCACGAACATAAAATCCAACTCATACACGAAAGTGCTGAAAGGCTTGGCATTAATATAATAGAAACAAAATTTTCTGATGCAAGTATTTATAATTCCGAGTTTGAAGAAATGGATTGTGTTCTTCTTGACGCACCATGTTCAGGCCTCGGACTTATGCGAAAAAAACCAGATATTAAGCATACAAAGACTTTTGATGATATAATAGAACTTGCTGCACTTCAAAAAAAAATGCTTGAAAATGCCTCAAAATACGTTAAAAATGGTGGCAAGCTTTTGTACTCTACTTGCACTATTTCAAAAAGAGAAAATGAAGATAACATAGCTTGGTTTTCAGAAAATTTTGACTTTGAGCTAGTAGAAAATTTTTATCAATTTCCTCATACTCACAATACCGACGGATTCTTTGTAGCACTTTTTACAAGAAAGGGTTAAACATGCAAAAATACGATATTTCTTCTTTAACCATACCAGAAATTACAGCACTATTTGCCGATTTTGGGCAAAAAAACTTTCGTGCAAAGCAAGTTTTTTCTTGGCTTAATAAGAATTTATGTGAAGATTTTTCCGAAATGTCTAATATATCCAAGGAATTTAGAGAAATTTTAGACCAAAACTTTTCTATAACTAAATCTAAAATATTAAGAAAACTTGAATCTTTAGAAGATGGCACAATAAAATACTTGTTTAATCTTGAAAAAAACTCTATAATAGAAAGTGTTTTAATGCGATACGAATTTGGAAACTCGGTTTGTATTTCAACGCAAGCAGGCTGTAAAATGGGTTGTTCGTTTTGTGCTTCGGCCTTAAATGGTTTTGATAGAAACTTAACGGCAGGGGAGATGTTAGCCCAAGTTTACCATATTCAAAAAGATATTGGCGAGCGTATATCAAACGTAGTTTTAATGGGTAGCGGCGAGCCTTTAGATAATTTTGAAAATGTGCTAAAATTTATAGAAATTATAAACGCACCTGAGGGGCTTGCTCTTGGTAGAAGGCACATCACAATTTCTACATGTGGAATTGTGCCTAAAATTTACGAATTGGCTGATTTAAAAATTCAAGCAAATCTTGCAATATCTCTACATGCTCCAAATGATGAAATTAGGCAAAAAACTATGCCTATCGCAAATACATACTCTATTCAAGAAATTTTAGAAGCTTGCAAATATTATTCCACAAAAACAGGCAGAAGAATAACTTACGAGTATGCACTTATAGATGGGTTTAATAACTCTAAAGAGCATGCAAAAGAACTTGCTTCAAAACTTAAAGGCAGCTTATCTTATGTAAATTTAATACCTGTTAATGATGTTTCAGAAAAAGGATATTTAAAGCCTGAAAAAGAAAATATACTAAATTTTTATAAAACACTTAAAAATTTTGGTGTAGAGGCAACTATTAGAAGAACACTGGGCAGTGATATAAATGCTGCTTGCGGGCAGTTAAGAGCAAATTATATAAAAGAAGACATAAAGGGTGATTAGATGAAAGCTTTAGGTTTATCAGATGTTGGTTTGGTTAGAACAAAAAATGAAGATTCTTTTATTGTAATAACCGAGCCTATAAATATTTTAGAAAATTTACTTATTGTAGCCGATGGAATGGGTGGGCATAAAGCTGGAGAAATTGCTTCGAGCCTTTCTGTTAAAACATTTGTCGAGCATATAAAAAATACAAATTTTTCAGAAGAGCAGATTTTAGACAATTTAACAGATGGTGTTAGAGTTGCTAATTATGAAGTTTTAAAACTATCATCTTCAAACCCCGATTTTGAAGGAATGGGTACAACCTTTACGGCTTGTTCTATTTACAATAACAAACTATACGTTTCACATATTGGCGATAGCAGGCTTTACGTAATTAATGATGATGGAATAACCCAAATAACACACGACCATTCTTATGTTGCAGAAATTTTAAAATCCGGCGAAATAACTAAAGAAGAGGCAAAAGTTCACCCAAGAAGAAATGCACTAACAAGAGCTATTGGCATATCTTCAGAAGTAGAGGTCGATGGGTTTTTATATAGCCTTAAAAAAGGCGACAAAGTTTTAATTTGTTCTGACGGCTTGACTGACATGATAGATGAAAATGAAATTTTACAAATAGTTGAAAATAAATCTTTAGAAGATGGTTTAAAAGAATTAATATATATTGCTAATAAAAACGGTGGAATGGATAATATAACCGCTATTTTAGCAGAGATTGAGGAGGTGTAGAAGATGAAACTTTCACAAGGAATGATTCTGGCTGATAGATATGAAATAATTGAACGTATAGGACTTGGTGGTATGGCGGTTGTGTATAAGGCTAAAGACAAAAAGCTCGAACGCGATGTTACCGTTAAAGTTATGCGTGAAGAATATGTTTTGGATGAAGATTTTTTAAAAAGATTTGATATAGAAGCACGCTCGGCGGCAAGCCTTTCCAACACTAACATAGTTAATGTTTATGATGTTGGCAAAGAAGATGATATCAACTTTATAGTTATGGAATATATAGATGGACTAACTTTAAAAGAAATTATACACAAAAAAGCTCCATTTGAAAATGATGAACTTATCGGCGTTACTATCCAAATAGCACAAGCACTTTCTCACGCACATACCAACAACATAATACACAGAGATATAAAACCACAAAATATTATGGTTACAAAAAGTGGCATTGTTAAGGTGATGGATTTTGGCATTGCTAAAGCTGTTACAACATCTACTACAACCACCACGTCAAATTCTATGGGCTCAGTCCATTATTTTTCGCCAGAACAGGCAAAGGGTAAATCTGTAGATTTAAGAAGCGATATATATTCTTTAGGTATAGTTATGTTTGAAATGGCAACAGGTGAGCTGCCTTTTGACGGCGACTCGCTAGTTTCTGTTGCTCTAAAACATATCAACGAACCTATGCCTGAAATTTCGGAATTTAACCCAGAAATTTCACCCGCTGTAGAACGAATAATTGCAAAAGCTACTAATAAGCTTTCATCTTTAAGATACAATAGTATAGATGAAATGATTAATGATTTAAAACGTGCACTTAAAGACTCTGCACATTCTAAAACCATGGTGTATTCTGGCGATAAATCGGACGAATATTACGATTTTGACAATCTTGATGACGACTTAGACGAAGAAGAAGATTACAATGATAATCGCGGCAAAAAATCTGAAAAAAAAGTGGTTATTGCTGCTGTTGCAACCGCTCTTGCTATAGTTGCACTTATTTTTGCAATATTCTTTAGAAATTTTACAAATAGAGATGGCACTAACAATAGAAATGTTGTTCAAATGCCAAGTTTAACTGGGCTCACACATGAGCAGGCTATCGAATACCTCTTAACATTTAACATCGAAAATTTAGAGGTTTTAGAAGAGCATAGTGATACTTTTGTAGCAGGACTTATAATTTCGCAATATCCTGATGTAGGCAGCACTATAGACAATTATACAGAAGTTACAATAACTATAAGCACAGGTGTAGCACTTATTCCTATGCCTTCGGTAATAGGTGCTGATTGGAATGAACGACTTGACTACGATTCTCAAATACCTGAACTTTTAGCACATGGCCTTCGTGTTTCCGTTTCTTATAGAAATAGCGAAGATTACCCAGAAAACACTGTTTACGACCAAGACCCTCCAGCAGGTACAATGATAGAGCCTGGTAGCTCTATTAGGCTTAATGTAAGCCGTGGAGTTCAAGTTAGTAATGTTCCTGTGCCTAATATATCTGGACGTACCGTTTCTGAAGCTCGTATTATTTTGTCTAACAGTTCGCTTATTTTAGGAGAAGAAAATAGAACACATGATAATGATGTTCCTGAAGGTCATATCATACGCCAATTTTTAAACCCTGGTTCTATGGTTGCACAAGGTACAGCAGTTAATGTTATTGTTTCTTTAGGTCCTGCTGAAGTTGAGCCTGATGATAGCAATGGCGAAGATGATACACCTGATAATAACGGCTCTGGCAACCAAGATGAAACACCACCAGTAAACAGCCGAACGGTTACAATACCTACACCAAATATCCTAGCAAATGGAGATGTAAATTCTGTTAGCATACGTGTTGTTTTACATGTAGGCTCGCAAGATAGTGTGCTTTGGACAACTGATAATGCAACAATTAATGATTTTCCACGTAATATCGTAATCGAGGGCGAAGGCCTTGTTGCAATTTCTGTTACTGTAAATGGCGTTTTAACTGCATACGACACAATTAACTTAGATGAGTGATAATCCGTGAAAATAACCAGACTTTTTGAAATAATATACCTCTTGATGAATAAAAAAAGCATGACTGCCAAAGAACTTGCCGAGCATTTCGAGGTTTCTGAGAGAACCATACTCAGAGACATCGAAACGCTTTCGCAAGCTTCTGTTCCAATCTACACATCGCAAGGCAAAGGTGGCGGTATTTCTATCATAGATGGCTTTGTGCTTGATAAAACTGTTGTTTCTGAAGAAGAGCAAAATCAAATTCTTTTTGCTCTTCAAGGCATATCTGCCACTCAAACAATTGATACTCAAAAAATTCTTTCAAGGCTTAGAACCGTTTTTAAGAAAGAGGATACAGATTGGATTTCGGTCGATTTTTCTCGTTGGGGCGACTGCAATGAAGATAATCTGAAATTTGATATTTTAAAAAATGCAATAATTCACAAAATGGCAGTTAATTTTATTTATTCAAATACTAATGGCGAAACGAAACTCAGAAAGGTGTACCCTATCCGCCTTAGCTTTAAGGCATCAGCTTGGTATTTGCAAGCTTTTTGTGCAGAAAAACAAGATTATCGCACTTTTAAAATGACAAGAATTAGAGAGGTAAAAGAACTTGCCGAATCTTTTGCTGAAATTCCTTTACAAGCTGTAGAAACAGAGCATAGTACTATTGATATTCCTATTATAGATATTAAATTGAGATTTCATGAAGACCTTGCATATAGAGTTTATGACGATTATAAAGAATCTGAAATCAAACAAGATGAAGATGGCTATTTTATAGTTACAACTAAAGTGCAAGACGATTATTGGCTTTATAGCTACATACTGTCGTTTTCAGATAATATTATAGTTTTAGAGCCTCAGAGCGTTATAGACAAAATTTTATTTAAAACAGAGAAAATACAGAACTTTTACAAAGAAAATAAGTAGAGGGCGAAACAAATGAGAAAATCACATAACGACAATATAAAGCTTTCAAAAGAACAGAAAGAAAGTGCAGTATATAGCTTGAAGGAGTACGTTTTAGAAAACTTTGATGCTGATATAGGAAACTTACAAGCAGAGATATTTTTAGATTATATTACCGAAAATATTGGAGTTTACTATTACAATAAAGCAATTGCTGACTCACTCTCTTTTATAACAGAAAAAGCAGAAGACATGTATTTGCTTATGAAAGATGAAAAAGTTATTAATAAAAAATAATGAGGTGATTTTTAATGAACATATCTATATATGGCCATGCTTTTGTTAATGTTTATACCTTCACCAAAAACGGAACGTATCGTGAAGAAGTTTTGTTTGGCGGTGCCTTAATGCTTGTTGCCGCCAATCATGTTTCTTTTCTTCAATCAGAAGGCCCACAAATGACAATTTCTAGCGAAAATGTTGAAGGATACGATAAAGTATGCCGTCGAGAATACTATGCAGTTAAAAAGCATGAAGATTTACATAATAAGGAATATTATGCAATCAGCCACTATCTAGGATGCCGTGAGAGCAAATCAGTTGATAATATCTATACGCTTCCTGCTAATCACCTAGATGAACCAGCAGACCTTGTCGTATGGGACGAAGGTTACGGTGGTTTAAAATTGCCTGAAAATTACCGTTCAGTTTTATGGGCATCAAATAAAGCTCTACCAGACAGAGAACAGTTTACAAAAAAATGCCTCCTATTCCTTGATGCAGATGTTTTGCGTAGTGCAGGGGCGATGATTAGCCGTCAAATTTCTTGGGAACATTCAGTTTCTGATTTGGTTTGGGAGCTCCAAAACAACGAAGCCATATCTTATCTGATGAAAGCACGTAATATTTTGATTTCCTTCGCTGAAGACGGAGCAGTATACATAAATAATACAGGTAAAACGCCAGAGGTTTCTTTAATCCTTACTCATGGAAATGCAGAAGGGTCACTAAGAGAAGGAGTTTATGGAAGTGTTAACCATACATTTCTCTATATGACGCTTGTGCTTTGCAGCTCATCTAAATTAAATTTTTCACACTTCGATGAAACTTTAAGCCCAGAGCTTATAAGAGAAGCTCTGACAGCTGGTGCAGGAATTATGTCGTCTGGTTATTATTTTAACGACGAGGGCGGTATAAACGTAACTTTGGAACGTGTAGGCAAAAATTGGCCAGCATTTGATGTTCCTCTTGTATATAATGAAATATCAAATCAGATAGAAGTTAAACATAATTGGACGATTGCCAACAATGTAGGCGATAAAAAACGTTTATTCGACATTGCTTTTGAATATGTTCTTAAAGGTACGGATGTTATTGACGGGCTACCTCAACTTAACTTCGGCCCACTAACAACCATTGACCGCTGGGAAATAGAGGCTTATCAAGATATACGTAATCTAATTATCAGCTATGCAAGTGGTGAAGAATTGCGACCACTTTCAGTCGCAGTATTTGGAGCACCAGGAAGCGGCAAATCTTTTGGAGTTACGCAAATCGCAAAAAATATACTACCCGGTAAAATAGAAAAATTAGAATTTAATGTGTCGCAATTTACAAACCTTACTGATTTAGCTAACGCATTTCAACGGGTGAGAGATGTTATTTTAGGAGGTAAACTTCCTATAGTATTTTTCGATGAATTTGATTCAGATCGTGATGGTATTAGGTTAGGCTGGCTTAAAAGCTTTTTAATGCCTATGCAAGATGGCATGTTCAAAGACGAAAGTGGTAACCACCCATTAGGTAAGTGTATCTTGGTATTCGCAGGTGGCACATCATCCAGCTTCGAGGAATTTACCACTGCCAGCGAGCATTTCAAAAATGTTAAGGGACCTGATTTTATAAGTCGGCTTAGAGGTACAATTAACGTTTTAGGGCCTAATCCTAAAAATGAAGATGATAGCAACTATCTATTGCGCCGTGCCTTGCTACTCAGAACCATATGCGAACGTAAGCTTGATATGAAAAAACATCCTGCTCCTGTAAATGAAAGCATCATCCGAGCTATGCTTCTTGTTCCTGAATATAAGCATGGAACGCGCTCTATGGAAGCAATTTTTAATATGAGCCGCATCGACAGTGGCGTGTGGGAACCAGTTTCTTTACCTTCTCGCTCTCAACTTTCATTGCATGTAGATGCTGATACTTTTATTAAGCTCGTGATTAATGTGTGAAGTTAGTTTTAAGTGGGAAATATTTTAAACAATAATAATCAAAAACCCCTGTATTCACAGGGGCTTTCTCTTCTCTCTCATGTACGCAGAAGGATTCGAACCCTCGACCTTCTGATCCGTAGTCAGACGCTCTATCCAGCTGAGCTATGCATACATATTACTTTAACAACAAATAATATGATAACATTTTTCAAGCTGTTTGTCAAGTGTTTTTTCAATATAATTTTGTTAGGACAGTCTGTCGTAAAGTCAAAAACACTTCGCACTTTTGCGAACTGGCATTATTATTTAATTTATTCTTTTAAGCCAGCCTTCCAAATGAAAATTAAAAGCCTCTGGATTTTCAATTTGCATCAAAGGCCCTACACCATCCAAAGCAATAAAAGTCAAACAAGGTAGGTGTTTTAACAGCTTCCAAGAATCTTCGTAGCCTGCACTATCATCCTGTCTACCTGTAAATACCGTAACGGGGTTTGGAAATTGTAAATCTTGTAGCTCCGAATTAAAACTAAAGGCATAGCCATTTTCACGATAATTTTCACAAAACTCTGTGTTAGTTAGTTTATACGCAGGCAAAACCTCATTTTTATACCTTGACCATGTTTCTTTTGTAAGAACTACTGCTTCGTCGAAAAAGTAATCAGAATTCTCAACATCTTCGCCTTCAATAAATTCTTCTATACCCTCTTCTTCAAATGTTTCCACATCATCAGGAACATTGCGTTTTTCAGAATCAGGTACTGTACAAGGGTTAAATAAAAACATGCCTTCAATTTTCATATTTGTATCATATGCCATACCAAGGGACATATAAGCACCATATGATGCACCTATCAGTAAAAAACCCTCATTGCCAATTACTTTATCAACAAACTTTTTGAGTGTATCTAGCATAATATCAGCATTCTTAATCCAATCTTTTGCGGGAGTTTTACCCATGCCAGGCATATCTAAATATATCCTGCGATACCCTGCGATATTTCGAAATAATGGCTCAATACAGCCCTTCATCAATCCATGATCTTCTGTAAATCTGTGTAAGCATAAAATAGGCCTACCACTACCATATTCCTCATAATATATTGGCAAATCATTTATTAAACATTCCATAATAATTACTCCTTAAATTTTTACGCCAATACCGTTTTAAGCTTTTCAACTCTATCTAGCTTTTCCCAAGGTAAATCTAAGTCACTTCTACCAAAATGGCCATAGCTGGCAGTTTTTTTGTAAATCGGTCTTTTTAAGTCGAAATATTTGATTATTCCATCAGGCGTCATATCAAAATTATTTCTGATTAGTTCTAATATTTTTTCATCAGATACTTTGCCTGTACCTTTTGTATCTACATGAATTGAAACAGGCTCAGCAACCCCAATTGCGTAAGATAATTCAATAACGCACTCATCAGCAATGCCAGCCGCAACAATATTTTTAGCAATATATCTTGCCATATATGCACCCGAACGGTCTACTTTAGTTGGGTCTTTCCCAGAAAAAGCACCGCCACCATGCGGAGCATATCCGCCATAAGTATCAACAATTATTTTCCTACCTGTTAATCCACAATCACCCTGAGGACCACCAATAACAAATCTACCCGATGGGTTAATAAAATACTTAGTATTATCATCAAGTAAATCTGCCGAAACTACTGATTTTATAACATGTTCTAGCAAATCTTTTCTTATTTGTTCTTGAGAAACATCTGGTCCATGTTGTGTGCTTATCACAATGGTATCAATTCTTACAGGCTTATTATCTGCATATTCAACTGTAACTTGTGTTTTCCCATCTGGCCTTAAATATGCGAGCGTACCATTTTTTCTAACTTCTGCAAGTTTTTGTGCAAGCTTATGCGAAATATATATCGGAAGTGGCATATAATCAGGCGTTTGGTTGCAAGCATAACCAAACATCATGCCCTGGTCACCCGCACCTGTAGCCGCTTCTTCGCCAGTTCCTCTAACTTCTAAAGCGGTGTCAACTCCTGCTGCAATGTCTGGTGATTGCCCTTTTAAAGATATTAAGACTCCACAAGTTTCACAATCAAAGCCATACTTAGCCCTGTCGTAACCGATTTCTTTAATAGTTTCACGTACAACTTTTTCTATTTCAACATAGCAATTAGTTGTTACCTCACCAGCAACAACAACAAGCCCAGTTGTTACTAAAGTTTCGCAAGCCACCCTAGCTTCCTTATCTTTTTCCAAAATTGCATCTAAAACCGCATCCGAAATCGCATCACACATCTTATCTGGATGCCCCTCTGTAACCGATTCTGAAGTAAATAAAAATTTTTTCATTTGCATCTGCCTCCTTAAAGTTTAGCTTTTATCAAAGCTTTGTCTAGTAATTTTTGAACCTTTGCCGCTTGTAATATACTCTATATACTTACCAGTTCCATAAGCTACACAAGAAACTGTATCTTCTGCAATTATTGTATTGATGCCCGTTTTATAACGAATAAGCTTATCAAGCCCATATAATAATGCACCGCCACCTGTCATAACAATACCTCTGTCGGCTATATCTGCCGCAAGCTCTGGCGGAGTTTTTTCAAACACTGAATGAACTGTATCCGCAATGGCTTCAACACATTCGTAAAGTGCTTCCATCATTTCATCAGAGTTAACGGTTATAGTTTTAGGTAAGCCTGTAACTAAATTTCTACCCCTAACATCCATCTCAACAGGAATAGTTCGCTCAAAAGCCGTTCCGATATTTATTTTAAGCTCTTCAGCCGACCTTTCTCCAATAAGTACATTATGTTTTTTTCTTAGATATCTAATAATAGCCTCGTCAAAGCTATCTCCGGCAGTCTTAATAGATGCACTTACAACAGTGCCGCCGAGAGAAATAACGGCAACATCGGTCGTTCCGCCGCCAATATCAACAAGCATACTGCCCATTGCCTGGGAAATGTTTATGCCAGAACCAATTGCAGCAGCAATAGGCTCTTCTATAACAAAAACCTGCCTAGCACCTGCTTGGCGGGTGGCGTCTAAAACAGCACGTCTTTCAACCTCAGTAACAGCCGAAGGCACACAAACCGCGATTCTTGGTTTTCGAATTAACGGCTTTCCAACTGCCTTTTGAATAAAATATTTGAGCATTTTCTCAGTTGTATCATAATCAGATATAACACCCTCTTTTAAAGGCCTTATTGCAACTATGTTTCCGGGCGTTCTACCAAGCATTTTCCTAGCTTCTTCGCCAACTGCAAGTATTTTATTCGTATTTTTATCAATAGCAACAACAGATGGCTCCTGAAGAACAATTCCACGGCCTTTTATATAAACTAAAACTGTTGCTGTTCCTAAATCAATGCCTATATCTGCACCAAAAAACATAGTAAAACTCCTTTGTGTTTTGCATTTTCATTTTATATACTAGTATACAACAAATTTATATTTATTTCAACATTTTTTCACGTAAAACTTCTACTGCTTTTTGAAGCTGAGTATCTTCTTCAAGACTAATAGCCTGTATTCTAAACATTAACCTTTCGTCAAGCGAAACAATATAATCTGGCGTGATGCCCTCGCCATGAATAGAAATGCCATTTGGCGTATAGTATCTTGAAATTGTTAATTTAATAGCACTATTATCACTTAATTCAAAAGGACGCTGAACACTACCCTTACCAAATGTTTGATTTCCTACAATAGTTCCACGCTCGTGATCTCTAACTGCTCCCGCTAAAACTTCTGATGCAGATGCACTATGCTCGTTCACCAAAACAACAAGCGGTAAATTTACGTAATTACCACGAGAATGGAAAATTTCGCGGCTTCCATCTCTAGTTTCAGTATAAACAATAATGCCTTCTGGCAAAATTAAATCTGCTATATTTGCAACAACATCTAAAAGTCCGCCTGGGTTGTTTCTAACATCTATTATAAGCCCTTCTACGCCTTCAGCCACAAGTTCGTTAAGTGCATTTTCAAACTGCACGAGTGTTACCCTATCAAACCCTCTAAGGAATATATAACCAATATTATCTTCCATAACCCTATGGGTAACTGATGGAATTTCAAATCTAGCTCTTATAATATCTACTTCAAATGTTTCATATCCTCTTAAAACTGTTAGAACAACAAGGGTTCCCTCTTCTCCACGTATCATTTCTACAGCCGTTTCTTGGTCAAAACCAGAAATATCAATTCCATCAACATGAGTAACAATATCTCCGCCTCTAATGCCCGCTTCATAAGCTGGTGCACCCTCAAACGGCTCAATAATCCATAACCCTATTCCATCAGGATGAGCTTGAACTCTTGCACCCATGCCAACTCCACCGCCACCGCCACGTATACGCTCCATAAACTCGCTATAAACATCTGCACTCATGTAAACTGAATATCTATCCCCAAGCCCGAAAACAAGCCCTGTAAACATACCTTCTTCTAGGTCCCTCATATCAAAGTCACCAGCATAGTATCTTTCTATAATTTGTATAATCGTTGAAGCTTTTTCTTCAAACCCAAACTCTCGAGATCCCGATACCCTTCTACCAACAGTCGACACAACAGAATTAATAAAAAACATAACAACAAGGCCAACAATTAGCCCTTCTATAAATGGTCTTTTTTTGCTCATTATAATAAATCCTCCTAAAATGGAATTAACTCTTTTAACATTAATATTCATAATGTACTATTTTTATTTTAGTTTTTTTAAGCTAAGAAGTCAATAGATATAATGCTTAAATAAAAAAAGACATTGCTTAAGCTACCGCTCTCACAATGCCTTTTATATTTATATACAATTATAATTTAAGTATATTTACGCTTTCTAGCAGCTTCTGATTTCTTTTTACGCTTTACACTGGGTTTGTCATAATGTTCTCTCTTACGAATTTCACCCATAATTCCAGCTTTTGCACAGTTTTTCTTAAAACGACGAAGAGCGCTGTCTAAAGATTCATTCTCTTTGATTTTAATTTCTGACATGGTTTTTCCCCCCTTCGAGTTTTGTTGATTTGTTGCTACATTTATTTTTGGATTTTACCCCATAGAATTTATTATACACAAAAATTATATTCTAGTCAATAATAAATTTAAATTTTTTTAATAAACTTAATTAATTCTTATTATTTCCGTTTGGTCGTAAAAAAATCTTAAAATTTCGGCATATGTCATGCCTTGTGCTGCCATGTTTCTAGCTGCATTTTGGCTCATTCCAACTCCATGCCCAAAACCTCCGCCAAAAAATCTTACAAACAAAATATTTCCTTCGCCATCAGTTGCACGTTCCATAGTAAAATATGCACTTGGCATCATAGAAAAATTAGCAAGCTGGCTTTCGTCCTGCCTTGTTATTATCACATCGTCGCCTTCGCCAACACGCCTTGGTGCAAGCAGCATCCGTATATTATATTCGGTATGAGCAATAATTGTGTTTTCTGTTCCTACTATTTTTAAAGACATTATATTGCCCGCTTGGCCACGCCTTAAAACCTCAATATCTACCAAACTGCCTACGCTACTAATTTCTTGCGATTTAAAGCTCCCATCAGCTTGCATAGTTTCTATAAGCATTGGGTTTGCCTCATATCTCGTTCTTAAATTATGGTTTACTATATTAGAAATTTGTTGACTAGTCATTTCAAGCCGCCATCTAAACCACGAAACATCGCTATCATACGCTTCTATTTCCCAGTTTTTTAAGAAATTTCGTGCATTTTCTTCTATCGATAAATCTCCATAATCCGTTCCCCAGTAAAGCCTTTTACTTCTTAGATACGGCTGGCTTTCGTGAGGAAATACACCAGTTGTACGATTTGCCCAAACTTCGCCATTATTAGCAGTAACACCTGCACTTGTAGAAAAATAATTTGTGCTGATAACATTACCGTTAAACGTTAAAACTTCTCCCCTCGTTTCTCTAACTGCCCTTGTTGAAAGTTCATGTTCTAGCACATTATTATAAACTTGGCTCATAACCGAATCGTCTATATTCGCCCCAAAGGCGTGAAATGAGTTTGAAAAAAATTGATTATAGGCGTAACTCCTTGCCGTAACTGCCTGTGCTTTAAGTGCCTCAAGCCCAAAACTTACAGGCATTTCACTAGGCACAACTGAATATAGATACTCTTCTAAATCAACCTCATTTACGATAACAAAGCCTTGCTCCGTTCGGCTTATTTCAATGGCTCCCCTATATTCTGGAATACGATTATTTCTTAATATATTATTTATAGAAATTCTGCCGTTTTCGCTAGTTTCTATAAATGCTCTTTCGCCGATTGCTAAATCTGCAAAGTCTATAGTTTCACCTCTCGAAAACTCTTGATTTCCACTATTTTTTGATACTGTAAAATTATCTGTCGCACTTATCGAAACATTTTCATGAAAAAGACTTGTAAATCCTGTAGTTCCTAAAACAACTCTTAGATTACTGGGTGTAGCCATTTCTGTAATAATTGCACCAACAATTTCACGGTTTTCATTAACAAAAAATCTTGCTGTTTCAAGCCCTACCAAGATATTTCTGAGATTTCGCCACCTAACAGGACCATGCTCTGTTGAATAAACCTTAAAGTTAGGACTTACATTAAACACACCATGGCCTCTAAGCTCTAACTTTTCGCTTGAAATAAGTAAAACCTTGCCTTCTAGCCATTCATCTGTAATATTTATGTTTGTCGCTCTGCCGTTTGCTATAGTTATATCTGCCATTGCCCCAATAATCGGTACTTCATTTAATCTATATGCAAATGAGCGTTCTGCACCACCTGAAAATACTGTTATATGGCCCTCTCTGTAATTAACTATGTATGCCGACATAATTGTTGGCTCTGTTGAAATAACGCCTGCTACGGCTAAAATTTCGCCATTTTTCACAAGCACAGAAATTTCTGTATCTATGTACTCATCAAGATTTAGCCCATCCGAAGAAAATGGCCCTATATCTGTTATAACACTCCATTCGGGAAGCAAAGAGTTGTTTCCACTAGTTGCCAAAACTATAAAACTTTGCTCCTCTATACCAAAATATCGCAAAAAATTTTCGCTCGGTGCAATTTCTTCCAAAGTACGCATAAAAAGCTCATACCAAAGTGCATAAGAGATAACCCTATCTCTGTTCGAATCGTCCAGCTCAATCCTAAGTGAGCCTCCAAAACTATTAATCAAGTTTTGAGCATTTTCTAACGTTAAAAGCTCTGTGCCCCCAAAATCCAGCTCCCTATCATCGTTAAAACTAAGCACCATCATTCTTTCTGCCAAAACCCTTGTGATAGGCAAATTATCACTAATTATAGGTATTTCTGTGTTCATTTGATTTTGGCTTGATGTAGTATAATTAATTTGTGTATTGCTACTTTCATTTACAATCTCTACACCATCACCACTACAAGCCGCCAAAATCATTAAACTTACTAAGATGAACACTATATATATTTTTCTCAAAACAATCATCCCCTTAAAGTAGTAGATTAACTTAAAAATTGCCCAAAGAAAACACAGAATTTTTCAAATGAAAAAAATGCAAGCTTTTCTGGGTGATTTTTGATTTCATCTACTACATATCATATGTACAAGCTAAACTATTTTATTACAAAAATAAAAACCACGCAGACAAATCCTACGCAGTTTCTTAATAAACCAAAGTGCCGGTCCTACATTTTGACCCCTAGCATGTGCTAGGTGGGTGCTTTCATTGAGTATTTCTGCCTTCCGCCGCCCAAAGGGAATTATCTTGCGGCCTGACGTACACACCAATATTTCAAGCTCCCTTATGTGTAATGTAGGTTCAAAATAATAGGTTGTCGAACACCTCAGTAAATATTAAAATTTATCTCTTTTTAAAGCTTCTAAGTATTAGCAAAATGTTGCCAATGGCTATAAATACATCTGCCAAGTTAAATATCGGAGCATTTTTAAACTTTATAAATAAAAAGTCTGTAACGTATTTTTTGCGAGTTCTATCATAAAAATTACCCAAAGCTCCACCAAAAATTAGTGAAAAACCAACCTTAGAACCAATATCTTTATTCAAAGTTCTTTTAAACATAGCAACGAGCATTATAAAGCTTAAAATTGTTAAACTCATAAGAGTTTTTCGATTATTTTTTAAAACACCATATGCCGCACCTGTATTTTTTACATTTGTTAGGTAAAACTTATCCCTTGCAATTTCAATCCTTGTTTTTTCGGGTATGTGTTTTCTTACCAAAGTCTTGCTAATTTGGTCTATAAAAAATGCAAAAGCTGTTATAATAGCCACTGTCATTATTATGCTCCAATCGCTTTTCTTATATTATAACATTTTTGACAAATAAGTCAATAGTAAAAAACTGTATCAGAAAAGATACAGTTTTTTTGATGTTAATTATTCTATTATTCTCAAAGATTCAGCCATTCTAATTAAATCATCTTGTGTAATGCTATTATCTAAAATACTAAAGAAATATACAGCATTACCAATTTGTAAATTTAAGCCTGAAGAGCCTATATGGCCAGAATTGTCGCCAATATTAATCTCAATTAAGCCACTATCCCAGTAAAACAAGAAGTCGCCTTCTTCTTCAAAGTGTGTTATAAATAATCTAACTTCATCTACACTATTGCTATAAGTTACCACCATGCTTGTACCAGCATTCTCAACATCAGGATTAGTTATAGGATTTATAAAAAATTCTGCATTTTCAAACACAAATCCGTTTGGCAAGTATGCTGGTGCCATAGGATTATAGCCTCTGAAAAGAGCTACTGCCTCATTAAGATTGTCTATAATAAGAGGGTCGCTAATTACCTGCTCTTCGCCTTCTATTTCAACAACCACTCTTCCCGAATAACCACGCGACATTGACATAATTTGAGAAGTTCCATCTTCTGAAACTTTTAGTGAAAATTCTACATCTCCCTCAATAACTCGGGTTTGCAAAGGTCTCCAGCCTGATTGTGCAGCAAATACCACCATAGACATTGATAGTGCCGCTGCTAAAGCTGCTGCTACCACCATAGGTTTTGTAAATCTTCTTTTTTTCATATCATTTCTCTCCTTAATAAATTCATATTTTACTTTTTGTACTAAATCTTCGCTTGGTTTTTCTGAAAAACTCAAGCTATTTTTAAGTAAGTTATCTATATCATAATTTTTATTTTTCATAACCAACCTCCTTAAGCTTTTCTTCTATAAGCTTGCGTGCCTTGTGTAACCTGCTTTTTACCGTTCCAATGGGTATTTTTAGCATTTCTGCTGCATCCGCCAAACTCATATCCATGGTATAATGCAGTATAACGGGCAACTTAAATTTTTCTGGCAAAGAATGTACGATTTTTCGCACAGTATCCGCATCTTCTTTCGTCATTATGCTACTCTCTACAGAAATATCGCTTAACATATTCTCTTCTTCGCCATCTAAAGGTGCAATTGGTATAATGCGATTACGTCTTGCATATTTTCGCTTCTGACTTTTCCAAATATAATTTGCTGTAGAAAGCAAAAAGTTCTTTGGATTTTCTGAAATGCTTATTTTATTCGTTTCCATCACCTTTAAAAAGGTTTCTTGAAATAAATCCTCAGCATCCTCTTTGCAATAAGTAAGACTTCTGCAAAATTTATAAACAGATTCTGAAAAATTATCTACCAAACTCGAAAATATATGTTCTTCTGCTTCATTTTTGTTCGTTGTTGTGCACAAAACTTCTAACAAAATGCTATCAGCTCCTTTCCTCTTATAGCAAATCCCCTTTGAAACAGTATCAGTAGAAGGAAGCGAAACGCTGTAGCGGCTTCGCGTTTTGACTGATAGATGATACTGATTGAAAAGCGATTTGCTATACACTTGTTAATCGCCACGAGAGTTAAAACGGTTCATTTTAATTTAAAAAGTTGCACCATATAGGCACAACTTCTTATAAATCCTTTAAATATCTAACTTCTTCGCTTGTAAGATGCCTATACTTGCCTTTTTGCAATTTCCCTAAAGAAAGCTCGCCAATGGCAACCCTCTTCAAAGAAATAACCTTATGACCAATGCTATCACACATTTTTCTTATTTGCCTGTTTTTTCCTTCATGAATAACAATTTTAAGAAGGCTATATTTATAATCTCTTTCTATTATTTCAATTTCTGCGGGTGCAGTTTTGTAATCGTCAATTATAAGCCCATTTCTAAAACGCGTAAGCGATTCTTGTGATGGTGTCCCCAAAACTTTTGCTGTATACCGCTTAGGAATATTATTCTTTGGATGCGTGATTTTGTATGTAAGTTCGCCATCGTTTGTAAGAAGAATAAGCCCTGAGCTATCATAATCCAGCCTGCCAACAGGATATACCCTCATGTCGCTTTCTATAAGATCTATAACAGTTTCTCTGCCAAACTGGTCTTTCGCACTAGAAACATACCCTTCGGGCTTATTAAGCATTATGTAAACATTGTTATTTTTGGGTTTTATAATTTCTGATTTATACTCAACCCTGTCTTCATCAGGGTTAATCTTTATCCCTAATTCTTTAACAATTTCACCATTTACCTTTATTTCTCCCGATAAAATTAATTCTTCCGATTTTCTTCTTGAAGCTACGCCACAGTCGGCTAAATACTTCTGTAGTCTTGTTTCCATGTTATCTCCTTAATTCTCTTTCTTTGATAGTATTTTCCCAAACTTAAACATCTGTGTATCTAGCTCAACGAGTATTCTGTTCTCATTTGCCGCATCTTCAATCCAGTCTATGCCTAAGCCCGACAAATTTAAAAACTGTTCCTTTATTGCTTTTCTCTTTGCATTTATTGCATTGCGATTTTTTTGATACTCACGATTATCCGTTCCTGCTTGTTCAACTCCGAATATATTGAAAATAACTAGAACTGTGATCATGCTATTTTTTAACCATTCTCCTACTCTCCCCCACCAATATTCATCAGTTTCGCCTATAGAGGCTCCAAAAACACAAATAATTCTGCTCGCTTCTATAGCTTCCTCCGCTATTTTTCGCTCGCTTTCTCTATTGGGATCTTGTTCTTGTTGCATATGTATCGTATTAGGTTTAACAAGCAATTCTTTTATGTCCTCGTTTTTTCTCATATGTGTGTTTTTTATTTGCTCTACACTATTCACGCCCATAATTATCGGAAACTTTTTATCTTGCATTTTTCCATGAATATGTATATTTTTCCCGATATCCATTATTATATTACTTTGTGAATTATTAATATAGTTTGCGGATTTTTTAAGTATAGTATCAAGCAAATTTGTGTAGTTGAACTGTAGAAAACACACTGTATTATAATCCCCAACAAAACCTTTCATATATTTTCTATTCACTGTATTAAAGTAATTCCAAAAGTTCAATAATGATGAGTAAAATATATTAGCAACTGTGTTAAATTCTGTCGAATTAAAATCAATCCCATCACATTGTCGCTTTAAATATTCGTCAAACTCTCTAGTAAAGTCTATATGGCAATCAAGATAAGAGTTATCCCCACTTTCGCCTGAAAATTCTCCACTATATTTTCCAATTGCTAGTTCGTAATCCGCCCAAGTCTTATAATCGTTATCAATATCTTTCTTAAATTTGGCAATAACAGCATTGTCATCTGGCTTAATTATTTTATATTCTTCATAAAAATCGCTATATCTTGTTCTTAGCCCAGCTTCAATATCAAACCCATTTCCTATAATAAACGTTATCAAATTATCTTCTCCTATGTAATGGCAAAGAAAACCTTTGCCTAAAATTCTGGTAAAATCACATTTGCTTCTTTATTTGTGGCTTGAGAAATCCAATTTGTTAAAACTTTTTCAAGCGAAGTTTTTAAATCATGCCTTTCTGCCGAATCTGTTGCAATTAAATCAATTTCTTTAACTGTATTTCCATCTATAAAAACTCGTACACTTCCAAGAGTGTCGCCCTTGGTAACAGGTGCTCTTAAAATTTCAGGAAAATAAGCCTCTACAGAAAGATTTTCGAGTTCTTGCTTATTTAGTGGCAAAAAGAAATCTTCGCTGTACATGAGCTCTATTTGGGCAGTTTTTGAGCGTTCTATTTCTATGCTACCTGCAATATCACCCATATCAATTATATCATGATATTCATAAGCATTAAAGCCATAACTTAAAATTTCTTTTGTATCTCGCCATTTTTGCTCTTTGCCCATATTACCCCAGCCCGATGCCAAAACAACAGAAATAAGCTGCATATCGTTTCTTTTAGCCGAACCTACAAAACAATGGCCAGCTTTACCCGTAAAACCTGTTTTAACGCCATTAGCACCATCAAACTCGTTTAAAAGTCTATTTTTATTAACTAAATTATAAGTTCTTTTGTTGCTTGAAACAGTTATGTTTGGAGTATTTATAATCTTCATAAATTTTTCGTTTTTAAGGGCATATCTGGTTATAATCGCCATGTCGTTGGCCGTTGACTGATGTTCGCCTAAGTCAAGGCCACTAGGTGTTTCAAATATAGTGTCAGTTGCACCCAGTTCTTTTGCTTTTTCTGTCATCAATCGGCAAAATTCTTCTACACTGCCCGAAATATGTTCGGCAATGGCTACAGCAGAGTCATTATAAGACTGCAACATCAAAGCATAAAGCAGATACTCCAATTTTATCTCTTCATTCTCACTAAGGCTCATTTTAACTTGTGGCGATACTGCGGCTTTTCTAGATACTTTAACCACATCTTCTAAATTAGCCATTTCTAAAGCTACAATCGCTGTCATAATTTTTGTTGTAGAAGCCATTGCAAGAGGGGTTTTAGAATTTTTCTCCCACAATACCCTACCTGTATTAAAATCCATCAAAATGGCACCATGTGCATTAACATTTGGTTCATTAATCTTTGCTTCGTCGGCAAAAATTGTCATACTAAATATAAATATAAATGCAAAAATAAGTATAATTTTTTTCATAACACAATCCTTTCAGTTGATTGAATATGCTTATTTTATACTTATTCGTTGCATTTATGCAATTTAAAGCTATAAATCATCTTCAGAATATTCTGGTAAAATTGGCAAATCGTTTAAATTTTTAAAGCCAAAATATTTCAAAAATTCATTGCTAGTCTTGAGTAATATAGGTCTGCCAATAGTATCTGCTCTGCCTGCCTCTATAATTAAACCAAGCTCAATAAGTCTATTAACGCCATGGTCCGAATTAACTCCCCTAATCTCCTCTATCTGACCTTTTGTAATAGGCTGCTTATATACGATTATAGAAAGTGTTTCAAGTAAAGACTGGGTTAGAGCTTTTCGCTGTGGAGCTTTAACCATTTTAGCAATAAATTCAAAATAATCCGAACTTGTACATAATTGATACGAGTCGTTAATTTCTAATATCCGCATACCGCTTTTTTCTTTTTCATATTTTTCAGAAATATGCCCAACTATAACCTTTATATCCTCTACACTTAATTCTAAAACCTGTGAAAGCTTGGAAGCACTAACCTCTTCACCAACTGCAAAAAGTATCGCCTCTATTGCACCTTCAATTTTATTCATATCCATATTAAAACTCCTAATAAAAAGCAATTGTTATATCACTAAAAGTATCTTGCTGGCTAATCGTTACAGTTTTTGTTTTTATAAGCTCTAAAAGAGCCAAAAAAGTAACAACCACTTCTATTTTAGTGCACTTTTGACTAAATAAACCTCTAAAACTAAGCGATTTTTCCATTTTTAAGCACAACTTAATACTTTCAATTTTTTCATCAATCGTAAATGTGTCTTTTTGCACAGAGTTAAAGCTACTTCTAATTTTATCAATTTTTTCATCTTTTCTTGTGATAATATCTCTGAATAAATCAAAAAGACCTTCCACGGTAACTCCGTAAAGCACTTCCGAAACATCAATTTTATAGCCTTTAAAAAGACTTAAAACTTCTTTTTCAGGCTCTTTAAAAATAGCATTATTAAAACTCTCGCTTCTAGCTCTGAAATACTCCGAAACTTCTTTAAACTTCTTATACTCAATTAGTTTTTTAACAAGTTCTTCTCTCGGATCTTCTTCTGATTCTAAAGATTCTGGCTTATTAGACGGCAACAGCATTTTTGATTTAATTTCTAAAAGAGTTGCTGCCATAAGAATAAAACTACTCATAATTTCCATATTTTTCGGAAAGTTTTCTATGTACTCTAAGTATTGGTCGGTCAAAGTAGCTATCGGGATATCATAAATGTCAATCTCATTTTTTTTAATCAAGTGATACAAAAGCTCAATTGGACCTTCAAAACTTTCAAATTTTAGATTTAGCTCTTTATCCATTAACATCTCTCCTAAAATAAAGCGACTAAAAAATTTAGTCGCTTTAAATGTTGATATTTCGTTATAAGAACTCCCCGAGTAGGATTTGAACCTACGACCCTCCGGTTAACAGCCGGATGCTCTACCGCTGAGCTATCGAGGATTAGTGTTTATATAGCACAATACATAAGCTACTTAATTATTATATCAAGGCTTATAATAAAAGTCAATAGTTTATTTTAAAAAACATTTCATAAATATATTGACAGTGTAAACATGTTTTGCTATAATGTTTACATCGACAATATTGGAGGTTTCTATGAGTAACAAATCATATCATCACGGCGATTTACGCACTACTATGATTGAAAAAGGTATCGAATTTATCAATGAACAAGGGGTGCATACGCTTTCTCTGAGAAAGTTAGCGACCATCTGCGGCGTTAGCCATGCCGCTCCGTATAATCATTTCGCAAGCAAAGATGAGCTATTTGCTGCCATCGAAAACTACATCACAGAACAATTCACTGCTGTGCTAAGGGAATCTGTAAAAGAATCGGGTGAAACGCCTGAAGGGCTTTTTCACATGTCTTGTGCTTATGTTTTGTTTTTTGCACAAAACCCACAGTATTTTCACTTTATTTTCACACGTTCAAACATTGAGTATGGTAACGACGATGACGAGTACGAACCTTATGATTTTTATAAAGACTTTATGATGAAAATGTTTGATAAGATAAATTATCCACAAGAGCTACGTTTTAAAACATTCATCGCCCATTGGGCAATGGCTCATGGGTTGTCCTATAAAGCAATATCATATGGGCCCGAAAAAATACATATGTGGAAAGAAAATATACCAGATATGTTGTCTAAAAACTATATGCTCTTCCCAGAAAAATATAATTAATAAAGGAGGATTATATCATGATTGAACTTAGAAAAATTTCCATTGGCAATATAAAAAGTTGTATTAAACTTAAGGTATCTCCCGAGCAAGAGAATTTTGTGGCGAACAATCGTCACAGTTTGGTGCAGGCTTTTGGACTTAACAGGCGAATTATAGGGAAAGGTAGTGTAGCTACACCCTATGCCATTTATGCCGGTGAAGCAATGGTAGGTTTTATAATGTATGGGTATTTCACAAAAAAATTTGATAACAAACACAATGAAAACTATTATTATTTTTGGAGATTTATGATTGATAAAAGCCACCAAGGCAAGGGATATGCTAGACAAGCATTGGTACAAATTCTTGATGAAATCAGGAAAAAACCTCACGGCGAAGCTAATTATTGCTATGTATCTTACGAGCCAACAAATACTCTAGTTAGAAAGTGGTATCAATCTTTAGGATTTGCAGAAACTGGTGAAATAGATGAGGGTGAAATTGTTGCACGATCAAAGCTTTAATGATATTTTTTATTATTGATTCATTTGCAGTTTATTGTAACATAAAATTTTAACTATTTCAATTCCAGTTGCAAAAATTCACAATAAAAAGCATGATACTTGATTGTATCATGCTTTTTATACTTCAGCAAACTGAGGACTGAGTAGAGAAAGTTAAAGAAGAAGAAGAGAGGAGTTACTAGATAAACGGTAATGACTAGTAAAGAACTCAATTAGATTGAGTTAAAAGCAATGCATAAACCTTACG
>Ga0136643_10000954_pt1 | contig 34033 bp, 22 predicted proteins | sample TergutLab28metaG_FD_96883 | JGI IMG/M metagenome (GOLD analysis project Ga0136643, IMG submission 96883) | Labiotermes labralis P1 segment gut microbial communities from Petit-Saut dam, French Guiana - Lab288 P1 (version 3) (version 3) | ecosystem: Host-associated > Arthropoda: Insects >...
CCACCAAAACCTTGTATACACCTCTACTCTACCCCATACTGTGAAATATATATATATATATAAATAATAAAAACATTTGTTGTCTTGCTAATATAAGGGCAATATGATACTGTGTCTGTGAGCAGGTTCTTCTTCAACTACTATCATCCTAAACTTGACTAGTTTATTCATACGTGTGTGTGTGTGTGTGTGTGCACGCGTGTGTGGCACGCATGCAGGTACGTTTATTCCACTGAAAACCCACAGTTAAAGATAACTTTATGAACAAATACTCACGTGGAGAACTTCTGTTTGAGTAGATTATGCCAAAAATGTACAGTATCATTGAGGAAGGACACCAGATGCTGGCATTTTGAGTGCTGAAGTTGCTTGTTCATATTGCAAAGGGCCACATAATGTTTCACACATTTGCGGTCATCGTGTTCTGTTAAAGCTGACTCCAGATCTTTACTAAGGAACAAACATGCGTAACTATGTGACAGTGAAAATGGGAAATCTCATATGTTACCCTAATCTTAATTTTTGTAATACCAACAATGATTAGACCGACAGTAAACTGATTTATTTAATGCATTTTTAATGACTACCAGTTATACAGAACATATGGCAAGGAATGACTGGATACAATATCCAGTGAATGATGAATTGTAAAAGGATATGGAAGGATGAAAACATGGTCTAATTTATGAGACTATTTTGGAATTTCCCTGTAGGAACTGAGAAAAACCATGAAATACTTCAGTCATGAGTATCAGAATACCAAACTTTGTCTCCATATAATGAGAGAAAATACATACTACAGGTGAAGAGGGAGTAATGGAAATTAAATATGAAGGAACTTAACTGTAATGACAGTTGACTAAAACCTACAACTAGCTGAAAAGCACAATATTCATACAGAAGATTCTGTGAAGGCTGTCACTTAAAAAGTCACAACATGAAACTGTAATTTTACAGTTACACATCCCATTGTGTATCATAATTTTAATAAATGCAATGAACTAAATAACGCAGGTAACACAACTAACCTTTACTATTCTTTACATGTTTTGACCTTGTAAGGTCATCATCAGACTAACAAAAGAACATTTAAGAAGATATATATTTGCAAATGCTAAAAATTATAGCTCATTTTTTTATTTTTTCACAAAACCTGTAAAAATGAGCCCTAATTTCTGGCATCATCAGGCTAACATTAAACTTTCAAAATGATATACAATTGCAAATGCTAGAAATGATATCTAATTTTTTTTTTCATTTTTTTTTTTTACACAATTTGTAAAAACGAGACCTCATTTCTGGCATTTGCAATTTTATACCACTTTAAATGTTCTAATGTTAGCCTGATGATGACCTTACAAGATCAAAATATGTAGCAATGTTAAGGAATATTAAAGGTTAGTTGCGTCAACAGCATAGTTTACTTCATGAAATTGTAAACAATATGAAAATGTGTCTTGGCTGTTATGGAAAGCTGAACAGGAATGAAATGGCTTAGAATTGGGTCAAATGCTGAGTTTTTGGTTGATAGTGTTTCATTATTATAATTTCAATTTTATACAGTTTCAGGTTCCACAGTCTTATAATAATGCTCACAGCTGCACAGACTGGCATGCTGATATGTGCAATGACAGTACACAGGATTTCATTTTGGTCAGACATGTTTAAAGGACCACCAAATAAAAACCAAAACTTTATATTCTGATAAACACTGACTTAATTCTAATTTTTCAGTTGTAACCAACAAAGTCCTCCCCTTCTAGTACAATTTGGTCATACAGAAATGCCTTTTCTCTGTCTTCAAGTATTCAAAATGTGCACTATAGAAATTCAAATTTTATGTCAACATTCTTCACAGAAGGCACCAAAATATATTTTACATTTGGCAGAATGGGTTCTGGTTTGACTTTTTCAGACTGATTTCTGAAAGACGAAGCAGTCAGGCTGCCAAATACTGTGTACATCTCTGTCTTGCACTATAACGTTTGAAGAGAATAACTTTCGGGAAACTCTGAAGAAGAGTAAAAGAAGGTCTCCATGATGCTCTTAAATCTGTATGTAACTTAGGCCTCAACAAATCCCAGGTACTAGGTCAATACAGCACCTAGACTTGCATGGACCAAGACAGCACAGTCACTATAGCTACTTGGTACATGCTGGACAGCTCAGGGATTGAATCCTGATGGGGGTGAGATTTTCCACACCCACCCAGACTGGCCCTAGGGCCCAACCAGCCTCCTATACAACAGGTACCATGTCCCTTTCCTGAACACAAATTGGCTGCAGCTTGGCATTGACACCCACCCCATCCAGAATTGAGGTTAAAGAAAGAGTAGAGCTAGACCTACTCCCCCTCTTTTGGCCTTAATGGTCTGCTCTAGGTTGGACTTTACTACTTTACTTTCCTTGAATTTGGAAAACAATATTGTAGTTTCTCTACTTTTTTCGTTTGAAGATCCTGGTTCAATAAGCACTTTGTTACTAACAAGCTTGCTCAGTGCCACCCACAAATAGTCTAACTTCCAAAATCAACAGTGTAATATGAATATATGTGGAAGGAACTCTAAGCATATTTTTCATGACTGAAGCAGAAAATGGAAAAAAACAATAAAGAGAGGACTTGAGTGGGTAGGTGGTTTTGCACATCCATATACAGTGTTGGAAAAGAGTTTGCTGTGTCTCCCAAAACAGCAGGCTGTGGGTTTTTCTACCATAATTTTATCACTATCAGCAATGCACAATACGTTGTACTTTTTCAACTCTCATGCAGTAGCCACTACAGGAATGCAATCAGTCTGCCCATCTATTAGAAAAAGGCTGTGAATTATGTCACACACTCTTGTTAAGTTTATGGGTATGGTGTACTCAGTTTAGCTCATGGTAAGCTTAGAGTTATTGATTTGGGTAATAAATGCAATAAAAATGTTCACAGACCTACTGGATAAAGATTTGGCTCTTAATGCATTTCTTTTGGGTCAAATATTCTTTCAAAGGATACTCCTATGCTCACCTAAGTGGCCAATCATGTGAGCACAACTGCTGGTACAAACAGATGCATTTAGATACAGGCAAAGAACATTTTCACCAACTGTCAGCATACCATTAGTGTGAATCGTGCTTATGTCATTCAGACTGCCAAGGTCTGCAGCAGAGCTGGAATACACAGCTGATGAAAATGTCAGACTTCAACGCATAACACTAGTAAATGTTTGGATCCTTCCCCTCCCCACTCCACTCAAATCCACCTTGTGAGAAGGATAAAACAATGCCACTCAGCCAACCAGATTTGCTGTTAGGATTGTGTAACAATTAACAATGAGAGGCCTCAGTCAAAAACAAAAATGCAGTGTCTGTTTCTTGCACATTCTCTGACTCTTCAGAATAGAATGAGGAATCTAGGCAAGGTAACATTCAAAGTGGAAAGAATGTTGCTTGAGTTTCTATGCGACACAAGAAATTGTTCAATTTCAGTTCCACATTGTTGTACTCACACATCTGACTCTGTTTCTTACTCTGTTTATTGTAAACAATTACATGAAAATGTGCAAAATATGGGGAGACAAAAACTATCAAAATAAATGTGCCCAACATAATTTACACAGCACTGCAATGAAGACAAAATAAAGTCTTCAGTGGGCAGTAAATTTGATGCTATCACTGTGAACGAAGTATCCTCACATAAAACTGAAGGTCCAGTGGCTTGTGAGGTGGTATGCAGAAGTTTCATGTACAACATGCCCTCCTCTAACTGCAGGGAGAAGGAAACTTATAAAAGATGGGTGCAAGGAATTAACTGGCTTACATTCAATAAGAAATGGGGCATAGCCGCCTTTCTGAGTATTGAAAATCAGAATTCAAAGACAGTAAAAGTACTGGCAGGGCCTGTCAAGTTGGAGACATTTAAGAAGACAAATCATTCCAGGACCAAGAAAACTGAGAAAAGTCAACAGTGCAGTGCTGATCTCAGAAGCTACTCCATTGGTCACATGTATGGAAAAAATGAAGAAATGTTTGCTCACTTCAAAGCATTTTATAATGCAGCCTGTCAGATTTATTATATTTGCATCTTGTTTTATATGCTTTCCAGAGTGTTTTTGGGCAGAATTAATTTTCACATATTGGTATCATTTCATAATATCCTCGATTTGTAAGAATATCTTGTGATTAACTAGACATAAACACACGATACCAGAAACAACAACAGTGGAAAGTTAAAGTTGGTAAAACACTGTGAAGAAGATGAAGAAAAAAGAGCTCCTACACCCCAAAATATTTTCATGCCAATCTCAATGCAATTTGTTTATAACAAACAATACTATGTGCAGAAGACAAACATGAAATTAACCGTGCTATAAATCCCTGAAATATAGATGAATGGCCTACAGCATTCATGCTTACCTTGTATCTTCAATGGCTTTTACACACTGCAAATATGCTAAAGTCCGTTCTAAATTATCTATCTTATCAGCATATTCTTGTAATTTAGCAGCTGTACCTTCACCCTTTGTAAGCTGATTTCTGACAGCTAAGCTAAGGGAATCAAACTTGTCAGTAAGTTTGTTTATTTCAACACTGGTGTCTTCAACGCCTTTTATAGCTGCACTTACTTTTGAGGGTACTTCACTACTGGCAAGTGACAGCTGAAATAATAACAGTTTTTAGTAGATTATATAGGATAAATGCTCAACACACAGGTGCCCACTAATGTCTGTGTGGAGGTTAATGGGCACAGACTGCTGAAGATGAGGAGTATAAGACACAACTGAAGACCTTATAATCAAATTAATACTACTATCTTTGCCATTCAGGCTCACACTGACTATGTTGTTATGCTTTGCATAGAGGCAGAATGACTAGGGCCCTACAGGGCAATCAGGTGAGCAAGTCTGGTTTATAGGATTAGTCACAATGTAATATATGAAAAAGGTTCAGAATAAGGGTTTAGTGTAACCTTTCTTGATCTTATGGACAGTACAATACATACATCTGCATAAAGATAAAGGAAAGCTAGCAATTTATTGATCAAACTATGTATCACATAACAAAATAATTACAATACCAGTGTTTGTACATAATTCTTTATTTCTGGTATTTTATAGATAAATTAAACAAAATATTGACAAATTATACATACATAAATATTTTAGATTGCATAGTCCTGGCTTCACATCCAAGTTACACTCAATAAGAAACACAAGCAAATGATAGTATTAATACGGATACAGTTCTGAGTTGATTCACATCAGAGAGATCATTCCTTGAATCATAGCATGTTGTTCTGTGTGCTTAATAGTATGAAATACGATTTGCTTAAGGGAAGATTGTGCAGGGAATTATTATGCTATACACAAGTAACAAAGCAATTTCTGGAAAATATAACAAGACAATTTCAGTCATTTTAGTATACTTCAGACACGCTTGCATTTCATGGTCTCTGTGACAAAAATGTAATGGAAGAGAAACAGGTGACATCCGAAATTCTCTAATTCTTTTAACACATATTATTTACTCTTTATTTTTTATAGACTAAACAGAAAGTACAGCATTTAAAAGAACTTGAATGGCCATGAAAAAAAAATGGTGGTTTTCAAAAGTGAAATTTGAGATTTGCTTGTACCGTATTTTACCCTCACATCCAAGTTCCAGCACAATTATTATAAAAGAGGAAAATAAAAAATAAATACATGCAACTCTACTCAGCTATTGATGGAACGTGCATGCATATTGTCATATGAACGTCTAAGACTACATAAAACTCGAAATCCATTCACCCAGCACCGGGCACACAACTTGGCGGATCGATAATACTGCCAAAACGCTAATTACCTTACGCATTTTTGCGAAACGGGCAAAAAACTGGACGCGTAAATTAAGCTCTCCGGAGTTCCAGTTAAAGGCATGATACATATATCTTCTACCCACATATTGCATAACATATACGTAGTTGTGGTGGTACCTACGGGGAGGTGTCCTGACTTCAAATTTAGTACAGGTCATTAACTGGGGAATTTCAACGAGAACGAATACCCCTTTGCTCCGTGCACGCAACAGTGTAATGCGATTTATGCACGCCTGATGTCAGTTTTGGTTAGTGAAAGATAAATGCCAAGAACAGCTGCATTTTTTCCGTGTCTGCACGTTTTCGTAATTTACCGATTTCTCTATGGAACTTTTCTCCTCTTGAAGCTTCTTATATATATCATGGCTTCTTCCAATACATTTTACATCCTTTCCGAATTCAAGATTTAGTTTGTTTATGACGTTTTGCTTCAAATCCATCATATCAACACTCGTGTCTTTCCATTACCGAAACTCTTTGGCTCCAATTTAGCATGGATCAGAGCAATTTAGTTCAACACACAGATTATATAGCACAGATTTGATCCATGCTATGGACGTAGCAGACGCTTGGGGCGCTGTAATTTTACGTTACCACTGAGTTTCAAATCTGTACAAGTAGTAATAATTACACCAAGGGAGTTCAGAAACTGGATAGCAAACTAACCAGCGAATAGCGAGTAAAATTCAACCGATTTAAACTTCACTCGCTCGGATTTACTAGCCAGATCTGTGCGAGCCAGCGTGTGTGCGCGTTTTTATAAGTAGACCAGATGAATTACATATATGCTACTGAACTCGTTGGCGAGCTAGCCTCGTGAAATCGACACCTGATCACAGCACGTGAGGGTACACGTGGGAACCGCGTATCAAATGCCACTACACCACCCAGCGCGCGTACACATAGTTATCTGTGATTGCTAGTATAAGTGTACGGTATTATGTTAAGATTTCATTGAAAGTATTATTGCGTGGTTTAGCTGTATTTTCGTGAAACGGTGGTGTTTGTTTATTATGGTGGTCCAAATCAGAGGATTTGTTCAGTGTCTTTGTAGAATTAATTGGGACAGCCGTTGTGTGTTGAGGTTGGGTGTACCATGTTACCAAATTTGTGGGTACCATAACCTTCTTGGTCAAAAACATACGGATTCCATAAAGGGAGCATTATCATACTTGAATGCTTTAAAGCCTATTATAGTAAGGAAAGGGAGCATTGTACAAAATGCTGATGATACAAATATGACACCTAAAGATTATCGCATGCTATACAGATTTTCGCATATAACAGTTTGCGGGTTTGTCAACAAAATTAAGAAACACTTCACAATATTGATGGCCGTAGGAGTTCCTGGAAGTTATATTTTGAAATTAATGGACATCATCAGTTCTGATACATTTTTCATCTTCATTAGTCAAGGTATGATTTGATTTAATTTGTGTTTCGTTACTGGGAGTTGAAGTTTATATTTCACTACGTTGCGTTATGAAATATTTTATATTTCATAAGAAAAATGACTTCACATACTTTGTTCCCATGTATCACTTAAGTTTGGTAACTATTAGGATTAAAATACAAATGTAGTGTAAAACCTGTTCCATTCAGTTTTAAGCCAGAATTTTATCATACAGAAAGTGACCCATCATACCTAACTAACTAATTCCATGGAGCAGAGTTCTTCCTGAGAAGCTCACAGGTCCTAGGCAAGACATTTCCCACATTTTATGGAACCAGAAGGTTAATTACTGCAATGGCAAGTCCCTGTCCTAAGCCCAAGCAATCCAATGCATGCCTCCTCACCCTACTTCTTGAAGATCCATTTTATTATTATCCTCTCATTTACACTTAGGTCTTCCAAGTGGTTTATTTCCATCAGATCTCTCCACCAGATCCCTGTATGCACCTATCCTGTCCTCCATGCATGCCACATGCCCTGCCCATCTCATTCTTGACTTGATCACCCAAGTAATATTTAGTGAGGAGTACAGAGCATGCAGCCCATCATTATGTAGTCTTCTCCACTACCGTGTTAGCTCATTGCTCTTGGAAGGTAGCTCTCATGTTAGGTTTAATTTGGTTTAGTAGCTTGGGATAAATCAGTTTGAATTAGGGGGACATGTTTGTTATTTCATGTATTTCACTTTAAGTGAAAAATGTAGTTACCAGTGAAACATTTAATTATTCTAATTAATGTTTTTTATTGTTGGGTTTGATTGGACTATGTAGTGCTAAGTCTGGCCCGTCAAGGTTTATGGAAAACCCTAGGGCGATATTAGTCGTAACACAGTCCCTCCTGTTCATGCATTTATGCCTTTTTTGCAGATAACTAAATGCTTCTTAGCAGAACATTTCAGTTTTCTGATAACAAGGGGCATGCACTTGATTAACTGTAGGTGAAATGGGTTGAAGTATGTATTTACTTTTGTTGGAGGACAGCTGAAAGGGGATGGCTGTGTAGCTTGGGGGTTGGGTAAGAGGCTAAGAAGTCGTCACCAGAAGAGAATTGACATGTTACAAAATGTTACACAGGGGCTTGGACATGAACATCTTTTTGAACAATGTGAGCAGTGGAAAATGGACATAAGACTTGGAATTCAAGGAGTTTGTAAGTTGGGGCCATTAAAAATAGTTTCAAAAGAATTAGTGAAGCATAGGTTAAATTTAATGGGAGTACAGGAAGTCAGCTGGGACAAGGGTGGCAGTGAATGAACAGAAGGTTATATTTTTATGGAAAAGGGACTGAAAATCATCAATCATGGACAAGATTTCTTGTACATAAGAGAACCATATCAGCAGCTAAGATAGTAGAGCTTGTTAGTGATTGGATTTTGTGTGTAGTTCTCGTAGGGCTGCTAGTGTGTTGCTTATGTTGTGAATGTGCTTACCCATCTGAGGATAAAAATGTTGAATAAAATAAAATGGCAGTTTCAGTGAGGAGGTTTTGCCTAGGGTAGAAGATATTTTTTCACACTGTCAGGAATGAGAGGCTAGGTGAAAATAATAATGGCAATGACACTGTAGCTAAACTTTGCCATATCAAAAAGTGTAATTGCCAAGAGCACAATTTTCCCACATTGAAACTTTCATAAATACTCCCCTGATGGGAAGACTCAGTCAAGTTGATCAGTTAGGGAGAGATATTAAGGAGGTTGTGTTGACTGTAGAAACATGTTTCCTTGCATTATAGTGTCACACAAAATTGTAAAATTTGATAGGGTAATTGCCAAATGTATTTTTTTTTTTAAATGTACATGTTCTGGGATTTCTTCTGTCAGAAATATTGTCTGTTAATGTGGGGCCAGTCCAGGGCAGAGCCTAAAATTATAGTGATTATGCAAGTGTTTATAAGGGGCTATTATGAAAGAAGGAAACACAGATATCTGAACAAGATTGAAGGTTGCGGTCTTGATCCTTGCTTGATTTGAAACAGCATTCCTTAACATTGTATGTAAATGGGCCAATTCATTTAGAATGTAAAAACATTTTGTTTAGACATAAGAGACACCTAACCGTGATTCCTTTAAAAAAAAAAAAGAAGGCTTCATGTATCAGTGGGAAACAATTTTGTCATTTGAGCCCAGATGCAGAAACATGTGTCAGATTCCATAATGGCTTTATTAACAAAACACATTCTAATTGATTTTTCTTTTGTGTTGCAGGTGGTGCGATTTGCTGTGTACTGTATTCAGTTGGTATGATTTTCTATAAACTTGTGGGATCTGTCTATCTCAGTGCTGATAGTAGCACAGTTAAAATCTCATATTTGGATTTCTGGGGCAAACGTGTTGATGTTTGCTGTCCATTATCAGATATTGTGCCATTTTCTGATACAAATGAGAGAATTATGGATGTTTATGTCAATCTGAGACGATATTCTACACCACAGAAGCTTCATTTTACTGTGCGTTTTGGAAGTGTTCTTGACACTAAGCTTTTTACAGATGTGTTTGGTAATGCTAATGAATTTGAGTAACAGAAGTGGAGTCTGTAAATAAAAAAATTGGAACAGTAACATATTAAATACTAACCGTACCAGGGTGGTTTGCATACAATTATATTTTACTAAAGAAACTTGTCACAGATTGATGCTTTCTGGTATGGTTTCTGTTCCATCTAGTCTTGTCAGACTGCTGTTTACATCACCTATTTTAAGTAACTGACTGCTGGGTGATGTATGTATATGTTATCTCTTCCACATGTCAGCTTTTGCATGCTGTACCAGGATGATGTAATTTCCTAATTTGCAGGCTGGGCACCTTACTGGTGCATGATTTGTGCTGTAGATCTTGAGTAGACATATAAGGCTATACTGTTATGGGATTGGGGGTTGGGGTAGTGAGGTTGATATAGCAACTTGCTATGGGCTGGGTGGCCTGGGAATTCAATCCTGGAGGGGGCAAGATTTTACACACCCATCCAGGCCGGACCTGTGGCCCATCCAACCACTTGTACAATCCCAATTGTCCTTGCTGGGAGGTAAATGGGCCAGGGTGTGACATTAACCACCCACTCCCATCTAGCACTGATGTTAAAGTAAGAGAAGAGCTATACCCTTGCTTCACCTTAGGAACTTCATGGCCTGTTCTGGTGTGAACTTAACTTTTATTATGGAAATAAATGTTTTTACATATTGGAAATTTATATTGTTATTAAATTTTGAACAGTTTGAAAAGCAAGTGTCATCTAGTTGGTCAACCTTTATTCAAAATCAAGATGATGCACGGTCCAATACGCATAAGTTTGAAAAACATTTAAATGTCACATGTGTAGGGTTTCTTGACCGTGGTTTGCAGTTGTGATGATTCCTGCATACATCTTTAATGAGTTAGCACATAACATGCAGTAATGATGTTGAGCCATTCATTGGTTTTTATTTGTGTCATGCACTTCCCAGAAAATGTAGCAGCTTCACCTCTGCCCACTGTGCCTTGTACATTGAAAAGATAGGTGTGTGGAAATATTATTAAGTGCAGATGAAATAAACATCATTGAAGTGGTTTGTTTACATGAACTCCAGAACATGCAGCCAGGCACACCATCACTTGTGTGTTCCCAGAATGCGTGCAAAGTGATGCTTATGCCTGTGTTTCTGGATTCATATCACTACTGATGTCATATGGTGATGACAGTTGTCACAAAATGAGAAAAATAGGGTCATGCTTGAAAGCGAACGAGGGTGGAGCAGTCAGAGTGTGAGACACCTATGAATAACAGTAATATTACCAAACTCACTTTGTAGAATAAAAATCGTTGGTTGACAAGCACAATGCTAAGAATAAAATAATCATATACTTACTTTACTTAAAAGTGTGTAATTTTTGTAACAGATTTCATACTCTCGCTCTGGCAACTTTCGTATATAAAGCCACACAAAGTTATGCCAATGAAAGTGTTCAAAATGATGTTGCTTTTTTCTGTTGTCTTGTTTTCTTACACTTTCCCTTTTTATTTTTCTCTTCCATTTCTTTTTTCCATTCTCCCAGTTCTCCAGTGTTTCTTTTGTTGACACCCTTGCCTCGTGTGCCCACTACCTTACTCTTCTTTCCCATTCACCACACCTCAGAATCTAGCAGCTGTGGATATTATCACCTCTTACCATTCATTACTCTGATCTTCTACAAAGCTGCTGTTAAATATATTAATCAGTATGAGTCAGGACAAGCCTGAGGTCATCTATTGCTGTTGTGCACATGGACCAGTAGAGTTTCATCTCACACTGAAAGGAACATTACTTTTTAAGCTGTTGGAAGTATCTCTGTGTAATCTTTGATGGAGAAGTGACATGGAAAGTCCATATGCAAGTGATTGCAGCAAAGGCCTTCAGAATATATATTAGATACTTCTCGCTATTAAGAAAGCAGCAACAAAGTGCTAACATTAAACTAACCCTCCATACTTGGCCAGCTGCAGCTTGAGGCAGCATGAAGCATGTGACTTCCCTGCACTTTAATGTTGTGCATGAAATGGACTTGGAAATAGTGCCGGTAAGTATGTTGAGCTAGAGAAGATTGGACATACACCTTAACTAGAGTATTTATTACTGAGGGTGATATTTGGGTGTCAGACACATGAGACAACAGTGATGAAAAATGTTCGTGTACATGTATGTTACCTCTGAATGCTGTTACAATATGACGTGATTTTCTGACTGGATGCTGTACTGTTGCAGTAAATATAATGCTCTGCTAGTATGAAATTACAACATATTGTCAGTAAATTTTGAACAATTTTCTATTAGGTGACAACTGCTGTTTCTCAACCATGGTTTGCAGATACAAATGCTCATCCCTACATACATCTTGAATGGGTTAGCACATAACATGCAGTAAGAGTGTTGAGCCATTCATTGCTTTTTACTTGTGTCGTGCACTTCCCACAAAATGTAGTAGCGTTACCTCTGCCCACTGTGCCTCGTATGTTAGGAAAGGTATGCATGTTGAATTATTATTATTAGGCCCTGACAACAGCAGAAGCAATAGACTTTATTGGTTTTTTTACATGTAGAACTCCAGAACATGCAGCCAGGCACATCAACACTTTTGTGTTCCCTGACTGCGTGGCAAGTGACACGCGTTTCTGGATTCTTGTCAATATTGGTGTCAGATGGTGATTAAAAATGTCACAGAACCAGAAACATAGGGTCATACTTGAAATGGAATGAGGGTCGAGCAGTCGGAATGCTACACAAATGAATAACGGTACTATCAGCACACTCTTGTGGAATGAAAATTCTTGATGGACAGCATAATGCTAAGAATGAAATATATAATCACACCTATTTTACTACAAATATATCTTATTATTAATCAGTATTTGTATTTTATGCTTCATATTATTGTTTCCCCTAACCCCATTTTTCTTGTTATATCTTAACTCTGCAAGTTATGCTTTCAATTCTCATGGTACTTTCCAAGAATGCACCCTCCATGAATACAAGGTTTTGCTGTGTAGTAAAACATGCCAATATAGGAGAGGTTATTAATGTACATTACACAGTGACAATGTAAAAGCGTAAGTTAACTCAGCTTTGCATACATTAAACTGATGTTCACCGAGTCCAGACATCTTAGCACATGTAATTTCACTTGTAAATTTTAGCTGTTATGTAGTTTTTAACTTGGAACTGGGAGTATTAGCTTTCATTAAACATTTAGAAGCCATGAAGCTTCAGTCTGGGGGGTAAATACAGTGAATGATGATAATTTGAGCAGTTCACTGCACAGTACTGTCAAAGCGATGATGCAGATGCAGATGGTCAACAGGAATGTGGTTTGGTGTGTAGTATAAGAATTTATGTGCATAAAATATACACATCTAAAGTACACATTGCCAAGCTTGTATTGAAGCAACACTCATACTTGGTAAGTGATTTTATTTTCTTTATTAACATGTTATAAACATGTGTACAAGAGAAAGTACACATATTTTATGTTTAAAACTTTTTTTGGACACGTTCATGATTTGTTACAATTATAAACACTCTTAACTCCACCTGTAATGTGCATAGGCTCGATTTGCTTCACACTGACGGTGCAAGTCTTGCTTCTTCTTGACCACTCTTCCCTGAAATGCATTTATACCATCATCTTAAAAGTACAAAGTACAAAGTGAGTGGCCAGCTTCATATTCTAGCATCTCCGGCAAAGAGCCTCTGATGCCCATTGCTAATCTCAATGTGGCAAACAGAAAACTCTGTGCTTCTTTTGGGAATTGAACTTCAGTCATCCAGACACTTTACTTTATGTATGTTTGTTTATGTACTTGTTTTATTATGCTACATTAACTGCTGACACTACAGTCAAATGAGTTGTCACAGGATATTATAAAACATTGAGAGGAAATGGGCACTGCCTGTAACAGGGCCCAGTAGTTTCTTGAGTGGACAAAGGAAAATCATTAAAAAGAGTCTATAAAGCAGGATGCTGACATGAATTAAAACAGGACATTAGAAATACAACAGCTTTTGTCCACTTTATATCCATAATTGGTTAGGTTCTAAATGGAAAAAGAGCTGGGAAAACTCAGTTGGTTTAGCGACTAGTCTACGAGCCAGATGATCCAGAGTTACATCCCCAGCAGGGACAAGAGATTTATCTCTTCTCCAAAATGTCCAGAATTGCTCTGGGACCTCCACAGCCTCCAAGCTATATGTACTTGGGGTACATACCTCTGGGATAAAGAGGCTGCAGCTATACCTTCACTCCCTCTGTATGTCTTAACAGCATGAAAAGGGATTTCTAGTAATACCTGCATTATTTGCAGGAAGAACAGAGCAGAGATATCTTCATTTGCAGTTTGTTTTCATATACAAATAATAATGTAATTGTTATCACCATTTTCACAAATCCAACAAAACTGCATGGAAATTAACTTTTTTATATGGTATATTATTGGCAACAGGCAAAAGACAGTGACTGCACACCTGATTTGCTGCTGCATCCACTAGTTCCCAAGCAAGTTTCTCAGGAAAGTGCACTTTAGGATCCTTCTCCTTGGCAGCCAGAATTAACCACTTCATTGCCATGAACTGGGCTCTGCTGTCTAGGACAGGGACAGGAACCTGAACAGAAAGGAAAGAATAAATATTAAAAATTACAGACACCAAACATAATTTTCTAACAGTATCTTTCTCAGAAAACAACCATGATCTGCTACTTTTCTGTATCATTCTCCTTCAGATGCTGCTGTTGTAATGACTCAAATGAGAGATTACATAATAGTATATAGCAGTAGTTGTAGTAGTAGTACAGACTGGATGATGATATTACTTGTTAGAACTGGTTTCTGTCCATATTGTATAATGGAAACAAGGCTGGTAATGACAATGGTGTCAGGAAGGGATGCTCAAAATACAGACACTGGTAATAAACAAATGACCTGTACTAAATGTGAGGGTTTTCATCTTTGGAAGGTCTCATTCAATTTTATGAGTTTTTTTTACATGAAGTTCATAATATTAAGGTTTAATGCTGTAATCTCAGCATTATTCAGTTGACTTGGATGCAATTTTCTATTGTCTGCATCCACGAGCATTTCATTCAGTGTGGTACATATAAGTCCCATACAGCCTCCATGTTATATTAGGATGAAACATAACCATCCATTTCCTCTAAACTGGTTCACTGTACAAACATTTTATGCTACATAAACTATACTTTTACCTGAATGACATTTGGATATTGTGGATATTCATATTTAACAAAATACCAATAAAATTATCTGTCTTTCTCCGGTGTACTGTCTATAGATTTATTACGAGCATCAACCATAAATTTACACAACTGCAAAATGTACCATTGCTAGGCACTCTCAGCACCAGGTTTATGCCTATAAGAAATGAGGGTTGCAGCCATTTAATTGATTAATTCACAGTTCAGTGTTGCTGTTAGTGGCTTAAATTATATACCACTGAATAAAAGGATGATCTGTGAATAATGAACTGGAAATTATTTGGAAGTGGACATCACCTAACTTGAAATAGTCATGGTCTTTGCATGGTGGATATGGGGTAGTCCACATAAATTTCAGCATACGGATCAGTGGCAAGTTCTGGTGAACACAGTAATGAACCTCTTGGTTTCATAAAAGGCAGTGAATTTCTTGACCACCTGAATGACTATTAGCTTCTTCAGGTCTATGATCCATGGGTTAGGAGCTCTGATATATATTGCAAATGGGATTCCTAGACCTAGGATAATCATGAATGTGATCCACATATAAATGCCACAAAAGAAGTTTGACCCTTCTTGTTTGTTTACTTTTCAGTTATTTTACAATCCTGTATCAGATTGTAAGATTATGGAGCATCAAATTACAGTAGGAAGGATGTGGAAGCCAGCAGTTCATAATAGTTCTGGGGAAGCCCTGGGAATAGCAGTGTGCAGGGTGAATGACTTTAATAGCCCTGTGATGGAATTCCGCTTTAGTACAATGAAATTAAAGCATAAGTATTGATTAATGGTAATTAATTAGACAATGAAACATACTGCCAATATTTCTTGTGGGAGTACTGAATGAAACCATGAAGAAGCTTGTATACAGGAAAGTAGCAGCATTGACAAGTGATTAACAGAACATTTTCACTTTGAAATTCGTCAGAAATGGAAGGTTTCATCTAAATAATTGTCAATTACAGATACTATAGTAACTTTCTTCATAATTTTTGTATGTCTAAATAGAAAATGTACAATTCTTATTTTCTGTTTTTCTTATGTTCATGACACATTTAGTGCTTTCTTACTATTGTTTTCCTGTGCCCAGTTACCAGTGACTTTAGAAATGATAGTTTTCACTGTATGTCAAAATCTAAAGTGACATGGACGTACTTTTTACAGTGCTGCATGAGTAGTTGTATTTTGATTTGAATAGCCTTTTGGCATCTGTAGCCACATTATGAAGATTTAATCTGCCTGACTTACAATCACTGCCTATGCCATTTCAGAAGTAGCCAACCTGGTATGTCACTCCACCACGCTTGATGGGTGTCAACTGGAGTACAGGTGTGCTGTTGTTTATGGCAGCATGGAAGATCTTTAATGGATTTGTTTCAATGGAGGCTTTCTTTTCAGGGTCATCCACACTATGGTACCGCTGCAACTGGATTCTTTTAATTTTCTCAAAAGCCTGAAGAATAATAATTTGTCAAAATATAGTGCTGCACAGTAAAGACAATGTATGCAGATAATACTGAATTATTTTAATAGAAATCACCCAACAATTAATAGAAAAAGTGTATGCTACCTGTAGCGTAGTCTGACAGGCAATCAAGTGACATGGCATTTGGTTATTTTGACCCCTATTTTACATAATGGACATCAAAATCTGCTGCGGTTTCTAAACATAATAATATTACCTCCTCAACCAACTCCCGTGCCAGAAGTTTCCTTCCGTCCCTCATCACAAGGTTTACGAATTTCCTGGTAAAACAACAAATTAACTTTTATAACATGAATTCCATGTACATATGAACAGTTCTGACCTGTCTCAGAAGAAGACATATATATATATCAAGTATAAGTTACATGATTATGTGCTGATAACTTATCATATTATCCAAATACCAGAACTCCACTCTTCTTAAAGATAATATTAAAGTAGGCTATAAGATTACCGATTGACAACAATGCTATGCACTATAACAGAAGCTACCAAATCTTGAGATATCATGAAACAGGAAATGGCAATCAATTACTAATATACTTTTGTAATACCATAAAGTAGTGACATGACATCCTGATTAAAGTAAATATGAGGAAACCTTCATGTATAATGTTCAGAAAAATAGGTATACTTTTGGTATATATATGGTATGTGTAATGATAAGTACCCGGTACACTGTTACCATTTTGTCATTGTAAAATGTTGAACCAGAACATTCAGTTACAGATGGCAGGTAGGTTATTAACAGATGCAGCTGTAAGTATTCAGTTAAAATAAATTCAGTACTTAATGAGATGTTCTAATACAGTTGATGCCTATGTACTCAGCCAGATAAGCTGTGTGCAAAAAACTTTTATAAATGATAAGCATAATGTTTCAAAATGTAAAGCACAAGTAATAGAAGATGATTTACTGTGTTTTGGAATATTCTTAATTCCTTAAAATACAACAGCAATTAACTGTGTTACCATGGTGTTCTGGATTTACAGGTATTTACGACTTTCATAAGATTCTCCAACTAAACAGTTCAAGCAGGGAATATACCATGCGTTAAAAATAATATTTAGATGAGCTTTCTGTTTCAAATGCTATTTACCTATTACTTATTGTGTAGTGTGAATGTCTAAATGATATTGATATTTGTTTTCATATTCAGTTAATCCACAGAAGGCACCACATGGGACCAAAGGATACAAAACTTGTCCAGAGCAACATATACAACACAACTATGGTGTGATACATGTGGAGTGAAATATTCTTACTTACCTAACAACATCATCGTGGAACGCAGAACATGTGGCGTCAGGGCGTGCTGCTTTAACTGGCAAATGTAAGATATTTTCTATTTCTCCAGATTCATACATTGATTCTTGCTTTTCCTTCTTAAAAACAGGCTCCACAAACTGCGGGCCATACATGCTGTATGAATTCACAATATTGAGTGATCTAAAATCAAAGAGCATTACTAATCATTAAAAACTCCACAAGAAAGCAATCTGTGGTTTGGAAAAATGAATTGAACTCCATTTATTATATATTTTCTCATCTCAACAATGGTCATGCGAATTTAGGTTAGAAGCCATGCGACACCAGCAAACAGCTGATTTGTCATATGGGCTGTAAAATTGTATAAATGAGGTCTACAGTAAACATACTTGTGTAAAGCTACTGCACTGTTAACAAAAACATTTCTGCCCAATATTGAACCAAAAATTTTATTCACAGAACCCATATTTTTTCCGCATATACGGGGAGCTTACAGCTAAACGTTTTGTTCGAAACACAGTTTACTACGCAGATGGCGATGTAGTTGCATGTTTGTATTGACCATAGATCAGAGCTATGGACCTGCCAATCTGTAGGAGGTAGTAATCAGTGGTAAGAGCGATCAGTGGGAAAGAGGTAGTCTGTGACCAAGTGAATATGTGCTGTAGCAAAGGTGTGCTGTTGCGGAACTTAGGTTACCTTTGTTGGGAACAACAGCGCGCTGTGTGAGCGATTGCAAAGCATAGTCATGGAGTTCGGCATAGCGCAGGTGTTGCATTGGCGAAAAAAGTAGCCTATTTTGTAAGCTTTAGTTAAGAGTAATTTATTAGCGGACGAAACAAATGATTTACCTGATTAGTGGAGAGCATATTATTTTCGTTAAGGGGGCTGGAAAAGTATCCTAAAGTGGCGAAAGTACGTATGCAGTGTTTTGTACAAGCGCGTCCAATATATTTCAAGATGGCAGAACATCAGGGAAATTCCTCTAACCAACTGAATCAAGGTGTGTTTTTCAAATTCATAAATAAATTTTGTAATAGATGTAGTGTTACAGTGTGGAAGAAAGTGTGAAGTAGTTCCGCAATTGAACAGAACTGATTGTGATTATTCCTTACTTGAAATTTGGAGTGGCAGTATTGAGGTATGCTGCAGAAATGCTTGGAATCTATGCGCTGAGCGACAAATGTATGTAAATATTTTGGTAGCTTCGTGGCATGGTTTTATGTATAACAGTTTGTGGTTCTACGTTATTTGCGTTACTGTACTGATCGTATTGTTGTTTGGAAGGTTTTTGTATGCTTCTGATAGAGACAGCATATCTATGACAGGACGAATATGACCCGCGGAAATATGAAGGAAAATGGAATGGTGCAAAACGTCACTGTGAAAACTGTCACTTAAATGTGTCATGCATGTAGTTAAGGTAATTCTTAGTACCTTGGTAAGATGAGCTTAATGCAGAAGTAATATTTGTTTACTCTTAACTAGTGCAGTCACTATAGTATGGGCTGTACAATTGAAAGGATGGGATTTAATTTCTGACAAGTGCAAAAGGTTTCTGACATGTGTGATGTGTTTGGACCAGTCCTGGGGCCTGCTTGGTGATGCTTTTCCTAGGGGCAAAGTGGCTGGGGTGTGAGGTTAACCACTCACTCCTAACTAGTCCTGAGGTTAAGGAAGAGTGGAGATGCAATCCCATTCTACCATATGCCTTTGTGGCATGCACAGGGACAACTGTAGTCTGGTGCATTTCTTATTAAGCACTGAATAGTTTATTTGGAGGTAGAGAAACTGGAACTTGTCAAGTAGTCACACTGTAGTTTCTTGCATTACATGCTGTGTTGTAGCAGCATGCCTTTTGTTTAAAATTATTGAGTGGTTCTTCCAGATATGTATCGTCTGATGTTGAAATCATACATGTTTGTTCCAAAAGTGAGAATTTACTTTTACGTACAGGTAACTGCTAAAGTAGAAGAAAGCAGTGTCAGGAACTTCAGTTTATAAAATGTTTAACAGAAAATTTGAACCCATGTAATGAATCACATTGTTTGTTTGTTTGTTTGGCACCATGAAAATAAAATTGCAAACAAGTAACACAGGGTCATAATGGGGTTTGTATATTTATTTATTTGCTTATTTGTTTGTTTATCTATTTATTTATAGTTAATTAATGCTGGCAGTAACTCAAACTGCTTCACATCAAATTTTGTTTGGAGTGGATTTAAGGTACTATTGTGGTATTTGTTTTGCGGGACTGCAGATGACAACGGATTGTAACTCAAACTGTATTATGGCAAATGATGAAATTAATTGGAAGGAATGTTGGAAAATTGAGGTCTAACTTAGAATACTCATTAGGCATTTGCTTAGATAGGCTGAGGAAGACTGGATTGACACCCAGTCAGGATAGAATGTGTCCTGGCTGAGATTCCAACTAGGCACCTTCAGAATAGAAGTTAGGAGTGTTACTGCTGGAGTCAGATTTCCATCTGTTAATAGAATGGTATGTGAGAAATCTAACAATAAGTAAGATTTTATTTTCCATAGTAGTATTCTAACGACAAACAAAATAAATGTAACTAAGGTGGGAAGTGATTTTAAAGCATCAAACAGTTGAGTGCAAGAAGACTTGTCTCTTTTGATACATGACACAATGTTAGTTGGTAAACACATAATGTTGTTTTGGAGGACAGCTTGCTGCTTCATTCTTGTGGGTAGGCTGTGGAGGCAGCAGCTTCCTTCAGAAGGTCAGTAATTATTTGCCAGTTGATACAGCAGCATGTCCCAGAAGACTTATATGTACATAAACACTCTGACAACCTCACATGTTGTAAGAGGTGTGCAGAGTTTTAACACTAGATGCAGTAATGTTGCCAGAAACATGGGGAAGCTGTGTATATGAATAAAGTAACTGAATGCATTAAGCAGCTTGATTATTGGAACTGAATGGTCAATCATCATTTTGCCCTGATCACTACATTTCACTTTAAATTTCAGTTGATTACAGCCTGTTCATACCTTGATCTGCTGTGAATTTCAAAACAGCCATACTGTCATTGGGCGTGCATATTTAGTCAACTTACTGCATCACTTATATGTAGTTAAAGTGCGCTGACCAAAATTAAAATTAATATTAGGTTGAAATAAAATCAAATATTGGAATTAGATGTGTTTGTCTTCTGGTATTTATTTTCTGTTGTGCAGGCCATAACTGTTCTGGTGTATTAATTGCCTGTATTACTCCTCTGTTTCCTGTTATTTGTGAATACGTACCTCTGTTGCAGTCTGTACACAGTCATTTCTTTCATTTTTTTAAATTGGGGATTATGTTGTGTTTAGATAAAAAAAAACTGTTTATTTAGCCCTCTGGCTGTGCCTCACATGTTTCATTTATGTCATGAACATCATATAAATTTCTTATAGCTGTCTTTTAACAGTAAGACATAGTATGCCTGTATGTACATTTTAAATGGTGACATGTTTAGGTGGTCATTTGTTTCTTGGGCTTCAGTTCGTACATCACAGAGAACCCAGTCTGCCTCCATTGTAAAGACCAGTCAGTAAATACACATAGGTAATTATGTGTCTGTTATTTTTAGCCAGTTTTAATCAAAATTGAGATGTGTCAAAATAATGTAGTAAACATCCCAAATATGAAGTTCTATGAAAATCTTTCAGGTGGGAGTCATGTTGTTCCCTTTAGACACATGGGCATGATTAGGCTAGTAGTCCCTGTTTGTTTTACAAACATGCCTTCAAGTTGCTGGATCAGGGTACTTACATGGTATAGGCAGAGATCATTGGATCAAGGTCATAGCACTACAGTAAGTCCTGAAATTTAGTGTTAATTGTAATAAATTGTGGTAATAATGTACATGTGAAGAACATGAAGAATAGTTGATGCATTTATAGGTAAATGTTGTGTGCTAGGTTTGAAATATTAATGATTTAAGGTTGCTTGTATTAACTCATTAGGCTCTTTATAATATGTCAGAGTAATTTCAGAGGGTTTCTTCATGTGAGTTACATAAGCTACAGATATGATGATTCAATGGAAATGTCAAAACATGTACTGGAGATGATGTACTTCTTCCATTGGTCTGGCAAATGATCAGTCTTAACTTTGTGAGCATCCATTTTTGGGGGACACGATACTCCAACAGCCTTTTTCATGGCATTTGTGATTCAGCTGGCATCCCCAAAGTGGCTTTGTTACCAGAGTATATGAAAGGTAATCGTATGAGGAATAAGAAAAGTGGGCAAGCACCTCCATGTTAAAAGCCCGTAGCAAACTGTATGTGTCATGATAGCATTAGGGTACTGCATCACCTGTAGGAAAGTGACACCACGCTAAATAAGTTATGTGTTTCTGACAGAGTTAGGCAAACTGTAGCATATGACTGCCCCATAATATGTGTGTTTCATTAAGGTGGTATGACATGGCATAGGTTGATAATGAAAGAACCACCTTTTGGTGGTCAAAGTATGTAACGTCTGTAACTTTCAGAGAGGTGTGACTGATTTGTAGAACCTTCTTCCCTCATGAGATAGGAGGAGTGGTACTTAACACTTGTTCTGGTACAGTTGAATGCATCCACGATTCTTTTACCATCAGATTGTGATATCCCTTTGTTAGAGTTGAGAGTGGATGTGGACGGCATCATGTATATAGTGTGCTGATAACTTTGTGTATGTGGAGTCTGCTGTGTACAAAACATTGTTTCTCCAAACGTTCATTGAGAATGCACAATACACTTGCTTGCAAGATTCTCATTTCTGTTAATGTTGCATTATACAGAGTGCTGCCTGTGCACTCAATAACTGCACATGCATGCTTTACAGTTTTTGTATCAGTGTATCAGTGGCAGTTGTTGGCATATCAGTGTGGCAATTTCTGCTGCATCTTACTGCTGAGTATTAATGGCATTCATGCAACGTCAGTGATGTGCCACATGATGTTGGTCTCTAAGCCCTTTATCGAAGCTCATGACAGTGACATGGTATTGTTACCGACATTTGATCTTGTGCCCAAGGGTCATCAGATAATTTTGCATGGCATATAATTTCATAACAAAAGAACCTTCAAATGTCCTGACTACATCAGTAGTCTGGCTCTTGATTTAAACTCATCTGTTCCTAGTGCTGAAACAGGACATGGACTAATATCAGCAGCACATGACATGGCAGGAACTAGGTGGAAAAGGAGTAGGTTGGCAGTACAATTAAATCAAAATTGTCCTATTACAGTTAAAAATAAATAACCTAAGGCATAGGTATTGAGGGTATCACAGCAGTGTTGATGAAGGCTCAACTTTTATAGGATGTTACACTGTCAATTGGTAAGTGCAGTAGTTACTAAGCAAGTGGTCAAGCAATGCTGGACTGCTTAACTCTGATAATGAAGGCGTTATGATCCTTCAGGATGTTGGCAGGTATTGAAAAGTCAGCAGAATATAACATCACAGAAGATGTGGATCTTTGGAATTTACATCATTACCAGTCATGCTTCCTGTCGTTAACATTTTACTCAGAATATAGAGGGCATTTTAAAAATGAACAGACTGTTGACCATTCTTTCCAAATATGCAGGCCAAGAAGGACTGTGTCACTCTGCACACACACAGTTTTAGAATTGCAGAGTATTGGCATTCTTTTTTCTTCCAGTTGAAAAAGGACGCACAGCTACAAAAGGTCTTGGTCCTCTTCATTTCCATGACCATGGAGGAGGTGTGTAGCCAAACAAATCTGCATATGCATTCTATAAGTTCATGTTGGAATTTGTTTGTTGTGGGTATTAAGTTGTGCATACCATCATACATTGTCTAGTTCCTATATTAAATTAGGCCAAGGATGCTTCAGAATTTTATAAATATTGTTTCTTGATTTACAAGTCAAAGTACCAAGTCTTGTGATTCTGCTACGTCATATGTAAAATTTCAGAAATATTTATAAGTAGTCTTTTAGGCATATTCTGAAAGGTGCAAAAGCACCTTTTGCTTTGGCATGTCTGTCTGTCTGTCCACATGTATCACCTCAGCTCCCATAGGACTGATTTTCATGAAATTTTTTATTGGAATATTTTATTAAAGTCTGTTCAGAAAACCCACATTTGATTAAAGGTGGATAAAAATATCTGGCATCTTACATTAAGACTTAGGTTTCAGTATTTCAGAAGAATATCTTGCCTCCATTATGTCATCAGAGCCCAGGAAAATAAATGTGGAAGTATTGCCAGTCATATCATTATTTATTTGGTTGAAGAAAATAGTGTTACAGGCTTGTTGCTTTGGTTTACAGAACAGTATTTTAGTGTCCTGCACCTTTTGTGTGGGGGTTTGAGTGCCCAGAGATCTTTGACCCAGTGTATGCTCCTTGTCCACAGTCATGTCTAGCATTAGCCTGTACTGAAAACGGGATGTATGAACTGCAACAGACATGGACATGTCAGGTTACACGGTGACATTCATGAGCCTGCTACTCATGTTATGGTAACACTGGTAGAAAGAAACTGACTGCAATGATTTCCTGTCATCTGAGAGAGAGCTAGGCTCTTATTGTTGTTAATTAGTTTTATGTTTATAGAAGTGCAAACCAGAGCTTGATGTTTTGCCAATAGATCTGGTGGTGATGGCATTTGAATGTGGGATATGTTACCAGCATTTGAGAGGAAACTGCTGTATCCATTTGCATGATAGAGGATGGAAGCTGTGGATTTCTCCAAAGTGGTGGTAACAATCTCAGAGACTGCATGATGTCTTAACCCAGAAGATTCTCATTATATATTACCCCAATGGTATTTACTGATTGGTAAACTTATAATTGACATGGTTTTCTCTGTGAGATAGCATCTGAATTGTTGTTGTTGTTGTTGTTTTTTATATATATATATATAATTGTTAACTTTTATGTTTGAATGGTTATTGTGCTGCTGGAAGTTTTGTAGATGTTTATTTTTTTCAGGGGGTTTCAGCTATGGAAGTACACTGTTTTAATGGTAGTTGATTTGGACAGATATTTTTAGTAAATGTAGGTATAACTTCATGATTTAAATTTTTAAATTTGTGGGCTTACATACAGAATTGGCATCCTGTTCATATGTGATGCTGTCATTGAGAGTAGATTATGCTGTAGTCCTTTTCTATTTTAATTGCTTCATTTTTTGACAACCCCATATTTGTTTAAGTTTCTTACAGTTCTTCCCACCCTACATCACAGGACTTTTATGTGTTTCATAATACTGTATTTTATATTTGAGCTTTATATTGTGTGACAGCCCAAGTCATTGATTTCAACCATCTGTACACACAACCTGTCTTGTTATCCACTGCCAGTGTAGTGTTGTCACACAATGTGCTTGAAACATGTTTCAACCTCATTGTCATCTGCATGGCTTACTTCTGTTAGGAGAATATTTTGCTATGTTATAATTGTAAAATTAATATGCACAGAAAATTTTCAGTATAAAAAAGTTGCAAATCAGTCAGACACAACTACTTAATTGTAAGCAAAGTTAGTTCTATGAATTTGCTACACATGTCAGTCAGAAGGCCTTCTTCAGGTGCAGTAAATATAAAATATATCAAGGAAGGTATTATCAGGTATGGAGAGGCCTGTCTCTTGCATAAAAGAATAGAGTACACTTTGTTAGGAGTAGTGTATTACTGAGTATTAAGTTATCATCTCAATATACTAACAAGTTAATGTAAGGAATATTAGTATATGACTAGTCAATGAGATTCTGGGATACGCTACCTCCAACTAAAGAGTATCGTATTCTTGTGTGTATGGGAGAGTGTTCTCCCAATTTTATCATACCTTTTGGCAAGACCATGTAGTGATTTCATGTAAGTAAATGACTTTGATTACAATCAAGTAGTTGTGTTGACTAATTTTTTATATCGTACATGAAATTGTTGCTAAAAGTTGGCATGCTACCTGTGACAAATAGGACTTAGGAATTCATATTTAAGAGTAAAATTAGAGGAGTTAAGCTATGAATAATTTTATTTCTAAATTCTTCTCATTATGAATGCCATTTAAACATAAAAGAAGAGCAATGATGTTTCTCTGATTGGTTTCTTGTGTGTTGTTGATGACGGGTCAAGTTACTACATTGCACTGGTGACTGTGTTGTGTGTTTGGTGGAGCCCACTGTAAAAAAATTGATTCAAAGTAAGGATTCTATAACTAGAGAATAATAGTTTTTTTTTTTTTTTTTTAATGAAAAGCCTTCTGTTATTTTCCATCTTTCCAGTTGCATTGCTGTGTCACTTGCTACATTCCACAGTTTCTATGAACTCCAAGTTTCAATGACCCACAGAATACATGTTGCTGCTTAAGTATGTGCAGTAGTTGCAGGTTGACATTTTGACATTTGCCATATGTTACAGCTGAAAGACGCAGACAATTGAAGCTGAGTTTCCCATCCAGTAACTTCACGACTGGAGGAAGCAGTGGTACAACTTCATATCAACCTCCAATGTGAGTTGTTTACCTGGACACTTTTAATTAAAATATCTCTTTGATCACCATATGCTATATTTACTCAAACATAAGATAATCCACCTTCATAATCTTCAGTTTGCAGGAGAACATGCATACAGAACATTTAATTTTACATGCATTTATGTGGCAACTCACCCATTTTTCTGATGATGAATAAGGGAAAGATTGTCATTTTATATGTGGGTAAATATGATGTTTAATGTCAACAGTTAAATAGAATTGGTACAGACAATTATGGTCTGTGAATGATGAAGACTGTTTCTAATTTTTGGAATGTGATGGTGTGTGTTATGATATTGTGTAGTCAGGTAGATGGATACCAACATTTTGGAGGAAGGTAAGGTCAGCAGGTCCACATTGAAGATGTTATGCTTCCATAAAATATTGGTAACCACATATAAGACTACACAATGCCATAATCCAGATAAAGAAAAATTTTAATTACACCTGACCATTGTTTTGCACCTGTTTGTTTTGTGCCTTTGCTTTAATGCCTCTAGCCAGTTTACACTGCTTCTTAATTTATGGTGCCTCATTTTTGGTTTGACACCCTTTGGCTGGCTGAATTGTATTATGCTAACCCCTTATTTGTGATGGGAATATCATTTTTGATTTATGCCCACTTCTTCAGAAATACAACTAGGGCATAAAACAAGGGGTGGGTATTTTGTGAAAACTTCGGATTTATTTTAATTTTTAATATTGTGGAGGAGTCTACAAATTTTTATTGTAACTGACGGAATCCCAGTTCTCTCATTATTTTAACTTCGGGGGGGGGGGGGGAAAGATTGATGCACTTGTTAGATGGGAGATTGGGTTGGCCCCATAGCTGTTGTGAAAGAAACAACAAATTACTGCTGCTACCAAGAATTAGAAGAGATTTACTGTGTCCAAGCTAGTTAATTTACTGATGGACCCATCATGGGGTGCTTGCCTATTAACCAACTGCATGGAGCAGTTCTTGATAAACTGATGGCTCAGATTAATAAATAACCTTATTTTATGGAATGCACATGTCCAGTGTCTTGTTCAAAAGAGCTCTGACTGGACTGTTATCATGCACATATTGAATCTGTCCACCACTCTCGCGCCGTATTTTCTTTTGTCCCGTCTATGTGTGTATCTCAAGTGGGCCATTCTCTTTCAGCCTTTTTAGCTGAAAGTTGGTATGCATTTTTCATTGCCCCTATAATCTGTGGTAGTGTGTTCATTTATGAAGACTAATGCATACACACTCATACATTAATCTTTTACCTTTCGGTATCTGACAAAAAAATGCCAGCTTTGAGCTGGCTTAAAGGACACATTTCTTGATTTAATCTGCTTGTGATTGCTTCGTGAGTGTATGTAGATTTTGTATTGTCATTCTCAAATTTTTAACTTCGCCGCAGTTTTTAATGATATATTAACTGCCTTTGTATTATAATTATTCTGCAACTGGTGATGAGGCATGAAGGTGTATTTCTAGACCAGCATCATACTGGTTTGCAGTAGAGTGTCTTTGTTTTTTTAATGGTTTTATATTCTTATCCACTAACAGATTTACCATGGACTAGAAGCTGATATCTGTCCTGCATTTCTCTGATATTCAAAATGGCATCTTTTAAAGTGAAACTGAAATGAATTGGACATGATGCTTCTCTTTATTTTAGACCATTTTGAATCCTAAATGTGTTAGACAAATGTTTACCAGTACAGACTTACCTTTAGCATTCTTTAAATATTTCTTTCAGTTACCATGTCTTGTTTCTTGGACATTACAGATTGAGTAAGAATGCTGTACATTACTTCTTTCTTAAGTGATAGGTATTTTGAAGCCTGTTAACTGACATGCTCTCTAATTTTTGTACCTGTTTTTGACAGGTATACAGTATGTAAGAAATTTTATATAAAACGTCCTATTGGTGTTAGATAAAACAATGTGTAATGTTGTACATCAGGCTTGACACTGATCTTCAGTAGTTTGCCTGCTCATGGAATTGCTCTTGAGATAAGAATGCAGGGTAATGCTGTGTGCGGAGCTGATAAAGACTGACACACTTGTTTGATTGTAACAAACCTTCATCATTTGCAGATGTTACATTTTTTAAAAATCTATGACAGTGCAAATGTGGTGTGTGAATTTAAGACCTTGTGGCAAAATGGAGTTCAGGCAAACAGAGATATGAAACATGATAACATGTAAATTAGTGATTAATAAACAGAAAAACATTTGTGTTGGCATTACTGGAATGGTGTTGGTGTTCCTGGTCGAATGTTGTCAGAAGGATAAAATGATGTACAGTGCATGGCAGAGCGGAGACAGAAGACTTATTTTAAAAAAATCTTCGATTGCTTTTCTTTCTTCTGTGTGTCCTGTGCCTCCTTGTATGGTGCTATGACAGGCTTCATCTTGTACTTACATTTCAGGCACCATTTCCATGCAATGGATTCTAGCAGGAGCAAGAGATTTTTCTTTTTGTCAAAATGTCCAGACTGGCTCAAGTGGCCTTTCCAGTCTCCTATTCAGTGCTGTGGGAGGTGCTTTCCCTGGGGGTTGAAGAGTGGGGGCATGAAGCTGACTGCTGACCTTTTAGTGTTGAGGTTCAGTATGGTGCCATACCTACATTCCCCTAAATGCTTGCAGGGACAGCTATGTTACTTTTACCTTTGCATCTTTCAAATGGTCGACCTTAAAGGATTAATTCATCCATTTAGAGGCCCTTATTCAGAGCACTGGTAGTTGGCTGAGTTGTGAATACAACAGTGTCAGAATCTTAATTTTCTGGTTCACGTAGGTCTCGCAGCTGTTTGGGGTTCTCCTCATTCAACATAGCTGTCAGTTCATTTATGCTGTAATGGTATCTGACCACAGTAGTATTCAATCCTGCCAGTCAAACTTATGCAACACCTTTGCTTTCTGTAATGTAGACATAAATTTTCCTTTTCACTTTACGCATAGGCTCTTCATCAGCAAATACTTGGCCTTTTCCATGTGCAGTGAGAACACAAGGGAAGTTATTTCTGAGAATCATTAAAATACAGTCGAAGTAAAATTTGTTCCAAATAATGCCTTGGTAGGTACTGAGTGAGACAGGTGGATGTGGCCTCTTGCTTGATACTCTGCATGCCCCTGTGAGTGCTGCCATGAAGAGCAAGGGACCTACATCGTGATACATGAGGGTTGCTGCAGTAATTCTTCCGTGAATAAGCAAAACTACAATGCACAGACCTGCAAACAAAGAGGAATATCATATTGTAGTCAGTTTTATTGCCTGTTTTCATAAATAGGTAGAAAGTAATCATGTGATCAATTGTAGAATAATTTTGTGAATATGAAACCTAATGGTTTACCTTCTGTATGGAGTAATGTCTGGTGATGTATACCTTCTCAGTTTTTTGGTGACAGCTCGAGTACTGATGAGTCATCCATACGAATTTCAGTCTGCATGACATCCTTAATGGACTGAAGCTCATTTCTTTTTGTATTCAAAATGTTGTAGAAATTTTCGGCTTAGATAACTGTTCTTGTCTTCAGATTAATTCTCTTTTGTTAACCCTTTGTAAATTCATTTATGACTGTATGCATATGTCGTGTATATTTTGTTCTTAGTTTATCTGAAATTCATGAATTTTTAACTGTCACATATTCCATTTGTGTTCTGCAATTTGTGCCAATTTGGTGTTGTGTGTTCGTAGATTATCTGCATTTATTTGGCTTGGATTCCTAAACCATTACAATTTCCCGTCTTTGAATAATTTTAAACACTGTTCATGTAACTGCAGTTTATTCAGCTTAACTTGGAGTAATGTAGTCTGCCTGGCTGATTTTTTGACATTGCCTGTTTTGTATTCCCAAGTCCTGTTAATGTTCACATTATCACACAAAGGAAAGTAATCCACCCATCACAATGTATAATTACAGGCTACATATAATCCTTAACACATGACATGAGAATATTAACCCTTTGGCAACAAATAATAGATATGCTGCATCACAGGGTGCTGGGTTCAGTTCCCAAATGATGCAGCATAGGCATCAGCCAGTTATGGCCATTCTTGTACAGCCCTGTTTGGGTTCCACTCCCTCCCCCCCTTTTTGTTTGGCAAGAGTTTGCCTGAAAAATTTAAATCAGGAGTTTGCAGATTGCGCTGGGAATTTAATTTTTGTGCCAACGGCTTAATGTGTAGACATTAAGGAAATGCTTTTTTGAATTAATAACCTAAGTATGAAATTATATTTAAATTAAGTGTTGATTTTTTTGGAAAGAATAGAAGAATGGGGACTTAGACACTTGATCATATTTGAATGTTTCAGGTGTCGACCGTTTCAGCCTTCTTCCAACTCGACTCATGATGAGCAGCTCAATTCCAGCCCAGTTCGAATAAGGACAGGGTACCCATCTCGTATCCGCCCCTTCAACCAGGATTCTATACCTGACAGATCACGGTGTCTATTTATTATTGTGCTAATTAACTATTATTGTGCTAATTAACAGTGTACTGTTATTCATATATTGTTTATTTATTTATTTTATTTTTTACATTCCAGAGACAGGTTGCGAATGTGCCAGAGTATCCAGTCCACAGGCAAGTTGCAAGTGTCACCAGAATCGGTAAGCTGCTCACCATGCTACTTTGACATTGTTGCTAATAACATTATGTACATTATGTTGTCTGTCACAATGAATTAATAAATGAGATCACACATTATGTAACTAGTTATTGGGTGGGGGTCGATGCAGGTATACTGAGTGAGCAGTTTGAGGTACCTGACAGAGGGTGGTCTTCCAGCTTGGTTATGAGCAGGTGGGTAACAGGGAACTAGTTTAGTTTAGTTAGTATAGTGACTAAGCTGCCAGATGGATAAGCAAGGACTCATGTTTCAATTCATGGTAGGGGTGAGAGATTTCTCTCCATTGTATTCAGATCAGCTCTGGGGCCTATCCAGTGTCCTGTTTGCTAGGTAATGGGGTTACTCTTCTCAAAACTAAGCAGCCAGGGTTTGAAGTTGACCATTCACCCTGTCTGATGTCAAGGATTATAAAGAGTGGAACTATACTGTGACTGCCATGTATAACTTCAAGGTGTGCACAGGGACAGCTTTTAACTGTTCCTTGTATTGTGTACCTTATTCCCCTTTCCACTGGCAGTGTGTACTGTTTCAGTAAGTAAGGACAGAATACATCGTCATGCTTCCCTCCATCTGTTTTGGAACTTCACCGTTACCTTCTTGGTGCAGGAATAAGTTTAACTTAAGAATAAAATGGAGCAGTTGTCACGGATCCATGCTTTTGCTTTGTGGTGCAGCAGCTCATCTTGGGCCTGGGCTGTCTCATTCTTATGGTTTTGAGATCACAGACTTTAGACATGCACCTGGTAAGTGTACTCTGAACAAGTGACAAGCTAGTTGCAGAGGCTGCTACCTACACAACACACAGCAAACACAATAGATGGATGTCCATGCCCTCGGCAGGATTTAAACCTGTGATCCAAGCGATCAAGCAGCTGCAGACCTATGCCTTAGACTGCACAGCTACTGGGATTGGCCACTGTCCTGCGTACATATACTGTATGTGTCAGAGGGGGCCATAGAGTGTCATTTTGCCTTGAAGATGTGCGCAGTAAAGATCTCTAAAACACCAACAGTACTGCTCACATATACACATTTCTGTCATCCAAAACCAGAATCCATATATGGAGACAAATTTGTATTAAATATCAGTATTCGTAGATAGTGAGAGGGCACAGTGTATTTGCTGACACACTCTCCTTTTCATCTTTCGCCGAGTTAAAGACTTTATGGATATTAGTTCAATTTTGTGTATGATAAAAGCAAATGGTCTAAATTGGTAGCCAGATTTATATTTTTTATTTTGCCAGCATAAAATCAATTAGTATATTCTGGTGTCTTGCTGTGGCTGTCATGTCTGCATGGTGCAGAGGTTAATAGATTCTTGTATTGCTTGTCCTAAACACCCAAACACCAGGCTTAATTTGTCAGAAGAATTGAATTTAAAATAATGATTGAGTAGCTGAGTAGAATAACAACTTTTTTTTCTGAGAACTGGTCTTGAGAGAAGAATTCAGAGTTTTCAAATTGTATGCTATTTAGAAGGTAAGGTCTCATACAGGAAGCTCTTCCTATCTAGGAGCATGGTGGAGAAAGAAAACTTAGAACACAGTAAGATTCTTGTGCAAAAACAGCATTAGTTAACTTACACTTATTACACCCAGCTCTTTAATTTTTCCTGTGTATCACTTATGCAGATCTTATCTTCTGCTTGGGGGGGGGGGGTATGGTTTGCAATTTTTTTGTGTGCCACAATTGACTGAGGTTGCCAGAACTACAAAGCCATATGCTGAATGGAAAATTAGGTTCTAGGCCCTGTATTTTTAACCTCTGCACATGTAAGTGATTGAATCAGACATTTCCAGAATGGACTAACTAATAGGTCTGACATTGGGTTTACTGTCTTTTAAACATTCTAGTTATGTATAAATCGTTGGTGAAGTTAGTGTGAAAGCGCCTAATTAAGAGTGATGTTCTTTTCTTAATCCATAGAAAAAGATAATTGGAATGAGAGATACATATACAGTCTTGAATGGAATGCATTTTTAACTGTTTAAATCACAGTGGTACATACACATACTACCTGCTGTAACTTTTAAGTATCTCACATTTTATCCACAGAGCATACTTATGCATTTTATTGGTGGGTGACAATAAACAATGATTAAGGCACTAATAATTGTTAATCATTTTGTTTTTATTTGGGAGGTGCATTGTGTTTGCTGTAAAGTAGTAACTGATTTAAAAATAATAGATGAATTTTATGCTTAAGAGGTCAATTGATATTCTGTACAGGTTTATGATTTCACATCAGACGACCTCCAAGACTTGGGTGAAATAGGAAGAGGAGCATTTGGAACTGTTAACAAGATGGTACATAGGCGGAGCAATACTGTTATGGCTGTCAAGGTAGATTACTCCATCTCAATTGTGAAGTTTGCTCTGGTTAAAATAGAGCAGAATTCAATGTTTTGGTTATTGATTTTACATTTTTTTGATTCTGTGCCTTTGTTTGTCGGTATTGTTGGAAGTACTATACATGTAAGGTATAATTGTCCTTGAATTTGTCATTTATTGTTGTTTGCCAAGTCCTTGATCTTCTGTTTGTACTGTGAAACCCATGTGTTTCTTGGTTTCTTCCTTTCTTGGTGCCATAGTGATGTTTTTATGTACCATTAGGTGAGTGCAGTAATGTTGTGGCAGAGGAATGGATGGGTAGTGGTGAAACTTCCAACCTTTGGCAGTGAGCCTAACCAATCTGTCAAATGGTAGATTTGAGTTTCAGTCATGGTAATAATAAGATTTATTATTTGTGCACAGTAGTCAGTGCAGTGATTTTGGATTTTTATTGCTTGCTGAAATTATCTTTACGGCAATAATGAGTGATTTGAAGAAAAGAAAATTGTTTTCTGTAAATTAGAAACGTAACACTTTAGCTGTAACAAAGTACATGCAGAATTGGCAGTGTGCCATGTAGGTAGTTTTCTGAAAATAAAAACAATTGCTGTTATAAAAACGGGAGTTAATTATTGTCATGGTTTGTGTAAGTTTTGATAGTGAAGCTGTGTTGGTAGAAGAGGCTGTATGTGGTTTACTTTATTTTTACCAACTTATGCACTTGTATATCAGTTAATATTAATGCTAATACATTAAAATATTAAAAGATAAACTATAAAATTATTTAAAACTCCGACATGTTTCGGTTATTTCTTAAA
>Ga0136643_10000960_pt1 | contig 33971 bp, 16 predicted proteins | sample TergutLab28metaG_FD_96883 | JGI IMG/M metagenome (GOLD analysis project Ga0136643, IMG submission 96883) | Labiotermes labralis P1 segment gut microbial communities from Petit-Saut dam, French Guiana - Lab288 P1 (version 3) (version 3) | ecosystem: Host-associated > Arthropoda: Insects >...
AAAAAAAAAAAAAAGCAAAAGACCAACCCAATAAAAACAGAAAGGAAAAAAAGAATAAAAGGGGGAAGGGGACAGACCCCCCCCCCCCCCCCCCTCCCGCCGGGAAACTGAAAACAGGAGAACCAATACAACCACAAAGGACATAAGAACCAGGAACCCAATCAGTGAACAACGGTCCCAGGAAATAGCACGCTAACACACGTCACATACTTGACCCCCTAATACAGGTACAATAGTGTAGTAAATATGTCACGTTATGCACATGGTACGAATCACAGCACACACTGTGAGTCATCTGGGATCCCAAATGCGCATAGCCACGTTGTAAAGAAGTTCATGGTTCTTAGCTTAACCGGACGATGACTTTTTAAGTCGAAACATGTCGCTTTAATCTATGCTTTTATTATATAGTTGTGTTGACTGAAATATGTATAATAAAGTGAATTTATAGAATCAATACACAACGTGATGACTTCATTCAACAAATGTGTTACGTTTTAAGATGCAAGCGAGTGAAGAGTAAAGTCCCAAAGTCATGCTCTTGCCTGTCTAATGACAGCGCATGAGCCATGTCTATCTAGAGGTTCGAGGTGGAAAGCTTTGCTTAAAAGAGTTAACTCTAACTTGGTTGGACAAAAAATAATTTATTTCATACGGAAGCAAAGTGACCATGACCGTACTCACATCAGACAGCTAATCGAGCAGAACTGCTGAGACCCCATATCTTTAAGATGCCTTTAATATTATGATCCCATATACTACTTGACCTATGAAGTTAAATTGGGCGTGTCCGTAAATTCAGAATTTTTTTAAGAGCCGCAACTTCGTTAGCATATATTCTAGAAAAAAAGCGTTCGAAGGACAATTTTCACTTTAAAAATTCTTTCGGACTTTGACGTCATGTAGATTTATAAATTGATGCCGACTTTTCGGAGACACATGCTGCCTCCGTGTTCGAGGTGACTGAATTATATCCAGGTATAGGCTAAACTGAGCGGCTGTAAATTTGTGGATTCACACTAACGTCCCAAGAAAAGTGTTTGTCAGACTACGAAAATGAAAGGTGATAAAACCCAGAAGGCTTTCATTTGTTAGTAGGAGTCGTGAAAGGCTGAAAACTAATAAAATCTCTCGCAGTTTCACCTACACAAAACAACCGATCTAAAGTCTGTGTCTGAGATTGCAGCACGTGCAAGCCAACAAACGGCCTTTACGTTGAATTCTGTGTGCACCAAAAGGAAGTTATGAGTTTTCATCCGTAAATTTCGCTCTTGTTCTCACGCAGCATATTTGGTTATGAAATATCACAATGCCAGATTTCCACTATGACTTAAGGACATGCTGCGGATATGAATTCAATTAATGCCGGCTGTATATAGCGAATGCTATAACTGTATTTAATCCACTAACACACAAACGTGTAAGAATATAGCCATGTATCCCTTTGAGTCACCAAGCGATGAATGTCTTTCTTGATACTGGCTGAGTTATTGGGGATTACGCTGGGACCGGTTGCTGCAATCAGCCGATGACATTTCCGGTGTGTGGAAAACGGAAGGCATCAAGAACTTCCGGTTGTTGAGTTCAAGAAGCGCAGCGTTCGAGTGGTGCAGTTTATCATGTTTTCTCTCAGTCAGCTTCAAATGAAAGCTGAAACACTGCACTGAAATAGCCCGTGCTCGCCTCCTTCTTTCCGTACTCAAGATTTTTTATAGTATTCCGATTTAATTCGAAGGTTTAAACTCTTTCAGTTGAAATATAAAGTGAAACAGTTTAAGAATTAATTAATCAAGAAGCCTTGGCTGAATACATCTTAGAATATATGAGATATACACTATTTTTCTTCTTCAGTGATATTCATGATACTACAAACGAGTGAAAGAGTGTGACAATAAGAGTTTGTGTAAATGAATTAAGAAAAAATTACAGCAAAACAACAGGAACAACAAACAACATCTACCCCAGGAGTCTCGGAACCCCCACAAAGAAACGAACAGTATAACAGGGTAACGGTATAACGGTATTTCTAAATAGAGTGGCCTGTGACACGCGAATAATATCGTACATATCATCAGTCTAATGGGATGTGCATATCACTTGCTATTCAGAGTGACTGAATACCCTGTAAACTAGACGATTAACTTCACCAACATTTGTAATCCACGTAGCTTATACCCTTGTTATACACAACTGCATAACCATTTATCATTCGGTAACACACTTCATTATATTTACTTTTGTTTGTTTCCCAGTTATTACTTCCTACAGTCTGACCACCTGTGATTGCTGTAAATTAATAACTGATTAAAATACTGGTGATTTCCGGACTTTACCTCAAATTCCGCTGCACACGAGTGAACAGCGATGTTGCAACATAACGGAGTTTAAGGTCTGGATTTCATGCAGCATCGTCCAGCAGCCATATTGATATTATGGTTCTGTGTTGTATTATAAGCCTCTTTGTTAGATTAATTTGACTTTGAGATCTGTGCTGTTCTGGTACTTTACACAGGGTTTATTGTTAGTTTCCTACCTCTTCTCCTGCTTGACCCTGGAAGATGGGAAGGATAAGTTGTCCTGGAATGTGGGACACTAACTGTGTGCATGCCAGAAGAGCGAGTATGTCATTTAGACCGAGGCGGAAGCCTGAAATCGCACATAAATTAAGGTAAAGTGCACCCTTGTACAGAAACTGAGGCTCTCTACAGGCCGTGCGGCCCATAAGGGTAGTAGAGGTTTAACTGTACTCTTTCTTGACCACGGCACTAGTAGAGGGTGAGGGGTCAGCGTCACGTCTCGCCCGCTCTTTACTCCAAGGAAAGACCCGGTACCCATTGTACTGGAGGCTGGGCGGGCCCCAGGGCAGGTCTGGACAGGTGCGGAAAATCTCGTGCCCACCGGGAATCGATCCCCGGACCGTCCAGCCCGTAGCCAGTCGCTATACCGACTGACCTACCCGGCCCACTAAATCGCACAAAACTTCTATTTTTTCTTATTTCTTTCATGTTAAAACATTCACACTTTACATCGGTAGCTGGTTGAGTGTCTGTCATGTTAAATACATATATTTTGAAACCTTTTACTGAATTGAGATTAGTTCCGTACAACACCCAAAAAGAATATTTCGCAGCTTTTGTATTTTATCTAGTGATGGCAACAGAACCAGCTCCAAAAGTACGTACTGCAACAGAAACGAGACTGTGAAATAGCAGTGATATTGGTGTGTAATGTCGTTAATAAAACGCCGTTACAAATCTTTTAAACTTTTCATAAATATCTTGTTTGAATTAAACAGAATTATTTTGCGAAATTTATCGTAAAAATTGTGATTGTTAGTATTAACACGTTACACGTTATGTGCAGACTGTAATGTTGTGAGTAGGAGAAAGAAAGTGCTAAACAAAGCTGGCTGCAATTATCGCGGAATTCAGAATTGCGGGATAAGTCAAGATAAGGATTTTACATATAATGTAACAAAGATGTGCTATCATTTTCGATTCCTGGACTCTTCTCAAATAGTCATACTCCTTATTGAATACACAGTGGCCACAGTTTTTTTTGTAAACTGTATATTAGTGAACTTTTTACTCCTATTAGGATATGTTGTCATACTTCCCTGAAGAAATTTTTATTTATGTCAGCTTTGATTTGGTCCGAGATAAATTTGTCTCTCATATATATATATGTGTGTGTGTGTGTGTGTGTGTGTGTGAGTGTGTTTACATATATGCATATAAAATCCAGTACTTACCCCGTCGAGGTATTTCGTAATTCCTGACGTAAAAATAATATTTCGTAAACAGATTTAGGCCTATTTATATTACATCTACTTGCCAAATTTCATTTTCCTAGACATAAACAGTAAATATTAAATATTGTGACTGCACGTTTTACAGTGAGGCGGATGTACAGACTAAACTAGTAGTCAGACACAACTAGAGTATATATTATTTATTTACAAGGTGTAGTATTTTGAATTGACTATATGTTTCGGCTCTCTTCACTGGGCCATCGTCAGGTCGTAAGTCATCATCGAGCAAAACATACAATATATGGAATGATACAATATGTAACAATTAAAATCATTACGATCCAACGAGATCTCGTTTTGTCTATAAAAGTTTCTAATAACATCTTTTTCTTTGTATCAACCTTGAACAGTGTGAAAATTAAAAAATTTGTTATAAAAACTTGACTAGTATATTTTAGGTTAAATTATAGCACCTTATTATTGTAGTATGGTTTGCTGATGTCGAATGGTTGGTTACTATGATCTTTTTACAGTTGAAATAGCGTGGTTATAATGGTTATAAAATGTTCTAAAATCTATTAACGTATGTGGGAAGAATAGCATATTAGGATGTGAGTGCTTAAAATATGATATATTATGTAGAAATGTTTTCTTATCGTAGTGAAGAATGCAATCCATGTAGAGTCGTGGTAATTAGATATTAGATTAAGCTATGTGGAGATGGTGTTTTGTTCATCCATAGTAGGAATCGCCAACAGTACATAATGTTTAATATGTTTTCATTTATAGTAGAGTTCGTCAGTGAATTTAGATTCTTGATATATTTTTGATGAGGAGCAGTCGGAAAACGTTGTGGCCTTCAGATAAACATTTTTCAAGTACGCCCTGTGTAAATTATGATGTAGGCGTTCGGAGATGCCTGATATGTTAGTTGCTCTAGTAGAAGCGAAGCTAGACAATGTAGTTATCTTTGTTGTCAAAGTTTATGTTTTCGTGTTTTGAACATGGAAGCTGCTTCAAGAAATACTTGAAAATGGTGTGTTTTTTTTGGCTTTATTGTTGAGCGGTAGTGGAGTGTATACGTCTGTGCTTGATGGTAGACTAATGCAGTATTAGAAATTTTATAGACAAAACGAGATCTAGTTGAATCATAATAATTTTAATTGTTACATACTGTATCATTCCATATATTGTATAGTTTCCTCGATAATGACTTACGACCTGATGATGGCCCAGTGAAGGCAGCCGAAACATGTAGTCAATTCAAAACACTACACTTTGTAAATAAATAATGTATACACTAGTTGTGTGTGATTTATTTATATTTATTAATATTTATACCTATCACAACGAGGATGGTCCACTTAAAGATTAGCCTAGTAGTCGCCTATCTCACCTTTGCAAACGCCGGTAGAATCCTGTGTAAAGTCATTTAACCTTTGACACACAACTATCGAAATATCCACCCTAGGCAGAAATGTTTTTTACCTCCATCTCCTGTGAAAACCATGTGACGGGCTTGTTTTCAAAGTCCATTGTAATTTTACGATTGAGCCCAAAAGATACAATTAACCTTTTACAATTTTGCCTTTTATACATAAACCACCATCCTTAACATTCAGTGATTCTACGTTCTGCACACAGACATTTTTGTGTGTGTTCCGTGTAGATTTCAGCACAAATAACTATTACTTTCAGTCTGGCTTTAACGGATTTGTTTTTATAAAATAAACGAAGTGTTTACTGATCGGTATGACATTAATCTGTAAACGTAATGAGATTAATATTAATATTTAGAATTTTATGTTTATCATACCTTACATTGTCATATATTCAATATCTTGACAATCCAGTGTACTAGATAAAGTACAATAAACTACAAATCGTGTTTTATGATTTGTAATTTATTGTGTATCATTACGTGCAGTTGTTGGTCAATATATTGAATTGGTGTTTAAAAGTTTGAGAAAACTGTGTATTCAGTTTTTGGATACATAAAAAAGCCGGTTTAAGCAGAGCCAGAAACATAACTTTGACACCTTAGCTGTAAGTAATCATGTGGACATCCAGAGGTAAGTATTCTGCCTGGCGACCATCTTGATTTCTGAGTTTATGTGACTTCAGTAGCAGATAAATGAAATATGATTATGAAGAATCGACAGGATGATACTTACAGAGTTCAACCGACGTACGCGGAGAATATACTGCCTCATTGTGGCTTTCTGAACCAAAAATTGAAAGTGAGTTCGTCCGAAACAGGACCCAAACCTCCGTAATGAGAGACCGGCGGCTAGACCCACCTATGTATAATTATAACCGAGAGGTTTTGCAGTTATGTAAGGACATAGACTAAGGCGTGTTTAATTTGCTTACGTTGTTAGAGTTGGCAGTCGGCAAGAAGACGGGGGTTTATGTTTTATCATTTTATTTTGGATATAATTTAATGCCCTTGAGGTAGAACCCGTGACTCTTTCAGCACCGAATTGTGTTTGTCTTCAGGGTGTTGCAAATATTGATAATACCGATCAAAACAAAAAGCCAGTTCAAAATTCACATTCTAGAAAGTTCATGAAGGAAAACCCACTTTCATCGAACGTTTGATGGCGTTGATATCAGATAACCTCCTACACCAATGCTACTTATTAAATTACAAATATATTATAACTAACACTATTTTGATTCAGTTATCTCCATTGGCATCTCAAAGGAACGTGAATTTAAGGACATTTAGAGTTTGTTTATTCTCTTTTGGAAACCTCAGAACCATGACAAAAATACATTTTGAAACTGTTGAATGATGCAAAGAACTTTATTTTAACTTCTGCCAGTCGAGAATTAGAGCTGAAAACCGGAAATAATTTTACATGTATGAAGTGGCCAATACGATTTTGGCTGATGGGTTTGTGATACAGCAGGTTCCCTTTCGTTTCCAATATCATCACATAAGAAAACATGTGATATGGTGATTTGTCTTTTCTTGAAGTATCGAACACAGATAATTAAGAGAAGGTGTTTTGACCACAGTAAATTCAAAACCTTGACCATTTGTTAGGAAAACGTAGTACAGTTTTCCTTTTCTCCTCGTGGAAAATCTCCTTGACCAGATAAATAAAAATAAATGAACGTAACGCCGCACCTCCACCAAGTGACAGATATCGTCGTCATAAACTGACACGATTTCTCGAAAATGTAGGAAGTTTGGGTGTTCTAAAGCACTGCGTCGAATGTAAGTAACTCCTAAAATCAGAGTGTCCATAAATTATTTCATCTGCAGGCCAAATATTTTTCATTGCATATTGATGAATAATGAACTAAAATATTATCGGATTCCTAGAGCTCATGTGCATGGTTCATCTTAGAGGCGCTACATATGTGTGCCATCTCGCTTGTCACACTTCTCAGTCCGTCTCACCTCAATTCCAAGGAGCAGACTTTACTTTCATGAACAAATCTTACGCAAACTGCAGTACCTTTCACGTTACATGAACTATCAACCTCTTCATGACCAAGAAAGCCACCCTAAGAACCAAGAATAAATATCATCAAACGCGCTGTGTTTGTGATGTCATTACTTTCATCCATAGAAAGAAATGACTTTGCCTGCGGTTTACTTCTTAGATGTAGAAGACTTTTGCCTGCAAGTGCAGGCCGAGAGGCTGATCTCTCGACAGAAGTTTTTCTTATCTCTTCAACCACAGCTAACAAAGAGAGCTTTAAAAATTAAGAGTCTGTAAAGAACCTTTATTTCTTTACTGTTATCTTCAATACTACATAACTTACGCAAATGGTCGATCCACTGTGGTCGTTTCATGCCTTGAAGATGTTTTTTGACTCATTGAAAGATTTTTCGACTGACTGATTTTATTCTTTCTGAGTTCTCCAGTAAAATTCCTTCCTTTCCTCCATGTTTTTGCCCTTAATAACGCCTGACATGATTCTCTTTCGGTAAAGAATTTCTTCCCTGACAGATAAGACAGAAAAATTTTTACCCCATTTTCAGTAAATAAGCATTTATGCTGCAGTATTCATTGGTAAATTGCTGTCCAATGGTAAAATGACATTACTTCTGAATTCCGTATTCGTCCGTTTTCTCTTTCTAAATTAAAGTTTCTCAGCCTTTACCACGCTTGTATAAGTCACGACTGGCTGAATCCTGATCTGGGTATGGAGATGTAAATTGTAGACACAAGTCTAGTTTCCACTTCACAGAGAACACAACCCGTAAATTTAGGTGGTGCTTATAATTACAACAGGGCTTTAAAAGGTTAAATTAATATCATTAAATTAAACCTTCAAAGACTAATATTAGTTCAAATCATAACTGAAAATTCAATTTCCACATCACCACTAGCCCTGCCTTATAAAGGTAAAACAGCCAACACTCTTTAGGGAAATAACCACTCTGAGATTCATACAAAACACACGTAAAACATGTTCTGTAAATTGCAGAAGTTTTGAATGTTGGATGTGATTGTGCATGCATACAGTAACCACTACACTTGAATGCCGAAACACATATCTGGACTCTGTGTTCTGTCGAGTGCCTCTTGATTTGTAAATTTTTATGACGCGCACGAGAAGGCGCCAATTTTCGATCCAAAGCAAACAATGCTTTTGAATAATAACTCCAACCCTTATCAAAAGGAGGCTAAATATGGCACAAAAACTGTTAACTGATAGATTCATCTCAACGTCCGTTCTGAGAGCTTCATTGTTATGCAAAACACTAGTAATGAATTACTTTTGTTTTCTGAATGTCTTCACTGCGACTTTGCTGTAGAGAAGGTATTCCTGTTAGTGACCAGCCGTCTAACACATCATATCAACGTCATAATTACTTTAAAATAACGTAATTTGCTGTGATATACACAATTCTTTTCAGCATTTCGCATTATTATTATAATTTTGGAAGTTATATATTGTGAATAAAGAAGCTTCTTTTCCATGGCAACCAAGAATTGCCACAAAAAGAGGCAACTTGTTTACTTCTAGAAAAAATCTGTTTTGGAAATTTTTAAAGGGTTTCAGCCCATTTTAGATTTCCGAAATATTATAAAAATTGTATTTTATTGTTTACATTCCTTAGCAGTAGTAGTAGTAGCAACAGCAGTAGTAGTATTAGTAGTAGTAGTAGAGCAGCAGCAGCAGTAGTAGTAGTAGCAACAGCAGCATTAGTAGTAGAAGTAGTAGTAGCAGTAGTAGTAGTAGTAGCAACAGCAGTAGTAGTAGTAGTAGTAGCAGCAGCAGTAGTAGTAGTAAATTTCTGTGTTTCACATTACCGTACGATTTTTGCGTGGAAAGATAAAATCTGGATGCAATTGGAAGAAATAATTTTGATAGAAGTGTGTCATTTTATAATATTCTCAGCACTCCATATAAATAAAGATTCTCAATTTTTATGTAAACACACAAGTTCAATAAAGTGAAATGTCATAATGGTCCCAGCTCTCAATTTTGTTTGCTGCCCGTCTTCGTTATTTATCATGGCAGGAACCTGAAATCTTCTATTAGAAAGTGGTTGGCAGTGGGGTGATTATTTCTCTATAGGTGATCAGTGTATCACCTTCATACATTGCTTAGAGTTGGATTAGATGAAAGGATAATTTTATATGTTTGACTGAAGAGAGCTGTGACAGAGGTTAAAATGATATACTTCAGGGAAATTTGTCTCTGTTGGCTTAACAAAATAAGAAAACCCTCATAAACAGCACACAGTATTAAAGATCGTTATCCACATTACCGTGTATAATTAGTGCTGTGGTTAATAATGAGTGGATCAATAAATCTACTCGCCCTAATCCCATCATGAAATGTAGATTGACAAATTTGCCTTGTTGGAACGTTGTCGGTTTCTTAAACTGATTAATTGAATTTTATCGTGAAAAGTGGATAATGGGATGGTAAGGAAGTGTAAAGCGTTTTTCGCTGAATCAGCAGCAGTATCACGTCATTTGCCTGGAAAAATTAAGGAAAACCACGAAAACCTAGAGCCAGGGGTCAGTGTTCGGCCGAACTAGAAACCGAGTGTATGCCCCAAGCGATCCTTCACTAGCCGGCTAATCGATGATAATCAGGACCCAATACCGGTAATTAGACACTCCTGACCATAAACAACAGTTACGTTCCGGAAGGTCGGGCACAAGTCTAATTTTGTGCAGGTCGGAATTTAGTACACCTGTGATCAAAATATATATATGTATATTAAAGAAAGTTCAGTTTAAATCCAAACTCAAACACACAGGAACATGATCGGCCGCAGCATGACTGCCCCTCTCCTGTGTTATCGCCCAGCAGTATTCTTCCAACACTTACCTTTCATTGCGCTTTCATTTCCGCAAGGAAACGTTCAGAGCGTTATAAAAATGTTTCTCTTTCAATTTTATTACTTTTTGGAGAAAAAGAGAAGAATGAGATTGAAATTCGATAACTTGCAATTCCTTAACTTGTACAGCGTCTGTACTAGGCGGGTTATGGCTTGAATATATGTAAAGCAAGAAATAATGCTCGAAGTGACTTGTTGGATGTGCGAGACCCCTGTAGGTATACAGCTGAGCATTCGGACTCGGCATACACAATGAGCCATGCCTCAGCTCACCTCCCTCCAACTCTTACTTTCCGTGAACATACTTTTTCCACGACTTTTTCTTTCCGGATCTCCTGCTGGATTATTTGACGATGCATCATTCTACTCCCCCCCCCCTTTACATTCTTTGCTTCTTTTCTTCCTCGACACTTTTTTTCCCCAGTCTCTTCCCTAATTGTGTTGGCCCCTCCTACTCTTCCTGGTCGATTCGCTTCCATTGGCTCGCTCGCAGAGCATTGTCCTTTCCTCTTGTTCCTGTGTCTAAGTATGAGAAGGAGAAAAAGAAGAAGAAGAAGAAGAACGCGTACTTTCAAAGCACGAGTCAATTTCAACCCCACGGCCAGAAGTTCGGTCCCTGAAAACTGGACATTTGTTGTCACAATCCTGAGAACCCTAAGTGCTGAATGACCTTACTTCCACACATTTGAACACTGTTTACAAAATAAGTATGACAGGCAGCACATTGTGGGCATATTGTGGGCATATCGTGGCATATTGTGGGCATATTGTGAGAATATTATGGGCATTTGTGGGCATATTGTGGGAATACTGTGGACATATTTTGGGGATATTGTCATGCACAGCCATTTGAACCGCACTTTCCGTCAGTTACGCAGGCTACTTCAGGGAAAATGAAGACATTGCACAGTGTTGCAACGTCATTAAGAAAGACGGCAGGTCGGTTAGGCACAGGTTATTCATCACACAGATTTGGGTTTAAACCTGGATAGCCACTTAAAGACGAAGGGCAGGTTCCTTTATTTAAAGACCCAGGTCCTACCGCGCAGCGAACACGTTTCATCTCGGTTATGAAAAGGAATCATTTGGTGTTATATGGGGCAAAAGTTGCTATTTGTTCTGAGATAATTACAAAACACACAAATACAGTGTGGCAGAATGTAAAATTTTTGAATGTTAAATCGGTTGGTTCATCACATAACCAGTAGGCTTTAATAAGTTAATTCCTAGAGAAAGACGTGACACGTGAGCAGACATCCCTGAGAATTTCTTCGATTTTGCTCCATATCTATCCATTACGGCTCCTGAGATGCGCCATGGTCCTTACCAGTCAGCACAACGTGATACCCTGCGTCTCAGTTTGATACGTACATCTGTGAGTAGCACTTGACCAGTGGAGCAAGTAAATTTCTTACAAACCAAAATAAGGGAGGAATTATGTTTGATATCACCATTTATCGGAAGAAATTTTAACGTGTCAAAAGGCTATGGAAAATGGACGATCAAATTCTTAGGATAACAACAATACTAAATGAAATATTGTTATTGCGTCTGTAGATACAGGAGAAATATCAGATGGTTTGCTTGTTCACGTGTTACGCTCTATCAAATGTTGGAATGTTTTACGGCTTAATGAGAGGGGAAGATGATTCTATAATCTAAAGTGGAGAAAGAAGTCGAAAAATTCGATCGTGTCCTATTTTAGTATGCTGTACGGAATCATCTTCTTTGCCAGTTTATATTTTACTTTCATAGACAGGCGTGTTTTTCGACCCAGTTTTCTAAAATGCTGGAAAGTTATGAATCTGAAAGTATACAAAAAAAAGGGCCACATTATGCAAGTATTTTCCTTGGGGGACCAAGCAACAGAAACAAGAAACTCAGGTAGACAACACCTGGACGAAATTCAAAATCCGGGTTTTTCCAGAATATGAGCAAGGATTTCTAGCCACCTCATCGCAACGTCCGTGTCATATTCGCGGGTGTTAACTGAAACACCAAACACCCTATTCACAACAGCCTCTTTTCCGAAAGAAAGCCGAACCTAGTATTTCCTAAATACTAGTAGCGCGCGTTAGCACTCTGCCAAACTACTCAGCTCGTGTTGTCTCCGCAGCCGCCATTATTACTGTCGCTACAGTGCCAACAACATTTTTAATATAAGTTAAAACTCATCAGCATTTATGAGCTTCACACATGCTGAACAGTAAAATAAAACACGCCTGTTTTGTGACCAGCATTTCATAACTAACAGAGACACAACACGGTCCGACTACATGCAACACGAAAAAAGGTTCGCCATGAAATCGATTGGCAGACTCGCAACACAGCAGCCCTTTTGATGTCCCTTTTGTTCTACACACATTATTGACAACGCAGGACAATGTACACATGAGTGTCTGTGCATATAATGCAGGAATAATGTTTGTTAGTAGGAGTTAAGGAAATGAACTTATAGATGCATCAATAACCTTATCTTTTGCAGCCGGTAGTTCAGTTTCGTCCTTTGACGAAAATGAAACTTATCGCCCAGGTTTAGTGAAATTAAGATTTCTTATAATTTACATGAGTCGATGCGTTATGTGTGGAACCGCTTCTGAGGATGTGAAATGTGTAACTTTTCCGTAGGATTTTCAAACGATATTTCACGTCTTTAAATACATTGTGTCATTGTGTTGTATGGAGTGTGTCTCATATCAGGGTTAATTAAAAGGATATTTAATCCTTCATGTCATACTTTAAGGAATTATAATACAGTTTCTGGGGAGTAAGTGAGGTAACAATCACGAAAGGAGGCCTCTGGACCGTCGCTCGAATCCGGGATATCCGATTACAAAATAGGGACCAGAAGCTCACAGTTTAATGGCTGCCCAGCCTGTGTGTAGTTCTCCATACGGGAGAGTTTCCACTTTAACATCACGTAAGAAGAGGCGCTGGTGTCATCTCTAGTATCAAATACGAGGCCTTTTCTGCTGTAGTACACAAAGCGGAAGGTGAAATTAACCACTGCTTTTACCAAGTCCTAAGTTCTAGAATGAACCCCATGTCGTGATTATTCATATATTAAAAAAATTGTTTTGTGGTTTGCACGGTGTATGTTGCGACATTTTTGCGTGCAGTTAATATTATTCAGGTCTAATTTTGCTGCAACAAATACATACATTTAGAATAGCCACTCTCAGTTCTCCGTAAGCACGCAGGACTACTTCTTCCTCCTCGTGCTCTTATTAAGCCCTCTTTTTCACAAACTCACCGTCCCCGTACATGCACGCCGCTTGCCCCAGGCCTTCCCACCCCGGACTGCTATCACCGCCAGACTAATTTAGCAAGGCATCTGCCAGACCGCCGTACTGCTGGTACCGAAATGACGCTGAGAATGATTTATGATGTTTTGGTTACACAGGAATTGTCGATACTTTGCAGATGACTCACGCTCTGCCGCTTTGTTCAGACAGATCACTTTGAGTTTTATGCGTTGTTAGCACGAAATTAACAAAATGAGCGCACAATGAGGTAGTCTCGTTTATAGGCCCGCTCCTTCGTCTCTCAAATTACTGGCCGGATATTGAAGAAATCTTTTAATCTGATAAAAGAGAAAACATTGTTCGACAGATGTAATTTTGTTGCTTATCACTCTAGCATGGAAATTGATATGGAAAAATAAGATAGTGCGAATCTCAAAGCAACCGTCTTCAGAAAAACTAATGAGAGATCAAAAAACAACTGGCGAATATGGAATATTTAAACTATTTGGCTGTCATCATAACAGATAATGCAAGATTCAGCCTACACGTGAAATTAAATCCAGCATTTCAGTGGCAAAAACAGCACTCAACAAGAAAAGGACTCTATTCACTATTTAAGGAAGAAACTATGAAAGTGCTACACTTAGAGCATAGCTTTTTACGGTGCAGAAACTTGGGCACAATGGAGGAAAGTATATCAGAAATACCTTGAAAGTTTCTAAATGTTATGCTGGAGAAGGATGGATAAGATCAGCTGGACCGATCTTGTGAGGAATGAAGAAGTGTTATGTAGGGGCAAGAAGGAGAGGAATATCCTACATACAATAAAAAGAAGGAAGGTTAACTGGATTGGTCACAAATTGCGTAGGAACTAGCTTCCAAAATGCGGTGTTGAAGGAAAGATAGAGGAAAGGACAGAAGTGATGGGAAGGCGAGGAAAAAGACGTAAGCAGCCATTGGACGTCCTTAAGAAAACTCTTGAATTTGGAAGACCTAGACCGCACTCGGTGGAGAATTCTCTTTGGAAAAAGCTAGGGTATAGACCGGTCGAAAGGCAGACCGGCTAAGGGAATGTGATGATGATCACTCCGGTATACTTCCTATTTTAAGTAAGTTTAAATATAACGTACATATCTGCTATTACTGCCTAGTTTTAAAATTATTACTGAGTGACATTAAGAGCAAATCTCATTAAAATCAAATGCTTTTAATTATCATTTTGCGATATGTTATTTGTTAAACAAAATAAAAGAAAAGACGATTTCTCTCTCTTTTAAAGTGTAATATCTGTAGTATGACTGGCTCTCCAACGACAGTTTTTTAGTCAGTAAACCGTCGTCCAGCAACTTACGAAAAGTCGTAAAGAATGACTTTGGAAAATATTTGTGCTGCACAAGGAAGTGAGCCACGTGTATCCATTCTATTTGAAACATAACATCTTACATAAAAAATATTTTAAAATTAAATCCTTACTTCCCAGAAAAAAAACATCTTCTCCATTACGAAGATCCGTTGCCAATCAAATTTAAGGAAGTGAACTTTACTTACTCCTGAGAATCGCATGAAACCCCTGAGTCACTGTGTCAGTAAAACTCGGAGCCTCCTAAAGTATTGGCAGAGCATATAGCTTATACCTAACAGGAAAACTGAAAGGATTCAAGGCTGTAGGTTGTAATTCTCGCTCGAACAACGTATTTTGTAACTGCACTATCTAAATTTTTACGCATTTTACTGGCCTCACGCAGATCTATCCATTAATTGTTTGTTAAGCGATTTATTTATTTCTGATAACAATTAAAATTCAATTGAACTAAAACAGTGTCAAACTTATAACACATTGCTATTGTGTTTACAGTACAAAGAAACAGTAAAACCAGAAAGGATCCATTGAGCCGTGCGGTGTAAGGCGCAGATCTGCAGCCGCTCTTATGCTGACATTCTTATTTCATATCCTGCTGAAGGCATAGATGTGTCGTCTCTTGTGTTTGTTGTATGTTGTGTAGGTAGCAGCCTCTGCGGCGAGTCGATCACTTGTTCAGAAGAGTCCTACCGACTGTTTTTTTTGTGTGTGTGGTCTTGAAAGCTCAAGAGTGAGGCGACCTAAGCTTGATTTGTCTGTTGCGACACACAGAAGTTGCCTGATGATGGCTGTTTTACGGCCGAAACATGTAGCCCTGATGTAAATGATATTTCTTCAATACGTTGATATACATATATTGTGTTTTATACGGTAAAATACATATACAGAGACGTCCACTTTGCATATGTAGAACCCCTGCACACTTACATATATACATATTACATACATACATAATACATACATACATACATACATACAAATATACCATACATACCTACATTTATATATACATGCTAATTATACGTACATAAATACATACATACATATACACATAATACATACATACATATGTACAAACATACCATACATACATACATGTGACGTAGACGTACACAGACGACGCTGTATGGTGCGATCTGTAAGATCAATACCTTGAGTCAGTTATCTAAACTGATTAACATGTGCCATTTTGTATTATTCTGTATTAATCGCCATCGGGTTTTAATGTCGGATCATATTCATAATTTGTGTTTTACTTAACACCCAAGAACTAACGATCTTTGAACTCTCCAGTAGTGTTACTATGACACCTACGGATGGCTGTTAAGCCGAAATATTTTTGATCGTAAATAAACATCCTATGAAATGTGTACCGTGTTAGTATTACTGTCTTTTCACAACACTGTGATTACTTGTACCATCCCATGTCTGTATCGCTTGTAGAATATGTGTCTCACGTTGAAGATTATGTTTATGCGTTATTTAAGGCTTCCGCTCTTCTGTAACGTTATGCAACGCTGACTGGTAGTTAGTTACCGACGTTTCGGGCCAGACTATCCGTCCCGTCTTCAAGAATCAAGAGGCCCAAGAAGGATGTTGGGAAGAGCTGGATAAGTACTGTTATTAAGGAATGGTGTGGGCGGTGACTGGACCTCAGAGACAGTGATATGATCCAATTGCAGTTATGAAGCTTAGAAGAAATGTGGCTAGGGTAAGATCAGATTACAAAGAAGAATAAAAAATGTATACGGAAGGCGGAAACAGTAAGAAGGTAGGAGAGCTGCTTTGTGCCGGTGGAGAGGCCAGGAGAGGAAGGAGGTCTGCCGGAGGGGCTCTGGGATGAAAGAGAGCTGGAGCGTGAAGCAGCAAGTAAGTCGAGTGAGAAGAGAAGAGGTAAGGAAAGGGAGACCTAAGAGACTAGAGAGGAAGAATAAAGATTAAATAACAAGAATAAGAAAATGAAAGAAAACAGAGGGATGAGGACTTAGCAGGCAAGCGAACCACATGGGCGTGGGGTGACAGACAAGTGAAGAGAAGGACAGCAGTCCGGTCATTGAGGGAAGTGGGTGCTACAGGGTGAAGTGGCATTAGGACGTGAGGGAATTCAGGAGAGGTGCAGAAAGGAAGACTGAGATAAACCCGGGTAGTTGAAGATGGAACGATAGGTTACCCCGAAACGTCGGAATCTAACCAACAGTAGACGTTGCGTAACATCCCAGAAGAGCGAAGACCTTACTTCATTATATATTATTTCTTACACCCTAGTTTCAGGCACAAGACCCGTTATTTCATTATTCGTTAACAACAATACTGTGTGTGTGTATTGTTTCGTGTTGCCATTAAATACAGTTTCAATAAGACTGACTACAATTATTAGAATATTTTAGTTTTTAAATTGTCACCCTGCTGTCATAATCAACCTTCCACATTACGTTTGATTTTTTAAATGTAAATTAGTGTTGATTACCTGATTATAATAACAAAGTATCATTATAAATATAATATTATTTATTTAACTTGAATTCGTAATATCATAGAGTTTGGTCCCCATTTGACAATGACAGATGACGAAAACAGCCTACAAGTGCTTCAAACTAATTGCCATAAATAACAGGTTTAGTCGATGCAAATTCCAATGGATTTGACGACTTCATAGGGATAATGTTACCTAATACTATAATTTACTAATACAAGCATGAAATTTAGTTGAGCGTAATCCGATTAAATTTATGTCGAACAAATCCAAAATCATATGCACATAATCAGCAGTGGCAGCATGTCATTGGTTTGTGGAGTAGGAGTGCCAGTTTTGTTTTCGACCCCTTATCCTGATTATCCTAAACGTTTTTTTACATGTATTGTCTTTTGGTAGGTGCAGTAGCAACAGAGCTGCCCAAGTGGGTCATTTGTTTAGGATGATGGGCACACATCCATGATATCTGCTGGATTAGAAACAAAGACTACAACACTTTAGCCCTTTGAACACGGCCATTCACGTAATTTCTTACAAACTCTCAATTTTTGTATCACAGAAACCACAGTTCATATAAAAGTAAGGTAAAACAATCCCTCTACAGGCTTGGACGGGTCCCAAGAGTTCCAGGAGTTTAAGGCTCCCAGATTTCTTGACAATGGGCACATGAAGGTGGTAAGGGTTTCAGCCTTACACACCGGCCGCCTTTATCCCCTAGGAAATATTCCTAGTACTCATTTGTTTTCGAGGTTTAGTCGACCCTAGGACCATAGTGTGGCCGAAAGAATTATGTCAATTCCAGTGACATCATTGGGAATCGAACCATCGACCTTAGGCTAATAGTGCGTCCGCCAGCTGCGCCACCGGGTGCCCCTCCAGAGCTCATGTGCACTATAAAAACCAATCTGTTAAAGATGTTTAGAGAAACAATGCGTGTCAGTTCTGCGAGTAATAAAAAAAAAACACATGCGATAGTTACTGCGCATGACACATGAAATTACGTCTGGTCTCTACGCGACTAACGGGCAAGGGGAGCGATATATTTTGCCAGGGTGAATATTTCTTTCGATTACTCTCTACTGAAATACAGCAAAACCTCTCTAAGACGGAACGAGATTAATCTAAAACCCTGCCTAATAAGAACTCCATAAATAAAGTCCTTCTTAAGAAGCTAGCAGTCACCTAGCTGTGCACGTTATGCCCCATCTTGTTTCTAAACCGAAAATCCGTTACAGTGTTCCAAAAAATAAAAAACCGCTATCTACCTGAATGTACTACGTTACAGTTTGTCAAAAACAATTAGTAAAACCGGGAGGAAAGTCGATAATCTTTTACAGTTACGAACTGGTATCCTCAGATGTAAATCTGGAACGCTGACTATAGACAAACCTAATCGGCTTACTGAAATTATATATTAAAACACAGTATGTATCATTGGGGGCTAAACACGGAAAAGACAAGTAATGGTCAGATTAACACAACTCAGATCCCTAGTGTCCTGAGAAGTCGCCATATTCTGTACGGCCAGTCTTTGACATGAACTGCGGTAGTACTTTGCTACAGTTTGCTTTTTTCCTCAGCTCGTAGTTGGTCGTAGATGGTCCATCGCCAAGCACCCTGCAAAATATGGAATACAATACTGTAACAATATGAAAGTTGATGCATTAATTCCTCCTAATATTAAACAGTGAACAGACCGTTGATATTAATAATACTTGTCAGTAGCATGCTACTGAACTCATGTAGTCGATTTCTTTTTACTGCCCGCTGGTGTTAAGGCAATTTTGTATTAAATGCACCGACCGCCTTTGTAGCGTGTTTCCATGGTGACACGGAATGTAACCTACCATTCTGAAGAGAAAAGAGTACACTAAATCTTATAGATTTATCCGACCCTAGATCTAACTTCAGAAAGGTATGATACCCTCAGGAAATATTCGGAGCGTAAGGAATTGGTTGCATACGTGTATCGTTTCAATAAACAGGTACTGGATAATCCACTGGGATCCCATTGCCTCTCGCAACGTACGATTCACCCCGCATTACAGCTGCTGCCTCTCACGTCTGTCTCCACGTCGAATGTTTCATTGAGTTCTAACGCGCGTTAAAAAGGTTTCTTTTCAAGAAGCTAATTGTAGCTTAATAGTCATTCCCCCCCACCCCCTTTTGAAACCTACAGACTCGTGCCGAATTAAATAGATCCCTTCTGTGCATTTATTTTGAACAAAATAGGTTCAGTCCATACTTTCGCACACTGATTCTTGTAGTACATCTTGTAAAATACAATAAGTTGTCTCAACTGGTATATTCCTTTCATGTATGTTAGCAACACTACAATTGGAAAAATTGGTTTTGGTATTCGTAACTGCAGTAAACTTCCAAAGAGCTGTTCTGGTGCAGGTTTTTCTTATACAACTGTACTTTCAATCTCTAGCGGAATGGGTTGAAAAGGTGAAGTTAGCTGGGTCAGCAGAGACAGCCATGCAAGCAAAGTGGCTGCCGGGCTGCAGACGGTAACAAGCCACAGGGTAACGCAGACAGTAGAAACACCCAGTCATAAAGAGAGGTTGAATGCAGTAAGTAATGCGGCTCAGGACAAAAGGAAAAGTTGTAAATATGAACTTTAAACTGATTACATGTAAGTTTTCCCATATTTTCAGTTCACCTCATGCGTGATGTACTCCGTTCGAACCCCTGCCCGGCATGGTTCGGCGATTAGTTGCCGGTCTCTCAACCACAGTTGCCCGGCTCCAATTCCAAACCAGTTCATGTGGGTGTTGTATTGCAGGCCTTTCTGAGCACTCGATTTTACCCTACTAGTATCTTTCCAACAGTCTTGATACCCATGTTTCACATACTACCAACGCCATGCTCTCTTAGTAAGTGAGAGGGTCGTTAAATGATCTTCCCCTCTCATCTCCACATGTTTCATTTAGTATACGTTGGTTGGTTCCACAACATAATATCCTTTTTCACTCAAACCACTCCGTTTTATCGGTGCTACACAAACACAGTTGTCGATGAAGCGTTTCTAAATAACTAATTAATAAACCAAAGCGTGTTTTGTGTCTGTCCAATGTAACTACTGTTTGAAATTAACCGCCGCTGATAGATGTAAAATGAAGGACAAAGTTCAGAACCTCAGCTCCTCCAGAATAAACTGTCACTTTCTTACAAATATTTGGATTAGGCTTTAAAATATTGCCCTACTCTATTAGTATTTCAGGTATTGAAACGTTAGAATAATGATAAAATTGAAGTTGACAAGCAGCAGGACATTAAGAGGCCTACAAATCTGAAAAATAATTTTAATAAGCTAGTTTGGAGTGTATGTACTTGTCTAACACAAATTTATTTGATGGTAGATATATGTATAGAATTTATTACATAAAGAACAACTACATGTTTTGGCACTTGACATTGGCCATCTTCAGGTTGAGAAATGAAAAAACTTAGTAAGCAGCTATACTCGAATTATGTGGGTTGTATACAGTGGGGAGGTAAGAGGTGAGGTGGTCACGAGGTCTCACATGTGTTATGTAGGATGGGTGGTGTGGGTACATGGGTTCTGCTATCATATGCTATGTCTAGGTTACGGTATCATCTTATGTTTGTAGAAATTATATGTACATGTGCAATTAACTTATAAATATACCTTATGATTAAGTTTAATAAGAAAATGTTCAATCAACTCGGTTCCACAGTTCGTTACACGCATGAAGTTTCCGTCGACATTCTTAGTGTGGTGCTGCGAATTCTACGGACCACATCTCCCTGTTTGATAGATGTCTGAATATGGAGCTTGGTGGAATGAAAATTGCCATTGTAAACCGAGGTAGACAGAAGAGCATGGCTCGGTGTCAAACTCGGGTCCCAGCGGTGAAAACCGGGCGATTTCTGGCACGATTATAGGTGCCATGTCTTGATACTGTGTACGGCAAGTGGAAGTGAAGCCTTATACCTCAGTTATCTCGGCAGTAGATTGAAAACAAGTGGAAGACTCAGGCTGCGGCCGCTTTATCTACGAGAACGGATCCTCTGGTACTATTTGATATGAAAATCTATGTCTCAGACGCAGTTTGAGTGTGGTGACGAATAAACAAACGAAACTCAAGGGCTTAGGTTTAGGTGTAGCAGAAACAGTGGAAAGTGACAGGTGGAGGTGTCAGTTACTCACCTCTGAACAAGGTGGTGCAGGCCGGGGATTGAGAGACCGCCGCCTCGCTTGATTGTTTCTGAAGGTGGATACTGATTACAAGAGGCGCTCTAAGTCCCCGGTTGTAAGCTGTCGGAACTTGGCTACGTAACTTCAGCAAGCAAGATTATATTAGTGCAGTCACAAAGCTATCGCATGTTGGAAGACAGTACCTTACTGTGTTCAGTATGTCCGTGTTGAATGGTACTGTGTGAGCAGCAGATCCTGTTCCTCTTCGGATGACACGTGAAAATATCTGAAGAAAGACAAGCTGGGTGTAACAGTTTATCTAACTCACTCTAACTCTAAACAGTGCAGTCACTGTTCCTTTTAAATATTTTAATTTGTAGCTAGATAGAATTATCGTCTTTACAAGAAAGCTTCTTCCTTTTGACGTGGTGGATATCAACACAGATAGATACTTCACAAGTTAAAAATTTACAGTGGTTAAAGTAATGCTTTCGAAACTGTTCGTTTTACGCTCCACAGTTACACACTTGCACATGTACTAAAATTACAATTAAAACACAGAGAATCCACATGTAAAATGTTCAAATGTTGAAACAAAAGCGGAGATGGGCCACCTCAAAACCAAAATATGAGCAAAGCGCTGGTACTACTCAGTATACATTGCACACGCACAATACTACCAGAAATTTGCCCTTATTTTGGTTTCGAAGTGGTCCCTGTACGATTGCAAATCATCTAGCGAAGATTGTAGTAGTCCCAGTCACAGCCTACATGGAGCGCGAAGAAGCATTTCCGCTATTGTTTTTTCATTGTAAACTTTTATGGGCGGATTCTCCTGCTTTTAAATTGAAATTTTAATACGTGTGCAAGTGTGTGACTGTGGGGTGCACAACGAACAGTTTCGAAAACCTTACTTTAAATACTGTAAAGGCTTCTTGATTATGGTAAACACGTAGGGCCAAAACATGCAAAAGAAAATTTTGTGCGTCTGTTTTTTATATATATTCTAGTGCATGTAAGGTTGGTTTTATGAATTGACTTTTATTCTATGCACTGTAGACGCAATATTTAAAAAACGAAAATTCATTTTCCAGCTAAATCCCGGGTAAGCAAAACAGCTACGAAAGTCAATTTATATTGCGAAAACAACATTCATTGTCCAAATGAAAACAGACTATTGAAATTGCACTACATTTTATGTATTTTCTGTGTTAGGTGCTGGAAAACTGATTTTCAATTACGAGCAAGAACACGAACGTTTCCCGCATTCATTCCCAAAACACCACTGGGATCCGCAAAGACTCGTATAATGTGGAAATGTAGACCCTTTACCAAGACGTAAAATCCGCCGGAAGGTGAGGTTGATTACACATCATTTAGTGCCAAGAATAAATTGAGTGGAGTTAAACAGTCGTTCCCTTGTACGCCAAAATGTCGAGATTCTTGGACAAGAAGGCATTAAATTTGCTTAATACCAGAATGAAAGACGGTGTGAGCCGAAATTACCAAAATCTCTACAACCGGCTTCAAATAGAGTACCACCGATATCATTAATTAATTCATAGAATAAAGCATGACGAAATTTCAGCGGAAAATTTTGGCCTTTACGAGCATTATTAATGCGGTCTACTGAGAAAATATTTCATCTGTATTTGAAGTATTCAAAGTGTTAGAATTCATTTCGAAAAGCGGAACAGACTTATCCGACTACAATATTACAACTAGATCCCAAAAGGAGCTTAGGAATACACAAAAAGAATATAAGGTATTAACAGGAACTGAAAACGGAGGGAAATTCGTCAACTTAAATCCCGAACCTCCAAATCTGAGAGGTCTAATTAAAATTCACAAAGAAAACACACCTATCCGACCAGTTGTTAATTTTAAAATTGCCCCATCCTACAAACTGGCCAAGACGTTTACAGCACCACTTTGAAGTATTCATTACATATAAAAAGTAAACTTCTTTCAAAATTACTAACCCCAACAACTTGAAATATTTAATTCGAAATATACTCTTATACACCCCAAAGTTTTTTAGACGTTCAATGGAAATATTGACAAATTCCACTTCTGGTAATAGTTTCCATAGGTAATTGGCCGTTGAAACACCCTTGTGCGTTGTGACTCTGAAGATATCTCACGGAAATTCTAGCTGTTATCTTGTAGCATTATGAAAATACAGTACTATACAATTATGTCATCTAGAAATATTTCCTTTCTAGCAAAGGTACGCAAAACAATACCGACCAAAATATACATTCCAGTAATGTTCATTGTGGCAATTTGGCCGTCCTCTCATAACTGAGATGTTCTTTTCATATCTATGGAAATTAATAACCACCGCCAAGCCGACGGAGTAAGCATTCTTATAAGCACATGATTCTGCTATTTAGAGGAACGAATGAACTTTGTTTCGTAGTAGCCAGTATTGGTATACCAATCGCAGTAGAGTTTTCATTGTCGTTTCCAACTGCTTTCTTGTCTTCCTATTCAAAAGAACTTTTAATAAGGGCACAGAAGGACAGAATAGAAAATAATAGGTTTAGACTTAGTTTCCGTATTGTAATATCTTAGATAAAGTACTTGCCAGGGTGTCTGTATGTGCTTTTCGTTATATGATATTTGTGTTAAATATGTATTAACAGCAGGTGGAGCAAGTAATGAGGTACTGAGTTGGTACAGTTAACTCCACGACAAAAGAAGCTATCTGGAAGACAATATTTTCGCTGGATTCTGGTAACAGATTTGTAAGAAAATATACTAAAACTTCGTTATTTCTTTCGGTAGGTGATTGCCACCACCCTCAAGTTTAAAGTGGTTGCTGCTCTCCCCTCAGCTTGCAAATGTACGGAAATAAGGAAGTTTTAATGACTGTGAAGGAAGTTTTCGTACCATAAGTTGCTTACCTGTCCAAGAAGTTTTCTCTGCAATGTATACAGCAAACTGTCAGGAAACTTTTACAGGGGGGATAGGGGAAGGGACATCTTCGACTTTACCGCGGCACCTACAGCAACGGCAAAGACAGAAAAGAAAACGAAATCCCTTGTTAAAAAAAAGAACAAAGTAGACTATTTTCTTTCAAAAATATACATATATTATATTCTTCAAAGAACTCATTTTAACAGTGGATTAACGCCGACCTGGCTGGCGTAGCGGTTGAGTTGGTGTATTTAGTATAGTAGTCAAGCAGATGTAGTTGGTGTAGTGGTTGAGGTAGGGTAGTTTGGTTAGTAACTGGTGTAGCTGGTGTAGCGGATGAACTAGTGTAAGTTTAGAGGTTGACCTGGTGTGGCTGGTGTAGCTGGTGGTAGCTGTTGTAGTGGTGTAGCTGGTATAATTGTTGCAGATTGTGTGGTGGAGTAACTGTTGTAGTGATGTTGCTGCTGAAGTGGTGGTGTGGTGTTGTAGTTGCTGTAATTGGTGTAGAGCGTGTAGTGGTTTTGCGAGTTAACGCTTTCGAACCTCGGCGGGATTTGCGGCTATGCTGAAAGAGAATTTTCGACACTTCCTGCTCCCGTCAGTTCAGTATAGATGCAGTTCTTTAAAACGGAACTCTGAGTCAATACCACCACCTTCCAGATCCTTGTGTAAAGAGGTAAATATTCCCTTTATTTCCTTAACTGAAAAATACGTCAGAAATAACTTATGGGTGTGTGGAAATGTGGTTCAGTCTTTTTTAAACTTCGTATGATGGATACGATTCTGTAGGTTTACGCCCGGACCGCTTTATACCTTTTGTTAGGATCCACGATGCCCATTGTACAGACTTCAAAGCCTACTGAACACAATGGCGAAGAGAAATCTGCGTCACGGCCTGGCAAATAAGCTCGATTCTCCGATCCACCAGTCCGTAGCTAGTCACTATACGGACCGAAGTAGCAAATCCTTACATACTCGCCACTTAATACCACAGTGCTATCTTTTTCGAATCTGTGAAATTCCTGCGGTTGCAACGGTGACGTTAATGAATCTAAGAATCGATCAATAAAAAAAGTCTGAAAATGACACATATCCTTTCTTCTTATCATCCTGTACACTATGTGTAGGAAAAACACCAACGTCTGTGGCGTTCAGGTATGTGAAGTTGTGTTTTTCTACGTATCAGCGTTTGGAAGGAACATTCCCCTCTTTTCAGAGTAATTTCAATCTGAAGATGGTATAAGCAAATTTTTCTCGAATATCTGGAATTACTGCACCAACATACGCGACGCAATGCACCAAAATATCGTAATATCTCTAGCCATTATCTTGAGAATCTTACATTTAAAACTTAGGACAACTATGTATTTTTCTGCTTTAAAACGCTTGCTCTTTAAGAGAGGTCTTTTACGTGACCAGAATAAATATATTTTGACCATTCTCTCTGAAGAAGCGAATGGAGGTAACAGTCTTCACTTACGTCAGAAGAGCTACAATAAAACTGACAACTGACACCTGACAAGGGATACACGTCCTGTTTGTGGGTGGACGACGTCTAAGTGTGTCTGAGGCACAAGCAGCCAACTTGACAAAATAAGACAGAACCTCTTTGTGTACTGTTGACGAAATAGGATATTTGTAGGACGACCAAATTAAAGGAAGAAATGGGCGATATATATCACATATTTTGGAGAAAATATAGAAACATGGCGTAGATGTGGATGGGAAGATAATATTAAAATGAGACTTAAAAGTAAAACACAATCCCTTGCGCTGGATTACAATGACACGGAACGACTAAGCTACTACACTGGCTGTGGTTTATCGTAGTCTTCTTCAGTTCGTCCAGTCAGTTGCCGAGATTGGTGACGAGTAGCATTATATAAAGATGGTTTATTGCAATAAAATAAAAAAACTCGTAAGCAATTGCACTCTCTCAGGACATCTGTTGACCGGCTGTTGTCGGGACAGTAGCAGTGCTTCCGTTTCATGGGAGGTGGAAGGAATTTTTACTCAGCCTTACAACTTAGTGTTCTTGAAATCCGATTGATTTATTGATTGATTGAGAGGTCGATCATTCAATCTTTCGATAGATTGATTATTTAGATAGTATATTTCAAACTAAAACTTCAAATTGTTGTAGAAGTTAAGTATATAGAAGATTTTTTTTGAGGATCATTCGTCTTATATTATTTTCCATCGTCTGTCACGAGCAATGAAAAATTTTACATTTATTTTTGACAAGAAGCGATCATTCATATCTTAAATGAATTTCGTGTAAGACAGTTTCTTTAAGTGAAAGATAGATGGACTTGCGTTTATGAACTTTAAATCGACCTTAAGGTAAAAAAAAAAACATCAACATTGTAATGTCTTTTCAATGTTGTCAACGGATGTTAATGAAGAATGTATATTTAAATCAAGACAGTTTACATTTTATTAAGTGTAAAAAAATTACATTTTCCTTCATTCTTCTTATTAATTTAATGTAGATTATCTGCCATAATTCAATGCAAATGTACGTTATTAACTTATAGGGCCATTTAACGACGTCTTCAATTCTTGGGAATATATAAAATTGAATTGCAAAATGATTAGTGAAAAATAACGTGGGAACAACATGACAGGGTAAGGTCGTCGCTGCCTAATTTGCATGGCCAGATCGCCAGATTATTGATATATCGGAGTAAAATTTCTAAAACTCATGGTAGGCCATTTCCGGTAGAAATTTTAACCCGGAACGCACAAATACGAATAAGTCGTTCCAAGTTTACCTCCTCGGCTTTCGGTTTTATGAGTTTAAAAAAATGTATATCTTGGAGATCTATTTTGCAACACTGCCATTGTATAGAGTACGCAGCTTCTAATAGTGTGATGGCTAATAAATGCTGTCGAAAGAAGCGATCTGGCCTAAGTTAGGATGATATGCCAACATTTTCTTGAAACACCAGAAGAAAACCACGAGAATTTTAAGAAGATGTAGTGTAGCGGCCGAGATGGACACCGCACAATTTGAAAGAGAGCTATTAATGTATCATCCACTCAGATCAAAATATATTATAAGATCATGTGGTGCAGACAGCGTAGCGGTGTGATCAGTGCGGAGCTGAACGTAACGCTAATTAGAACTGCAGCACGTGGCGACTGCCCGGAGGGGCCAGCCACGAGATCGATGGGTGTCTGATGATATTAGGAGGGTGGCTGAGGGAATAAGATTGATCGAAACCTGAGTCACTTTGTAATATCTGTCAAGTACAAATGTTTCATAAGCTACGTTTTTCAAATAATGCTTTCGTCGTTTTCCATATAATCAATATTCTACGTTTAAAATTTTTAAGTTTGCAGGAAAATTCGTAATATCTTTGAAGCTACCTATTGACTAACTCACTCACTCACTCACTCAATCACTCACTCACTTACTGGCATTCTAATATAGGTTTTGAGTCAAATAAATCGTTTCCACATTCTCCCACGATCCTTTACACTATACCGCATTCTATGCTTAAGTCTCCAAAAGATATACATTTCCGTCTGATTTTAAAACCAAAATTTCTATGCATTTATTTCCTTTCACGTGCGTTCTGCGGGTGGATCACTCTTATTGTTTTGACTGTTCCAATAATACTAATAATAATAATAATAATAAGCAGCCGAATTGATTGACGATAAAAGTCCATATTATAAGTACACACAAGCCAATGTATTGGAGAATGAAAATTTCAGGGTGTACTGGAATCGCAGCATTCTTACGGACAAAACAATACTTTTAATCGACCTGAAATACCTTTTATTAATAAGAAAACAAAGAACACCTTTCTGATAGACATAGCTGTCCCCAATACACATAATGTCGTCAAAACAATAACCGACAAACAAAACAAGTACAAAGAACTGGCAATTGAAATATGTGTTATGTGGAATCGAAAGGCAGCACAAGTCATCCCGATAGTAATATCATATACGAGAGTAATTCCAAAGTCACTATCACAAAGTCTAACAAGACTTAACTTGCGCCCGAATACATATATACAACTGCAAAAAATCTGTAATTCTTGGCACATGTTCAATTGTAAGAAACTTTTTAAACTACAAATAAGACCAACGAGCCTAATCCTGTTGATTACTACATCCCAGGATAGGTGAATATTTCCCAGTCAAAGCTGAGAAATGAGAAATTCGATAATAGTAATAATCATCTCATTATACTTATTACGAATTCAATGCAGATGAAAAATTTTTCTGTGTACCAAATTACTTGCATTTTCAATACAAAGGAAAAACGTTTTGCATGTACAGTCTGTCGTTTGCTGAAGAGGGAAACTGACGTCGAAAAATGTTATTTCAGCTGACGTCTGTTACTTGAGGCCCAGATATGGGGTGCGCCCTCCACACACAGCTACTGTACGAGTAATTGTTACGCTTATCAATTTACGGTCTGTAAAAAACACAAAACCACTTTAAACTAGATATCAAGCTCCTCGACATTGCGATAGCTTAAACCTTATACCATACGTTACAGGGCTGTACACTTTCACATGAGAAAATCATCTTTTTGCGTATTACAAAGGGAAAATAAGGTTTTAGTAAGGTAATTTGTTAAAATGTCACAATTGAGTTAGTACTGAAATAGTTGTGTCACTGGTGTAGAAAACATATCTATTCGGATTCTCAGCATGAACTATGAACTTTAATCTAGGATTTTCCTAGTTTTCTCTGCGCTTACCTTCAGATATTTGTACAGAATGTTAGGGCAAAAGTGAGGAGACTGTAGTCTATTTAAAATATCTTCCTGTAGTAAATACGGTAATCATGCTATGATTTGTGTTTATGTTTGCTGTCTGAATGTGTGAGGTCGCGGACGTTCTAATAAAAGGAAGATTGGGTGAATAAAGCTCGCTTATGGAATAATCATTTTTGAAAATAGAACTTATTTGAGTTCAGGGCATAATATTGTTATTTCTGTTTTCCAAATAAATTGTTTTAATTCTAACAAAGAATCACTTTGTTCAAAATTGAAACAAAAAATTAATACTCCGATCGGTATTCCCAATCCGTTTAGGTAACCGGTAACAGACTCATTTGAAATGTACATACGAAGACGCACCTCTGTGTCAATCTGTGTGTTTTAGTAATATTAAATATATGGTTGCATGGTATAAATAACCACGATATGAGATCCGTACAAAATGTTCGGATAAGAACCTCAAATCCTAACGTGAAACTTTCAATTTATCTTCCCCGCTGTCCCTTGATTTGTCTTAAACAATTAGTGTAATGGAAGTATTTATGAATTACTAACGTGCGGTAAAAAATAAATAATATTTTTCAGGAATGTAACAGAAAAAATTCCTAGAACTCCGGCTACGGCAAAAAAAAAAACTTGAAGGATATTACAACTTCGAATTTCCATTGCTGTTTGGTACACACTTGTATAAGAATAAGACGAACTATTTTCGACGAATAAATCCATAATGGTGAATAACATAATCTGCGCGATAGAAATAACATGATACTGTAATCGTTTTGATGTAGAAACACAATTTTGTGATGGTAAGTCATCCTAAACAAGTATTTTACAAGTGAAAATTAGGAGGCTCCCACCCACCGCAGTCTCCGTACACCCCAAATTCAGCAACCTGTACATGTATTCCATAATTTTGACTTTCCATGCACGTCAGATACAAAACGTTGTTTACTTGTTTTTCAAGCCCATCTTGTTAATTTTCATCATGTTTAATTTGTCACTTCGTGTCACAAACATATTTCAATTAAATAACACCCCAAAGCTTCTTCCTCTTTCTTTTGCAGACGGTCATTTCAATTTGGTTTTGAATTTTGTTCAGACGTTTTCTAGAAAATTGTTCTTCCGTACCACTCTTCTTTCAAAAGTTTCTTCCATGATATTTCTGCGAGAAATTTTATTTCTGTGTGTCTCTTGATTTTGCCCATTGACTTGATGTTTCCAGGAATGGAGAAACAGTTTAATTCGCCACGATCAATAAGGAAGAGTGGAGAGATGTCAGGATGCTGGTGTACGTTCCACACTCTTAAAGGCTAAGGAGACTCAATAAAATATCTGATGATGTAATTTTTCGATATTAGCACGAGAAATTCATGGGTCCATGCTGCATGGTATTTGACACGAAGCTCACAGACATTGTAGCTGGCGTTTAGTGTTCCGATGCTTGATTTTGTTAGTCAATGATATTTGACTTTTCTATTACAAAAGTTTCTTTGTTGCTTTTCTACAACTTCTTTGATACCTTCTGCCGAGAACGTATTTGAGTTAACAGAGTACATTCCAATGACATGAAGACCAGAAATTTCAGTTTTTTTCTTTTTTTCCTGTGGCGCTGCGGCCTAACGCGGGCCATGGCCTCCTCATTCTTGAGGTTTCTAGATCACACACAGCGACGCATCACAGTCGGTAGGACTCCTCTGGACGCGTGACCAGTACGTCGCAAATACCTCTACCTGACAACACACAACACTTACAACAGACAGACAACCATGCCCCCGGTGGGATTCGAACCCACAGTCTCAGCAGGCGAGCGGCCGTAGACCTACGCCTTAGACCGCGCAACCACTGAGACCGGCTTCTATCGGGTTTACTCTGTAATGTTTTTTGTTCAAAAACGCTCGGGGGTCATCATTACAGCCTGTTCTTCATAAACAATATGTATTCCGCCCAAAATGCAGATTTTAATGATTCTTAGAATGTGATATCCAAGGGTTACATTGTGGATGGTGAGAAATTTAGATGAGAAAATCTTACATTTTCCTCTGTCTGCAAAGCAGATAAATCGGCAGAAATGACGTTGCAGTGCTCTAATTGCATTTTCTGAATCGGGTCTCACTTTTCACACAAAATGTTGTAACCAAACTCAGTAGTTCCTCGTTAGAGCACCCAGACGTTCAGCAGCTGTAGACTGCGTCTAGGCTGCCACCATTCTCCAGATACGATGTAATTCTCCGTGAAGGATAAGCGAAGATCGGAAGTAGGAAACTGCTGCCTGCACTGCACACATGGCAGTCACAGTATCCCTCTTTCCAAACCGACGACACAGAAGAGTTCTTTGACTTTTCAATTTTAGAATAACGCCTGGTTCTTAGACTGTCAGTATCCCAGTCTTTGTTATGTTATAAATGTGGCCAGTGGAAAAATTTTTTTTCGTCGTCTACTGCCCTACATTTCTGTGTACCCTGGACATTTATCCGTAGCCACAATCCAATATCTTATTGACACTTTTGGCTTCTAGTTTCTTAGTCCTGACAATCGGGTTTGTTTTTAGGAAGCTATACAGAGCGTCTTCCTTTGTGTTCAACCGTCTGTTGCATTGAACTGTTTTTTTTTCTGTAAGCCGAGAAGTTGTAGGAAGCAGCTGCAGTGGAGTGAATTCGTGAAATATTATAGCTACGCTGAATATATTTCATGATCCTTCGTTCTTTCTGCGTTGTAAATAAAGATTTCCTGCATTATTGTGGATCATTTGTTGTACATTTAGAAACTCTTATTTTAATCTTAGTAATTAACCAACTTAATGAACAAATTCTTGTTTTATAATAAGTTTACTCTATACCTCTACATTTATCTCAGTATTTAACCAACTTTATGCACAAAATTTGTTTCACAGTACGTTTTATTTCATGCTTCTACATGTTTCGAGCACATGTGCTCATCATCAGGAGGTCAAATTGCATTAAACATCCTCTGGTATCATCACAACAATAGGTGTGATTTTATGCATCAAGTTAGTTAAATACTGAGATAAATATATTGAGATGCACGGTCAACAATACGCCAAAAAATACCTCTACATGTTTCGAGCACTATGTGCTCGAAACATGTAGAGGCATGTAATAAACTTATTATAAAACAAGAATTTTTACATTAAGTTGGTTAATTACTAATATTATACTGAGATGCACGGTCAGCAAAACATCAAAACCCTTATTCTAATTCGCTGAATGTTATAACGAATGGTGAGTGAATTTAGATACTGATCTTATATTTTCATCGTGTTTAACAACCCTCCTGGCTAATTGCAATGGTCTTTCGCCCATGCCATATTTTGACGTAATCTCTATTTTGGGAACGGAGAGCTGGTTAGCATTATCAGCATAGCGACTGGGCTGTAGATTGAATTATCCTGGTTCAGATTCCCGGGGGAAGCAAGATTTATTTTTATCTTCATAATGTCCATACCTGCTGTGTGATCCAGTCCATGCTCATGTTCAAAAGTTACTGGGGTTCTGTTGCAAAAGATGAAACAGGTGGGATATTATGTTTGCCAGTCGCGTCCATGTAGTGTTGAAGATATGAACGAGTTGAACTACAGGTCTATTGCCGCTCTATGCTTTCATAGCGTAGACAAGGAGGTATTGACTTTGACTTTTATGTTACCTGTTTCAGCACATTTGGAAAAGCTCTATAGCACACTCTCCCAACAACACAACACAAAAACTGTCGTTGTTCAGTGAAATAAATAAAATTTAAACCAAACACAATCTGCGTACTGCGTCATGCAGGGACGCTGGTTTGGCCTGCCACAAGAAACGAAACCAAGTTTATAAATCTAGTGCAGCTAAGTTTTCGAAGATATTGCTCACAATATGGCCACACGACTAGAGTGGTGGGGGGAGGTAAAGGTCGATATGCTCGGTGATGATAAAAGGTAGGATGAGAGAGGATGGATATGAGCACACAGAGATTAGAACATTAGTTCTTAACCTAAAGAGTCTGTGGGTAATTTTCAGGGCGTCCTTGAACCCTACTTTCACTAACCTCTAATGAATCTCGAATAATTCGTGATAATGTCTGGGCACACTCTTTACGAAATAACCGACCGCCATAAACCGCTGGCCGCTATACAACACGCTCCCCTACTGTCGAGTCTACAGCACGAATTTTCCAATTCTTTCTTCTTAATGTGAATGCCGAACGTATTGCTTCTACTTTTGCTCACTTTCAAACACAACTGTTTTGTTTAGATATAAATCTGTTTTTGAAAAGTTAACACACAACATGCAGATTGTTTAAATGCGTAAAGTCCCAGAAGTTCTACATGTTTCCAATCTTCTTTATTTTCGTGCATCAATGACTTTTTTCATATTCATGTTACTAATCGGAGTACACATAATGCAGTTAGACGATATTAAACATATTCCTTTATTTTCAGTGAGATGCATTGACTAGCAGTTTACCCGAGGAAAAGAGCCAATAGATCTGCCGATGTTTCATGGATTTCCAACATAATTCAAATAGTTGCTTTAAACATTAACAAAGTCTTTTAGCCACTGTCAGTTTTCTGTTAAGGTAGATAATTTTTTTACGATTGGCCGAAAACCTGCACATCACATTACTGTCTACAGAATGCAACAACATTTATTTCTATGCGCCAACATTGGAACTGTGAACAACATTAGAAACATAATTTCTGATGCTTTATTATAGATGGGTTCGAAGCACGGCTGTTACGTAAGAGGTTGCGAGACAAATGCGAAATTCGTAGAACTGTATTTATTAATTTGATGTTTGTTGGACCGTGCATCATTGTGTTAACTGAAGAATAAAAATCAACTAGATTCCACTTATTATTTTATTGTACTTCTTTTAGGCTCAACATGTTTCGGGCACTACTATGCCCATTATCAGGAGCTCGCGACTATAATGTTGATTACCACAGTGTTCGTTTCGTTCTTGGTTTGCTGTAGGTTGGAGGTTAGGTGCGGT